>ERZ651776.1119-NODE-1119-length-33800-cov-7.174273_pt1 | contig 33800 bp, 22 predicted proteins | sample MGYA00514761_ERZ651776 | MGnify/ENA metagenome assembly ERZ651776
CAACCAAGCCATTGGGAGTTGGAACACGGCACAAGTGACTGATATGAGATATATGTTTCAATACGCTTCTGCGTTCAACCAAGACGTTTTCTCGTGGACTGGAACAGCCGCGACAACATCGCAAATTTTTATGTTTTTCGACGCAACTGCGTTTCAAGCCAAATTCTCGTGCGACGACGCCATCACCGGACCGGCGAGCTCGTGCGATACAATCAAAAGCGATTGGGTCGCACCTTCTCCGCCTCCTTCTCCTCCCTCACCACCTCCCTCTCCCTCACCACCACCACCACCTCCTTCTCCTCCGTCGTCAGCCTCGGCGCTTACGAAAGTTTCCGCGGCGGCCTCGGCGGTTTTCCTCGCCTTTCTCGCGTTCTGGCGAACTCGCAATACTAATCATCGCGCCGCGGCCGCCGGAAAGAACGAGAAAAGCGAGAAGGAGGAAAAGCATTTCGCAGACGAAGCCGCCGTTTCGGTATAAAAAGAAGAAGAGCGTCGTCGTCGTCGTCGTCGTCTCGAGCGTGTTCTGCATGTTTCTTTTTAGTTGTATGTATGTAAACCACTCTTTTCGTTCACATTTATTATCATACGCCGTCGTGTGACGCACTTCTTTTCTGTAATAATTTTTTTAAAAGTATTCATTCCAAATCATCATCATCATAAAGAGAACACCACACACTTTCACTCATCTCGTACTACTCAACCACAGCGACGCACGATGAGTATGAGTAGCGGCACACCACGACCACTCGATACTGACGACGATTCAGAGGACGCCGCTAAAAAAGCCACGACTAAAGGAACACCACCACCAACGACGACGACTGAAATGAAAGCGTCTCCTGGACACCGATCTTTATTCAGTCGCGTCTCCACCTTTGGGTCTGACTTGGTGAACGCCCTCGGCGACGGGATTAACTAGTGCGTAAAAGTCGAGTTTATTCTTTTTCTTCATCGGAGTTTCGTCTCGTGTACGTCGTTTACGTCGTCGAGTTCATCTCAAAAAAGCAACAACAGATTTCAACGCGCGCGCGCGCATAGAGGGTCTCCATCTCTCTTTCGTTCTCTCTTTCGTCGAAAACCATCATGGTAGTCGTCTTCGCTTTCGTCGGAGAGTCGCACACGATAAAAGCGAGAAGAAGAAGGAGAAAACAGTCGTCAGTCAGTCGTTTGGTTTTGGTTTTCTCTGCCAAAACAGACGCGAAAAAGACCCAAAAAAAAAATTAAAATCTTACCACTTTTAACACTCCTCTACTCCTCTGCGAATGACAACACCATTCACATTAACATTAAAACAGTCTGGCGGGCGTGGATGAACTCGAAGTCACCGAAGGCGGAGGAAACGAAGGGGACGGAGATTTGAAAGGAGGGGCGAGCGATACAGACCCGAACGACGGGAAGAACCATCAGGAAGATAGGAAAGCGATGTGGGCGACGCTGAAAAATATGATTGGCGCGGACGTCATGTCGGTGTTTTCCGTGCCAGTGTTCATCATGGAACCGATGTCGACGTTGCAAAAGATGGCGGAGATTTTGCAGTATCAACATTTGTTGGATGAAGCCGCGGATGAGGAGGACGAGGACGTAAGGTTGGCGTTGGTGACAGCGTACGCGGTGTCCGTGTATTCAACCATGGAACGAACGAAGAAACCGTTCAATCCGATTTTAGGCGAGACGTACGAGTTGAAACTGGACGACGGCAAGAGCACGGCGATTTACGAGCAAGTGAGTCACCACCCGCCGATTGGTGCCGGGCACGCGAATACGGAAAAATGGACGTACGATATTACCTCCGCGGTGAAGACGAAGTTTATGGGGAACTGGGTGGACGTCTTTCCAATCGGTCGCACGAGAATTCATCTGAAACGAACGAACGAGACGTTCAACATTATCCCGCCCACGTCGAGAATTAACAACTTGATCGTTGGAAGAATTTGGGTGGACACGTTCGGTGACATGCGCGTGCAAAACTTGACGACGAAAGCGACGTGCGATTTGCAGTTCACCGCCTGCGGTTGGTCCTCTCGAGGTCGATACGAAGTCAACGGTTTCGTCAAGGATAACAACGAAAAAGAGAAATTGAGAATGTACGGACATTGGAACAAAGATTTGAAATGTAGTAAAGTAAGCGATGATGAAACCACCACGTGGGAGAAGAAGTTGTGGCAGGTTGAGGAGAGCGAGATTAAAGTAGCGCACGAACACCCGTACGGGTTCAACTCTTTCGCGGTGAAATCCATCGGCGCGGAAACGGCTCCGGCGGATGGTAAGTTGTTGAAATCCGATTCAAGGTTGCGACCAGATCGAAGAGCTTTAGAAAAAGCGGATAATTCAACCGCGAGCACGCAGAAAACCGCTTTAGAAGAGAGGCAAAGAGCAGAGAGGCGAGAGAGGAGAGCTTTGGAGTGCGGCCCGTGGAAGCCGAGATTTTTCTTGGAGACGGGCAAAAACGCCGAGTGCACCGCGGACGAGGCGGAGATTGTCGAACACGTGTTTGAATACAACAAAAACTCGTACGAAGATATTCGCGAGATGGAGAAAATGTGCACGAACGTAGCAGGAGCAAATACCGACGAGGGAGAAGATAGCACGAAACATCCGCTGGACGCGGAATTTCATCCGTGGCAATTCGAGAAGTACGAACACGCCTACGCCTAGTTGTTGTTGAGAAACTTCTTTTGAATATTCGAATGATTTGATGATACCATAATATGTATTAGCACAAAAAGAACCACGGTACCGCCACACTATTTGCATTACTTTTAAACGTGTAGTATTTTAAAACGAATTATTATTATTTTTAGTTGTTGTTCGTAATCTCTTGTCCAAAGATCCGAGGCGGTGAAAACGGCGTCCTCTTTTGTTTTCTGCCTTTCGGCGGAAGGTTCGTCGCGACGACTGGGACGACGACGACGGTCTTTTTAGGAGCGACGACTTTATTCTCGTGTTGTGGTTTCTCTTCCTTTCTCTTTTCACTTCTATTCGTCTGTTGTTGTTCTTTTGTTTCCTTTGTGGTCGCGGACGTTTGTCGTTCTCCTTTTTCGACGACGGTTGATTTTTGTTGAGAAGTTTTCTTCTCGTCAGCCATTTTAGAACTCTTCGGCGTCGTCAACATCATTTCCTTATACGCTTCAATAATCGTCTTCTTTGACTGTAAAACTAAACATCTCTTCCTCTTCGCTTCCGCGCGTAACCTTTCGTGGGTCTCTTTTTTATCCTCTTCTTTCATGGGAGGCATCTGTACATATCGCGCCAAGCCGTTCAAGCTTCTCAAAGCCGTCGTCAAAGCGTACACCTCTCGTTTCTTCTTTATCACACTCTTCTCGTTACCTCTGTTATGAGCGATAGTACCGTCCAGCACTTGCACTATATGTTTCGCTTTCATCGAACCCGGCGCGAAAATATGCGTCGCGAGTAAAAAATCAACATCCTCTTCTCTCTCCTTTTGTTGTTGTTGTTGTTGTTGTTGTTGTTCTTCCTCTTCGTCTGTTGTTGTTGTTGTCAAAGCTTGTATCGATGACGAGAGCTCTTTCACGCGATGCAAAGCCACGACTCGTGATTGAAACTGCTCGCTCATTCTCGCCAAGGAGAGCACATCGCGGTAGTGTTCTCCTTCTTCCGAGGAGAATTCATTGTTCACGTTGTTGTTGTACTTTTTTTGCTCCCAAACACTCGCGTATTTTGTCACTAAAAGAGGGGGACGAACACCCCCTTTGAGAGGATGCTTTTCCAATTGGAAAGTTTTCTCTTTTGTCATTTTCGTTAACGGGCCACAAAAGCCGTTGTCTGTTATCTTCAAAACTCGATACTCGTCCTCTTTGTTCTTCTTCTCAAAATCGTCGTCGTTGTTATTACAATGCATCGTCGTTTCCGTCGTTAAAAACAACGCGTGTAAAACTTTTGAGATTTTTTCAATCTTCTTTAATGTTGTGTCGTTGTTGTTGTTGGATGATGATGATGATGGTGGTGAATCATCATCACGATGATGATGATACTGATAAAGAAGAGGCATGTATTTCTTTTCTAAACTCTCTTTTTCTCTCTCTCTCTCTCTCTAACTCCTCGTTCTATATTCTATCTGTTGTTCTATCTGTTAATGTTCTATTAATAATAAGTGTTGTGTGTTTTTGTGTGTTTGAGAAAAAGTGTTTGTTGTTGTTGTTGTAAAATTCCTTTTTTTCTCTTGCAGGCATGCATGGTCGAGAAAGAGATTTTTGTTTGCTTTTTTGTTTTGTTTGCTTTTTTTTTTTCGTTGTTTCTTTTCGCATCAAATCAAACAGAAGAAGAAGAAGGATTTCGTTATACTATTGTTTCATCGTTTCTTCATTTCCAAACGAGAATGACGACGACGACGATACCACTACGGACTTTGAGTCGTTTTAGTTTTAGTTTTAGTACTACTATATCTACTACTACTAAAACGACTCCTCGTAATCGTGGTTCTGGTCTTTCTTTTAAAAGTCCTCGTCGAGATGGAGGACGGTTTCGACGAAAACATCAAAATCATCATCTTCAACGAACAAAATCATCATCGTTTTCATCATCATCATCATCATCGACGGAAGATGGGAGAAGAAGAAGAAGAGAAGAAGAAGAGAAAGAAGAGAAAGAAGAGAAAGAAGAAAACATGAATTCGGTAGAGTCGTTGGCGATTTCCGCGTTACAAACTGCCACGCGTTCTTCTTCTTCTATGAACAACATAAACATAATAAACAATAGTAATAATATAAATAATAATAATAATAATAACGTGGTGAAACTGAACAAAACGAGAGCTTTATTCAACGCGGTCGAGGATTCGTTTCAAAACAAACAATTCATAGACGAGAAACCGCCAGTTCTCGTCCGAGAAGGGAGAATATACGAGTCAAAATACGCCTCCGTGGCGAAATCTGCGTTCTTATTCTCCGTTACGTTTGGGATTTTCGTCGCCGCTTTGCGCATATACTTTGGTTTGTGTTCGAGCGGCGGGAGTTCAACGTATTACTTTGACTTTCAGTTGAATAGATTTTCAACGATGAAAGTTCTCGCGCTTTTCGTTGACGCCGTCGCGGATTCTATCGTCTACGCGATTTGTATAGCGCCCGCGTTACCGGCGCTCGCGTTGACGTGCGTAAAAATAAGATTGAACGCGCGCTTGCGCGAAGCTTCGGCGTTCTTACCGTACTCGTTGGCGCCGTTCGCGGCGAAAGACGCGAACGAACAGAAAAACAGAAGAAGAGCAATGGACGTGAGCGCGAACGTGAAACGCCATCGCGAGTTTGCGAAATTGAAAACTCTTCTCAGAGACTGCGCGGAGCTCAGATTTTCCTTCGCGCTTTCAGTACTCGAGGCAAATAGAACTTTAGCTTTCGTAGCGTTGGCGTTTAAGACGCTGGCGTTAGGATTTGGGCCTTCGCGGTACGCGTCGCCGTCGTTGTTTTTCTTAGACGCGTGTTTAAGCGCGTGCGCGTTTTGTGCAGCGATTGTCGCGACTGCGCTGACGAGAGACGAGACAAACGTGAGAAGAAAAATAGAAGAAGAGACGCGCTTTTTAGAGAGAGAATATTTACTCGCCCAACACAAAGGGACGTTTCTTTGTCGTTGGGAATCTGACCCGTACGACGAAGCCGGGAATAACAAAGAAGGCGCTCCGAGCGAACGGAATCTCGTCGGTGTGGATAAAGCAATCACGAATTCAGCCGTCGGGGAAGCGTCTCAGTTATCCGTTCTCGAGTTGGGCGTTTCCCAAGAGCGGTGTTTGTCTTTAACTTTAGACGCGAAGGATGGATTGACTTCTTCTGAACTCACGCGAAGAGGATTTACCGCGTCCTCGGTGTTTATTCCAAACCCGTACTCCTCCGTCGTGTACGCCTTGCGAAACGGAACGTTTTCAGTCGATAATTCCAAGAAGGAAAATGCGTTTACTGGAACCGTTGAATCGTATTTAGCGTCGCGAGATCCCGCTTCCGAGTCCTTCCAAGTTGTCTATCTGGACCATTGCGGAGCCGTCATGCAACGAACGCAACAAATCTACGACGTGTTCTCGAGACACGCGGTGAATGATAACGGTATTTTCGCCGTCACGTTTTCAACTCGAGGGAAACGAGCCGGTTGGAGTAAAGACGAAGCGGTGCGTTTCGCGGCGGAAACAATACACGACGCGGCGACGAAACACGGATACGTTTTGGAAGGCAACGCGGCGCCCTCGATGCCGGGATTGGTCGATTACACCATTTCTTCTTCATCGTCGTCGTCGTCCTCGTCGGGTGTTTCTAATTTACGAGCATCGAACGAAGAATCAAAGGTGTTAAAAGCGATGTCGTCCAATTTAATGAAACAGGATGACGTCGCGCTCGCGTTGTGCTCTTTGAAGTGGGCGAATTTAGAGCAAACCGAATCTGAGTTAGCGTTGGAAACGTGGAAAAGTCAAAGACGAAGACAATTGCTCTTCGACGCGGCTAAGACTGTCGCGACGAAAGCGTCCAAGAAAAGTGACGACGACGGATTAAGCGGCGGAAGTTTTGTGAGTACGAGCGCCGAGTTGCGAAAATTGCGCTCTCTCGCTCGCGAAGTTCTCGACGCGAGAACCAAAACTTCCGCGCTCGGCGGCGGCAGCGGCGGCGGCGCGTCTTCTTCCTCTTTAACCGGGGTAATGGTGGACGCGAGTAATAGCATCACCTATCCAAAAGTCTTATATTTGTACGGCACGTTGATGTTTTTCGTGTTCAAGGTGAGATGCTATCGCGCGGGGCGTTGACGACCGCGTTGTGTGAGACGTGTAGTTTAAATAAAAAGTAGTAGTATAGTATGGTAGTCGTATGGTAGTCGTTTGCTAAAGTAGTCGTTTGCTAAAATCTATTATGAATAATATTTTTTCTAATTGCCCTAATTGGCTACTACTACGTATTTATCCATGATCCGTTTCAAAGTTCGATCGGATCTGTGGTAACACGCGATATTCGACCAAATTTTAAATTTACTGTACGACTCGTGCCAACAGTTTGTCACTTGAATGAGTTTACCGCTGTTTGTGCTCCAAAAGCACTCGTACTCCATCGCGTCTAACATATCTATTGAATCCTTTAAATCGAATGTCTTCCACTTCCCAACTCCGTGATTTTCAAACTGGACGTAGGACGGCTTCAAAGACATCAAAGTCTTAGACGCTCCGATTAATACGGCTGCGTCGTTACCTTCCGTGTCGATTTTCACAACATCCAGACCTTCAAGCATATTTTCTTTCCTAACGAATTCGTCCACGGTTATCACCGGAGTCTGGTGAAATTCGGAATACGTTTGCGTTTTCAAATTTGGATTAGCCGTCATGCCAATTCCAATATTCTCCTGACCGGCGGTTATCTTCGGGAACTTGACTGTACTTGGCCACGAACTCGACGACACCGCGTTGTAGTGCACCGTCAGTCCGACGTCGGCCAATTTCATTTTCTCCGCCGCGGCGTGAACTCGCTCAAATGTTTCGTAACTCGCTTCTATGCAATAGTGTCTGTATTTAATGCCTTTCTTTTGTCCAGGATCATCATCTTTTACGAACGATCCTCGCACCGCTTCGTCCCATTTCTTTTGTTCCCAAGAACACGAAAATTCCGGAAAATTGGTCAACTTTTGAAACGTTGCGACGCTCGCTCTCGCGTCTTTCGTAAACCTTCGCAACTGAAGAATCGCATCCGTTCCTTTGTTGCACCCGACTTCGATCGCGACAAATGAATTAGTATCGTCTTCATTTTCGTTTTTACCGATGATAATCTCCTGCGTCCACTCGTCGTACCATTTTTCATCCGGACACGTTGTCGGTTCTTTTTGAAACAGTTTGACGTTTCTTTCGATTTGTTCTTCTGCACACTTGGGATACACTTCGTATTGTACAAATAAAGGAGGAACATCATTATTATTAGACGTGATAAACGTAAACGACGACGCTTTTTCTTCCGCTTGGTTTCTTCTCCCTTCTTCTTCTCCTTCGCGTTGTGTTTGTCTTCCTTTCTCAGCGTGTGTATTCATCACGACCGACTGATGATGATGATGATGATGATGATGAGAAATCGCACGCAGCGAGAAGAGCGAGAGAAGAAGACAACAACAAAGAAGAATTAAAGTGGTGGGAAAAGTGAAAGTGCTTTGAATTCGACAGCATAACACGCGCATGGTAAAAGTGTGATGATGAGAAGAGAAGAGAAGAGAGAGATTAAGAGACTCTTTCTCTTCTCTTCTCTCTCTCTCTCCTTCGTCTCACCAATTAAAAAAAGTGTTTATGTGGACGAAATTTTTTTGTCTTGCCGTCTGCTGCTCTTTCTGAAAGACTCATCAGACAGACTTTTACTCCTCGTGTCGAGCAAAAATGAAATATTTTTCACAAATGAATTTTTTTCCTCTTTTTCTCAATCACTTCTTCTGTTTTTTTCACTCTTCACTTTTTTGAGGAGCTGTCGAAGAAAAAAAGAAAAGAAAATCCTGAGTCAGCATTTCAACACTAAAAACAACACAATCAAGAGCACGATGATGACTTCTAAAAGTGATACCATGGAATCGACGACTTTACTAAACAAAAAGACGAACGAAGAATCTACTTCATTAAAGAAGTATTTGACCCCGAAATATGCGATTGCCGCCACCGCGACGATCGCGTTAGGCGCTTTAGGGGTCGCGTCGCAATCATCTTCTTTTGGCCGCGGGCAACTCAAACTCGGGAGTTCCAATACGAACACTTCGAACAACGAAGTTGTTGTTCGTCAATCACGATTGGGCGCCGGTTCTCCGCAAACTATCAGTTTGCACACCGGGTGCTCTCCCTTGAACAAGCTTCCGTTCGATACGTCCTCGGATTGGACCGGAAAGATTGGAGCGAAAGTGGTTTCGAAATCCATGCAAAGTGATTTCCGATTCGAAAACGCACAAAATTTGCAGGAAACGTCGTGCGGAAACTACGAAGGGACGGTCGATCTTGAAGTCGGCGAAGAGTTTGGGTTTTATTTATACCCACTCGGAGACGAATCAGACGAATCCACGGTTTTGGACAACGGTTGCTTACACGAAGGCGACGGGCGTTGCCCGGCGTTTTCTTCGCCGTCGGCGCTCGCCGGTATCGAGCAGTGTACCTCGAAGTATTCGGATCCGGGGAGCGGAGATGTGTTTTACAACCGCGTTTTCGACGGTGAAACGTTGGCGTATAACTGGGGAACGTGTGAAACGACGTGCGCGAACTCCGGGCCACCGGGGTGCCCGCAAATATCTACGGAGCCCGAAGTGCTCGACGCCCAGACGTGTCCGATCAGCAGCGGTACCGGCGACGCCGGTTACACGGATAACTATCGCGGCTGGTACGACGCGAGCGGATGCGGTATTTGCCAAGATTACTGCAGATGGGTCGGAAATTCAGGTTCTGGCGGCGACCCGAGCACGAGAACGTCCTCTGGCGATTCGTTTTGGTCGTGCAGAAAGGCGGGAGGGAAAGCGTCGAATCCGGGTACGAATCAAAAAGATTTTTGTCCGGATCCGTCCAACACGAACATTCGAAACGTTGGCGGTTGCGGTAGCGATAACTACTCCGCGAGAGGCTATTACGGCGACACTTTCACCTTTGAAAAGTGTGCAGGGCAAGGCGTTCAAGCGAACCCAATAACGACGCCTTCGTCTTCGTCGGAGCCGGAACTTATGAAATTTGAATCGGTTGGGACGTACGCGTACACCGCGCCGCAAACGGGCATGGCGAAAATCTTGGTCGTCGGCGGCGGTGGTGGCGGCGGTGGACGATCCGGCGCTGGCGGCGGCGGTGGTGGTGTGGTGTACGTCGAGTCGTATCCAGTCGTCGCCGGTCAAACCTACGAAGTCCAAGTCGGTTCGGGAGGCGCCGGAGGAAGTGGAATCACCGGTTCAGGGAAAAACACGAAAGGTGGCTCCGACGATGATCCAGGAAAAGCTGGTTCGAACTCCGTATTCCAAGACCTCATCGCTCTTGGCGGTGGAGGTGGCGGTTCATCTTGGCACGAAGGCGGCTATCCGGGCGGATCGGGAGGCGGCGGTAAGTATGGTCACGTTGGCGGCGCCGCTTTGCAATCCGCTCAATCTGGATTGAGCGGTGAATACGGGCACGGTTTTGCCGGAGGTTCCGGAACGTCTGGGTCTTGGAACGCCGGGGGCGGTGGTGGAGCCGGATCCGTTGGGGTCAGCGGAACCTCTTCCGTTTGCGGTAACGGCGGAGATGGTTTTACGAGCGATATCACCGGTGAGACGGTCACGTACGGCGGTGGCGGCGGCGGTGGTTCTCATAACCCAGCCTGTTCCAGTGGCGGCGAAGGCGGCGCCGGTGGCGGCGGCAAAAACGGCATGCCGGGCGCGAAAGACAGCGGCGAAAATGGCATCGACGGCCTCGGCGGCGGCGGCGGCGGAGGATCCACGACGAGTCATCACGGCGGCAATGGGGGCACGGGAGGCTCGGGCGCCGTTGCCATCTCGTGCTGCACGCCAGCCGCGGCTTTAAGATAAATTTACCAAAGTCAATGATAATACGCGTGGGATGTGGATATCGATATTAATCATCATCAATATCACGAACAACGACAACACAAACAAAAAAATAATAACGTAAAAGAAGAAGAGCACATCATTTGTGTATAGATGTGCTCTCGTAAATGGTGCGCCACGGGCGGCCACGTACATGTACGACCTACTTTGTAATACACGTATTTTAAATACCTTTAATATAAAATATCCATTTGCTCTCTTCCCCTTGTTGTTGAGAAAAAAAAATTTCATTTGAAATTTTTTCATCACTCGTCGTTCAAAAATTTTGCACTCGTATTTCTGCTTCACACTGAACATCAACATGTCTCCCTCTCCTTCTCCGCCGCCGGTGCGTATTCCTCGAGAAAAACCATCATCATCATCGGCACAAAAAACACTAGTAGTATCTTTTACATCTAATAATGACGACGATGATGATGATGATTATAAGAGCAGCAACAACAACAACAACGAGAGGAAGACAAAGAAGACAAAGAAGAGAAATAAAACCAAAAGCGGGAAAGAGAAGAAACTGAAGGAAAAATTCATCGCTTTAATTCGTCGTAAACTCATCGAAAACGCGCAGTTTAGGCGAAACTTTGTCAAAGCGAACGAATACAACAAAGTCGCGCAAAGCATACGCGTTTGTTTCAGAGAAGAAGACAAAGACAAAGAAGACGACAACAACATGAAAGAAGAGCGGGAGAAGATGTTGTGTTTTTTGGACAGCAAGTCGCATTTTTTGTTCGTCGTTGATAAAGTTTTGTTTGTCGAGAAAAGCGAAGAGAAGGAGAATACAACAACAACAACAACAACAAACGATCAGGAGAAGACCGAGAACGAAAAGCATCGCAGAAAAGAAGAAGTTAAAGAAGAAGAAGAAGAAGAAGAGAATAAATACAGAAACCACGTGAACTTGATGGAACCGTCGGAGTCGTGGTTGCGCGTGAAGAACTACCACCGGAACAAGTTTGAAAAGCTCGGCGAGAACGCGGCGTTGGCGATTAAAGAGAAACAAAAGGCCAAACGAGAGGCGAAAGAGAGAGTGAACAAAGCGAGAATGGAGAAGAAAGAGAAAGAGACGAGAGAAAAGGAGAGAAAAGAGAGGAAGAGAAAGTATCACGTAGATTTGGAGTATTACAGGTATAAAGGGACGTGTTTAGATTGGGTAAATACCGGGATGTGTCGATTCGGAAGCGAGTGCACGTACACGCACGACGAAACCGCGAAAGGAAAGCTGATCGAAGCAGCGCGAGAAGTAGAAGCAAAAACAGGAAGAGATAGAGGATTACGAGGCGAATACGCGAGCGCAAAAGAAGAGTCAGGGAAGAAGAACACGAGGAAAAGAGGGGAGGAAAAGGATAGAAAAGAAGGAGAAGAAGAAGAAGAAGAAAACGAGAGAACAAAGGGAGAACGAAAGAGACGGAAGCGAGAGGACGTTCTCCTCGGCGACTTTGACGACGACTTTGACGACGACAAGGACGATACCGTCGTTCCGGGTTTTCTGAAAGCAAAAATGAAGCAACAGAAAGAGGACAAGGAAGGGAGACCGGCTTTGTCTATTCGAGAGAGAAAACTGCTAAAAAAGAAGCGCGAAGAAGAAGAAATAAAAGCACGCGAAGCGAGTAATAATAATAAAAAGAAGAAGAAGTTTGATAAGACGAAGCGAGTGCTTTCAAGAAAAGCATCGACCGATAAGAAGGTAAAGACGATTGGCGGCGGCAGCGGAATGACGAAAAAGAAAAAGAAAGAGCGACATCCGGACGGAAGGCACGCCAAGAGATCAAAAGCGCGTTTGGAACAAATACAATAGTAATAATAAGTACCTGGTAGAAAAATAGTATTAGTTTTGTAGTGCACCATGGCAAAAACAGTGGATGATGAATAAAACTTGTTGCGCGCGGCGCAAATAAATTAACACAACTCGCCGGTTTGACATCGAAAATCGCATTTTGGTTCCGTATCGAGCCACCCGCAGTTATAATCTAGAGTATCTAATCGCTGAATCGCATTTCTCATGGTACCAATCAAGTCTCGCATGACGTCGTTCAATTTTGAAGTGACTAACGTTCCGTCTAAAAGTTTCAAATCTCCGCCTTCTTCGATAAATTCAGGCGGCATGGGCGGCATGTATTTTCCCGGTTCTCGAACGTGTTTGACGTCGATGTACGGTCGTTTATCCCAGTCCCATGCGATTGATGATTTGTCCTTCCCCCGCACATATCTCGCTCCCCACGTATAATGGTACATGGATGCTTCGTACAGATCATCATCTGCCGGAGGTTGCGAAATCAACATAGTTTTCCTCGGTTCTTCGACTATGTGCTTCACGTTGCTCGTCGCCGCGGCGATGGAATACGCGTACATTTCACGCACCCAACCCAGCTTTTTCTTCGCGTCTTCGTCTTTTTCTATTTCTTCAGTGATCACGATGTAATCGTCTATGAGTCTATTTAAACTATCCAGGTAAATCAGCGTCGGCGCTGGTCCACTCGCTAATATTTTCTTCGTGTCGACTATTTTTTTCGGATCGTTCAATTTTTGCATCAATCGCTCCATCACCGGCGGCAAGGATGGATAATGTGGATTTATATAATTGAAATGAAAGGCAATCGCCGATGCTTTTTGTTCTTCACCTCCAACTTCCCCTTTTCTCGTATTCTTCTGTTGAAGAAAACTACGATGATACTCCATCAGTGGCGATGGTATTTGCATTGGTCTTTTAAACACGTAATCCGTCTCAATCATCAACACGAACTTATTCTTCTCGCCACCGCGTTTGGCGTCTTCGCTTTGAAGCCACTTCTTGATTGCGTCTGGTCTGTCGTGCACTGGAAATGCGCACCATTTATCACACGATGGGTGCAAAGAATCCACGCGAACCGTGGGCACTTCTTTCATCAATTCGTCATCCGTTCGTCTGTGCAAAAGCCGCGTAAAATATTTCATGTGTTTTTCTGCGTTTGGTTGTTCAAGTTGTTGTTGTTGTTGTTGTTGGAGGATATCTAAAAAAGTTCGATACATGATGCGCGTTTGCCAGTTGAGATACGGAGAACCGTTCGAAGTTGCCAACACGTGAATGTGAGGACGAGGTTCTTCCTCTTCTTCTTTTTCTGTAAAAACCATCTTCGCGTCTTCCTTCTCTCGATGGTACCGATGATGATCGTGTTGAAGTTGATTTTGTTTTTGATGTCTTCGCGCATCATTTTCAACAGAAGAAGAAGAAGAAGAAGAAGAAAAAATCGCTTTCAACTGTCCTAAAAAACAGACGAGCAACGAGACGACGACGAACAATTGACACCACCACCACGTCGTCGCTTTTCTCTTCTTCTTTAGTAGTAGTGTTGGTGTTTTCGTCATCATCGTTTAACTCGTCGTCATCTTCGTTATTATTATTATTATTATTATTATTATTATTATTATTGGTATATGATGTGGTAGTATTCCTTCTTCTTCGTCTTCTTCTTCTTGTTTTGTTTTGTTTTGAGGAGGACGACGAGACTTTTCCTCAAAAAAGAGAGAGGGAGGAGTCAATTTTTTTGTTTGCAACACACAAAAATTCGAAATAAAAAATTTTTGGTTCGTAAACCATTCATCATTCATCAACACACACGACACATAGAACTAATATACGAATAACAACATAAAAACATATAAAAATCATCATGCTCTCGAACATGTCGTCGTTAGAGCAGTTGCGTTTATACGTCACGGACGAGTCCTCGAACTCGCAAAATCAGTCCGAACACACCTGCCGTTTATTCGTGACGCACTCCAATTTACACGAGATGCAGTTTTTGGAGATTCGTTTTGACTTGAGATGGACGATTGGAACGGTGAAGGAAAAGTTAATGACGCACTGCGGCACGAACGCGAGCGCGATGCGGTTACAGTTGTTTGACGATTCTACTAATAACAATTATAATACTCGTTTTAATAGTGATAATAGCGTCGATGACGGCAGAAGAAGTCAACAACAACAATTTCAAAACAGCGGGGGCAATTTCAAAAGTCAACAAGAGCACTCAAACAACAGAACGACAGAACTTTCAAACGACGAGGCAAAACTCGGGTATTATTCTCCATCGGACGGGATGCGATTACACGTGATTGATACGGATCCGACGAGTTTAAGCGCGAACGGATGGTTAGAAGACCTTTCTAAAGTTGAAAAGTACGTCATGAGCGACGAAGCGTACGAGAAGAGGGAAGGTACCTATCGCCAGTGGGCGAGAAAGAAGAGAGAGGAAGATCCGACGTGGACGTTACAAAAAGAACAACAGAAGCTGAGAAACCAAAGAAAGAACGGGAATAATAATAATAACAGTAACGAATACGACATCGACGACGCTATCGCAGCAGCGAAAGAGAAGATGTTAACGACGTACGCCTCGTTCGAGTGCGTTCGCCACGTCGTTTCGGGATCCAGGTGCGAAGTCAATCCGGGAGGGAAACGAGGCGTCGTGTGCTTCGTCGGTAAAGTGAAGGATACCGCCCAAACCGGAGAAGGAGAAGAAGAAGAAGGAAAAGCAGAAGAAGTAGAAGTAGACTTAGGAAAAGACGACGTCGTCGACATGCCTCCGTCCCTTCCGTGTGGGTACTGGGTTGGCGTGAAGTTTGACGAACCGGTTGGTAAAAACGACGGGAAAACGCCGTGCGGTAAAATTTTGATTCCCGAGTGTCCGCCCATGCACGGGTCGTTTTGTCGACCGGATAGAGTAATATGCGGTGACGAGTTCACTGAGATTGACGAATTCGCGTCTTCGTCGGAGGATGAAGAAATATAATAGAATTAGAATAAAATAAAAGTAAAGTCACAAATACCAGATAAACTCGTTCAACGTACTGTAAGTAAGCATAATATTTAAACGACTCCTAATTCTCGCTTCGCGCGTTTTACCCAACTCTTCTCTTTCTTCTTCTTTTTCTTTTTCACGTCGTTGTTCTCCTCCTCCTCCTCCTCCTCCTCCTCTATATCACCTTCTTCTTCATCCGAAGAAGAAGCTATTTTTTTCTCAACGCGGGTGTTTTTTGAACTATTATTAGAAGCCATTGACGTCGTCGTCGTGATTATTGAGGTCGTGCGATTGCTCATCTTTTGCAACTTACAGACGAAGAAACCGTCCATGTTGTGAACGTGAGGATAAAATCGACGGCATTCGCTCACGGAGGGATGAAACGTCTTCCCTCGGTAACTCGTAAAACCTTTCCGACCAAACTCTAATCCAGTGGACACGATTTTCACGTCTCTCTTCTTTAATATGTAATCCACGACTTGCTCGTTTTCTTCAACGGTGACAGAGCAGGTGGAATAGACGACGTAGCCGCCCGATTTTGAGTTTGCATCGCAGCAATCCACCGCGGCAACGAGGAGTTCCTTTTGTAAATGCGCGCACTTGGCAATGTCCTCGGTGGATTTTGAAACCTTCACGCTCGAATCTTTCGCGATGACGCCGGTACCAGAACACGGAGCGTCTAACAACACTCTGTCGACATAACCGAGAACTTTCGGTAACTGTCGACCGTCGTAGTTACACACGACGGAATTCGTGCACCCCATTCTTTGTAAATTCGCGACGAGACTATTCAATCGTTTCTTTTGAAATTCGTTGGCGAAAATAATCCCGGTATTTCGCATCAACGCCGCCAGATACGTCGTTTTCCCGCCAGGCGCGGCCGCAACATCTAAAACGCGTTCGCCTTCTTGCGGCGAGAGAGCCATACACGGTAAAAACGAGGATGCGGACTGGAGCATGTACATTCCAGCCATGTACTCTGGCGTCGCCCCGATCGGAACGCGCGAATCGTACACCAATAAACCTACTTTCGACCACTTTCCGATTGGATCGAGGTTGACGCCACGATTGATCAGCTGCGCGGCCAAATCGCGTCGCCTAATTTTCAGAGTGTTTGTTCTCAGCGTCACCGGTCTTTGGGTTTCGTTCGCTTCTAAGAGCTCCATAGTTTCTGGCACCGAAAAAGTATCGATGAAATAACGAATCAAGAAATGATTATATCCGTAATACGTGGCTAAGTCAGACGTCAGCCGCTCCAAATAATCATTTCTAGAGCGATCTGGCGCGCGTCTGTTTTTGAAGTCGGCCAACACGCGAACGACTTCTTGAATGCGCTGTTGGATGGACGTTAAATCTGGAATGCCTTTCGTCGACGAAGTCGATTTTTTTCGACGTTCGTCGTCGTCGTCGTCGTCGTCGCCCTCATCAGATGATTCCGACGAAGACGAGGAAGGAAGTTGATACGTTTCTTCGTCCCTCACGTTCACTTGTAATTGCTCTAACCTCGACTCGGACGTTTTCTTTGCTTTTTCTGCGTCCATTTTACGCGACTTGCGCTCAATCGGAAGCAGTTCGTCCTCTTCGTCTTCCGATTCCGACTCCGATGATTCTGATTCCGAGTCGTCCGAGTCTTCTCCGCCGATGAATTCATCGTCGTCTAAATCCACATCCGATTCAGAATCATCCTCTTCCTCTTCATCAAAGAGCTGCTGTTTCTTCTTCCCTCCTCCTCTTTTGCTCTTTTTACCTTCTTCTTCTTCTTCTTCTTCTTCTTCTTCTTCGTCTGACACCTCCTCCTCCTCCTCCTCTGAAGAAGAAGAAGAAGAAGATGCCGCTTTCTTCTTCGTCTTCTTTGAAACAGGTTTCAGCCAACTTTTGTTCTTGTCCGTGAATCCCCGTTCTGGTTCGTCATCTGACTCGTCATCTGACTCGTCCTCGTCCTCGCTCTTCTCCTCTTTGTCTTCTCCTTTTTGCGTTTTCAGCGAGAGTAACATCGCGTCTTTCCTCGCGCGCTTCAACGATTTCATCGGCGCATCAAATTTCGATTCCTTTTTACCCGCATCTTTACCACCATCACCGTTTCTCTTCTTTGTCTCCTTCTTCTTCTTCGTCTCGACGGAGGCTTTCGTCGTCGGGGATTTCTTCTTCTTCTTCGCTGATGATGATGGTGTCGCACCGGCGGCGGCTTTATTCCTGGTTTTCATATTTCTTTTTGCGTCTGTTTCTCCTCCTTTGTTGTCTTCTTCTTCTTCTTCTTCTTAGAAAAAGAGAGTATTCGTTCGTCGTTCGAGAGTGGATGATGATACTCCTCCTCTTTCTTTCTTTCTTCCTCTCGAAAACAAAAGTGAGTGGTTTTTGCGCGCGTTGTTTCTCTGTTGTTGTTGTTGTTTTGTTGTTTGAGAACAGACAGAAACTTTTTCAGAGAAACTGAAAAAAAAATTTTGCGGCAGAAAAATAAAAAAGAAGAGAAACATTTCCTCAAACACATTTTGCGCTCAAACTTTTTACAATACTGCTGTAATGAGCACTAATTAAAAAGGGAGGCGAAAGACAAACGTTTACTTATGTGGTGGTGGTGGTATATAAAGGTGTGCATTACAAATTTAAGAATATACATATATATGGGTACCCTGTATGTGTGTCTACTTATTTTACTCAACAAAACAACCTCTTTTCTTCTCCTTTTTAAATACACGCGTGTGTAAATAAATCATGAATAATAATGACTATATTATTTCTCACTTTTTTTAAATGAGATGTTCTTTCTTTTCGTTTTGACTAGTATGCTGCTGCTTATTCCGATCGAGCAGCGTAGGAGGTGAAGTGCATCTCTTTGCAGTCGATGCCAACCATGGCTTCGCCCAAACCGCACGAGACTTCGGCGATGATTTTCGGGTCGTTGTAGTGCGTCACCGCTTGAACAATCGCTCGCGCTCTCTTGGCCGGATCGCCGGATTTGAAAATACCAGAACCAACGAAAACACCATCCATGCCGAGTTGCATCATCAACGCCGCATCGGCCGGAGTCGCAACACCGCCAGCAGCAAAGTTCACCGTCGGTAATCGACCCAACTTTTTCGTTTGCGCGACTAACTCATACGGCGCTCGAATCTCCTTCGCGTACACGAACACTTCGTCTTCATCCATGGCTTGCAATCTTCGAATGTCCCCCATCACCGCTCTGCAGTGTCTCACCGCTTCAACTACGTTCCCAGTACCCGCTTCACCCTTCGTTCGAATCATCGAGCAACCTTCGGCGATACGTCTCAACGCCTCGCCCAAGTCACGGCAACCGCACAACACCGGCACTTTGAACTTGTGCTTGTTGATGTGGTTAATTTCATCCGCCGGGGTCAACACCTCGCTTTCGTCGATGTAATCAATACCAATAGACTCCAACACTTGCGCTTCAACAAAGTGCCCGATTCTCGCTTTCGCCATCACCGGAATCGTCACCGCTTCTTTAATCAATTTAATCATCGTTGGGTCGCTCATGCGCGCGACGCCGCCATCCTTGCGGATATCCGCCGGGACTCTTTCCAAAGCCATGACGGCGACCGCACCGGCTTCTTCGGCGATTCTCGCTTGCTCGACGTTGACGACGTCCATGATGACGCCACCTTTTAACATCTGTTTTTGTTTATAAAAGAGAGGATAAAAAAGGAAGATTATTGATTGTGAGTGTTTCGTTTTTTTTTCACTTTTAAAGCGATCGAGAGGATGTTGTTGAGCTTTTTTTTTCACGCATCATGGAAAGAACGAAGAAAGAAAGAATAAAAAAAAGAGTGACGTGCCCTCTCGCATTTTTGTTGTTAACAATTTCTCTTCTTCTTTTGTAACGACGACGTAAACGAGAACGAACGAACGAACGACGGAGAAAGAAGAGAAACGTCTCCCCTTAACGATCATCGTCGACGCTCTTCTTTCTCTTAAACTCTCTTTGCTGACTACTTTTGTATGAGTCGTCGTGCGAAGAAAAAAAATGAAGAACAGAAGAAGAAGAAAGACGTCACGAGAAGGGAGAAAGACGATGACGCCGACGGCGGAGGAGAAAAGAAAATCCATCCACGCTCGAAAAACGCGCGAGTTCTCTCGGATGCGAATCGCGTACCTGCGCCAAACCAGCTTTAACGGCAAAATTGCCTTTCTCTACGTCCGTGTTCCCACTCATTTTGTCTACTTCTGTGTATATGTGTACTCGCTCGCGCGCGCGCGTTCTTCAAAAAAGTGTGACGTTTTGCGTGAAAATCTTTCCTTTTTTTTTTCTCTCCTCAGTTTTCTTCGAAGTTCGAGAATGATCAAACGCACCAGAAATTGACATCTGGCAAACTTCACCATTTGATGACGTCCTTTTTTTTTTTGATGAGCACCAAGAGAAGATGATGAGTTGCGAACCTATGCGTATGGGTGCGTGTATGTGGTTGTTAGAAAAATGGATGATGGACGACTCGCGTCCGTCGTCGTATATAACTTCATTAGTATTTACTATCATCTACATCTAAACTTATAAACTTAATTCTTCGCTATCATCGTCATCGTCATCGTCATCGTCCTCCTCGTCCTGGTCGTCGTCGTCGTCGCGTTTTAAGCCTCTCAACAAGGACGTTCGCAAGCGCAAGGCGTTACTGGCGACGGATTGATCGCACCTTTTCATGACCCATATGCCAACAAAATTTGCCATCATTGCGCTCGACACTAAAAGCCAACACCCGGGTTCGAAGTACGTGTCTAAATCGAAGCAATCGTCATCGATTTGTTGTCTGTCGGCGTTCGAAGACGAATCGCTCGTTTGACCGGTGCCTCCTATTGAGGCTAACATGGTGTTGAACTTTAGACATCCCCCACCGACGACAAAATTGGCGAATTGTTTGATTTGAAGCATAGCGGCAACGACGGCGAATAAAACGACGTCTAAAGAGGACCAAGCGCTGAAAATTTCAGCCATCGTTTGTACTCTTCGTTGCATTCGAGGAGTCAAAGGCCAAATCCAAAGGAAACATAAGATCAATAGTTGCGCTAAAGGCGCGACGACCGCAAAGACATATAACGTCGATTGTATGAAGCGCGGGCCTACGTGTTGGAAGAAGATGGTTATGGTCTCGCTTGATGTCATTGTCGCAGATCCACCCGCGTATTTATCGATGCTCGCGTGCGGTAAAGCTTCAGCCAACTTGACCAACGAATACGATCGAGTCTTTTCGCTCGACCCGAGCGCGTATCCTGCAATTCCCAAGAAATCAAACTTGATGGACGGTATGTTCACACCAACGGCGAGAAAAACAATCGCGGCTACTAACAAGAGAAAAACACCGACGGCTTGTGCCGCCGCCATTTTCGTTCGTAACAAGACCGACGGTCTGTTCACGTCTCTTCGCCACAAAGGCGTCGCGGTATCGTCAACTTCAGTTTTTGATCGAACCGATTTGCGGTGAAGAAAAAGAGTTACGTGTCCCAGAACCAAGGAGAGAACGGTCGCGAAGAGAAAGACGTAAAACGATCGTTTTGGAGTAACGACGACGTCCAAATCTCCAAACGATGACGGTGACAACTTTTTAGATGCGTCGTCGTAATCATCATCATCTTCAGTCACGTGTAAATGGAATCGAAAACCAACCATAAACATTGTCATCACGAACGAATCAAACAAGCTCCATTTACCGAGTCGATCGACAAACTTTAAACATTTGCCTCTGGTTGATGCTTTAACGTTCTTGCCGCTGATTTCCCATAAAACAAACATCGACAACAGTTTCACGTACGGCCAGACGCCAGAAAAGAGAACAATGCAAATCGCAATAGCGTACACTTTAGCGTGCCACATGTCTCTGACGGTGCCGACTAAGGAGAAGTTGAAGAGATCCTCACGCGAGGCTTGAATGACGTTATACTTTTGTCTTTGTGGTTGCTGCTGCTGCGGATTATTGTCGTTGGTAGTACTCGACGATGAAGTATTAGCATACAATAAACTCTTTCGTCCGCCTTTGATGGCGCTGAGAAGCGCGTCGTTCAAAGAAGGCGGCGACGACCGCTCCGAAGAAGGAATAGTAGACGCAGAATCAATGACTGGCGTCGTCAGCGTCGCAAACAGCGACACTGATGCCCCCGAATCCATATTCGCACTCAAAAACAAAAGAACGTTGGCGATAAACAATAATCGCAACGACCATCGAGAGTTTACTGGTGTCGATTTCGATAACGAATCTTCCATCGAAAAAAGCTTCTTGTACCTCGAAGACTTGTTTCTTTGCGTGCTTCGCATTTCATCTGCCTTCTTCCCTCTCGATGTGTGTGTTCGCCAGGCGGTTTCCGGAAAGCGCATGGTGTATTCCTCGCGTTGGCTTCTGCGTTTCCGTCGCTCTTCTTCTCGTTCATCATCATCACCATCATCATCATCATCATCATTATTCGCAAACGCGTCGCCGTCCGAGTACGAATCTGACGACTCGTTTGTGGTCAATAATGAAGCTAGAATTGCCGATCCTGAACGATTTCTACTATGCGTTTTCTTATTACTATCCTCCTTTTTCTGCTGCTCCTGTTTGTGCTTCGAACTACCAGTAGTATCATTAAGTAACGCTTCGTCGTCGTCGTCGTCGTTGCTGCTCGTATCTTCATCTGACTCATGCGCAAAAACGATTGTGCCATCACCACCGATGTCATCATCATCGAATGGATCGTGCATCTCCCGCGCTTTCAGCTTCTTCATCGCTTGACGATTGAGTTTTCGTATGAACGAGGCTGGAACGACGAAGTATGTCAATAACGCGAGTGCGATACAACTCAAACCAAGAATAAAGAAGAATATCGATACAACCGTATTCGCGGTTTTAATCAACTCCAAAGATTTTACGTTCTGTTTTGGACACTCCTGTCTACTAATCTCGTAGAACTTCTCCAGTATGAGCGCGTTCAATAACGGTTCTAGAACAGCTTTGAACTCGCCGGCTGCAATCACGGAAACTACGTTTTGATAAGAAGTCGTAATCAACTCGGAGAGGTTAGAAATCGCTGATTGCAGATCAACCTCTAAGTTGTTCTCATCGCTACTGCTGCTGCTGCTGCTACTGCTATCACTACTACTAATATTTGTATCGCTATCGATTATTTTCAACCGACCAATCTTGCCGTCCCATAACAATCGCTCGATGTCAAACTTTTCAACGATACCAAACAAACAAGCCATATTTTTGAACTGCTCTTGCGTCAACAATTGCCATTTTTTCTCAACGACGCGTAAGTCGACATCCATTCCAATTTCCATATCGTCTATTTCGAGAGATAATGTGACGTTTTCGATCCAGTTGTTGTTTTGGTTTGTCGAAGAAATTGAGTCTCGAGCTGCGGGAACGATTTCCAGCCGACCCTTCATCACTATACGCGTTTGATTCCACCCCACCGAGAAACCTAATAACGACGACGATGAAGATGATGAGACGTTACTAGTAACCGCTGCCTTTGTGACGTAATGCCCACCCGCTACGGGTCCGTATAAAATATCCGCGGTATCGAGTCCAACGAATTCAACTTCCGTTATCGCAAACGATATCGACCGTAATAACGAAACATCCTCTCCCTGATTGACGTCGTAAGTTTTCGATAACACGAAATAAGGTTCGCCCGTTTCTTTATCGACTAATTTCTCGCGAGGTACGAATAAGATCCCCGTGTGATTTGAAAACCATTTTATGAACTGATTGAGACTCCGCGGGCCGCTCGTACCGATGTACTCTGAGCTGATGAAGTTCAACACGCGGATTAACGTTGAATCGTCCCAGTTGAAGATTTCATTACTGTCGTTGTCATTGTCGCGATCATCGATATCACTCGATGATGAGCTTGAATTCGATGAGTCAGGTGTTTTTACCTCTGCTAAAAAGTTCTTTTCGATGTAGTTGTGGACACTTTCGAAAAAAGCGAGCGTTTTCGAGTCTTTCTCGACGCTTTGAATTTTCTCGCACGCGACTTTTGCGAACATACTCTGCATCGCTTTCGCAATTTCCGGCGCAGCTTTGTTCAATAGCTTTGCAATCTCATCGGTTCTAGACGATGGCGCAAAATGTAAACCATCAACCTCCATTTGCATGGAACATTTCGGAAATCGAACCGTCTTTGGAAGCTTATATTTCTTGTTGTTACTGTTATCGTCGTCGTCGTCGTTCGTATTTTGGCTATCATCTGGCTCTCTATCAACAAACTCAGCGTCAACTTGCAAATTGCCTTCCGTGACTTCCGCGTTGACTTTTCCTCCTACTCCTTTGGTATTTGATGTCGTCGAAACCGTCCACACTCCGCTGCAACTCGCGCCAAAATCAATCACGTGCGCGTGCAAAGACGGTTTATCATTATCGTTATCATTATCATTGTCATCAAGAATACCAACCGAATTTGAGGAGGATGAAAACCAAGACTTTACGTCTTTGGTCGTGAAGTTTTCACACTCGATTTCCGTTAGAGATACAACGATTTTATCGTCGAACGTGGAAAAGCTTTCGTTTGGGATTTTCAACTGCAACGAATGCAACCACTTTCGCAAGAGCTCGTCGTTGTCCTGTTCTTCTTTTTCTGTGGCGCGAACGCCATCAACGCCATCAAAGAAGAACAAGAACAAGGACAAGAAGAACAAGAAGAGGAGAGGAAAGAATTTTTGGACGGATAAATCTTGACTTCTTTTTCTTTTTCTCTTCTCTTCTCTCGATATATTTATAACCGACGAAAATCCGCTGAACTTCTTCCGCATCATCGATAATTGTGAACTTCAATACTCTATAACTTCTTTTATTATCCAATAGTTATGATGATGATGATGAAGATGATGAGTTCATGAACAGAGGAAGAAGAGCTCAAAGGGGAAGTTTTGGCGTGTGTGAAAGAATTGATTGAGTAATTGTTTTGTTCGAAGTCACGGAAAAGCATGCAGCACTTTTCTTCTCTTTTTTCTCTCGATACAAAAATTCACTTTTTGGGGCCGTCATTGTTTTTTTTACGACCAACAGCTTGGAATATTCTCTTTCACACAGAACACACAAGAACACACGACGGGTAAAGGGTATACACACACACAGAACACAGATTAAAGACGAAATAAAAATGTTGTCGTTCTTGCACCCGTACGTGGCGGTTATCATCGATTTTATCGAGTCCATCGATGACTTTATGGAGAAAAACGGAGGCGAGTTTAACTCTTACGTTTTATCGATCATGTTGATCGTGATTGGATACGCGAAATTCATTCAGAAAGCGAAGAAAGCGAAAGGGTTGAACCAAAAAACGCAAGGGAAGTTGGAATTATTCGCCGGGGTGAACTTATTGTTGCCGTCGAAAATGCAAACCGAAATCGGATGCGCGATTGTATTCTTCGTCTTGGGACAACAGATTTTCACGAAGACGAAAGAGGCAAAGGCGGAAGTGCTGATGAGCTTTTTCGCGAAACAGATATTCCGAGAGACGTGGATGAGAAATAACAATCGCACGAGTTTGACTTTCTTACCGAACAACGTGAACGAATACGGACCGGTAAACGTGATGTATTTCGCGATTTTCATCGGGATGATATCGGGCGCGTATTTACTCGCCAAGGCGCCGGCGACGCAAGGTTCCGGAGCCGAGAAGTTAGCCGAGGAGATTCTGAAAGAGGTAGAAAAGAGACAGGAGAGTAAAAAGACGAAATAGTGAGTGATATCGATTGATTGTATGTGTAGATAGTTTTTTGATTGTTACTAAACGAGCGATGTTTCTCTTTTTTACGAGCTCATATCGCTCAAGGATCCTTTCCTCTTCATCGCAGCGTCGCTGGCGATGCGTTTTAAATTCTTCTCTTGCGTCTTGCCCGACTTCTCAACCAGTCGCGAGAAGTCGCCGGTCGCGTTCTTTAACAACGTCTGCGGGTCGTCGTATTCGGTCACTTTTCCACTATCCAAGAATAATATTTTATCCGAATCCATGATCGTGTTCAATCTGTGCGCGATAGTCAACGTCGTGCACTCGCTGAACGCCTCTCTGACGGTTTTTTGAATCAACGCGTCCGAATCCATATCAACCGAAGCAGTCGCTTCGTCCATCATGAGCACGCGAGAGTTTCTTAACAACGCTCTTCCCATGCACAATAATTGCCGCTGTCCTAAAGAAAAGTTGCTCCCATTGTCGATGACTTCCATGTCCAACTGTTTCGCCGCCGAGTCAATGGTGTTTTTCAATCCAACTTTTTCAATCACCGACCAAACTTCCTCGTCGGTGTGTTCTTCGAACGGATCCAAGTTGGTCCTGACCGTCCCGGCAAACATAAACGGATCTTGCGGAATCATGGCCATTTTTGAGCGCAAGTCTCTCAAACCTAACGTGGACACGTCCACGCCGTCTAATAACACTTTCGACCCTGGTTGTGGTTCGACGATGCGAAATAAGGCGACAAACATGGACGATTTCCCGCTTCCCGTTCGACCACAGATGCCAATTTTTTGACCCGGTAAAACCGTGAAGGAGATCTTGTTCAACACCAACGGCAAGTTTTCTCGGTACTTCATGCTCAAGTCGACAATTTCGAGTTTGCCTTTAGCCGGCCAGTTTTCCGGTATTCCCGTCGCCACGTCTGGCTCCGTCGAGTGTTTCTTCTCCAACGGTAAATCCAAGTATTGGACGACGCGTTCGACTGCATTCATTTGCGTTTCGAGTTGCGAAGCCATGTTCGTGCCGTGCTCCATGTATTTCGTCACGTCCAAAGCGTACACTAAGGTTAAACCAGCGATGCCGGCTTCGACTTTCCCTTGAATCACTAAAAAGGACGCTAATAAGACGATGCCGGTGCCAATAAATCGTAAGCGCATATTCAACCAGCACGCAGCCATGCGTTGCGAGATGAAAGCGTCTGCGTTTTTCTGAGCTTTCAAATCAGCTTCCAAAATGAAATGCGCTTGCGCTCTGTACGCTCTAATCGTTTCAACGCCTAAAACAGCCTCGCCCAATCCGCTATAAATGGGCGATCGCGTGATGGATTCGATGCGTTGCAACTCTCTACAGGCGGGAATGTAAAATCTTTGCACAGAAATGTAAATCAAGAAGATTGGCGGCAACGCAATCATAAACCACAAGGTTGCCGCACAAATGATGGCCAAAGTCGTGATGATGTTTGATATGCATCCTAAGAACTGAACGACAATACCAGGTAACACAGAATCGATAGTTTCTGTATCTCGAGAGAATCGATTAATGATTCGTCCAGACGGTGTCGTGTCGAAGAAACTCATCGGCATTTTCAAAACTCTCCCGAGGAGTTTGTTGTGTAAATTCTTCGCCGCTCTCACGCAGAAGAAATACAATACGATCGATCGGAAGAAGATGGCGATGCCGTTGACGAGGAAGATGGCGAAATAAATGCCGAGGTATTGTTTCGAGTTCCACCCGAATTTATTCTCCGCCCACCACGAGAGCCAATAATCCAGAAACGCTTTGGTTCCGTATTCGGCGCCGAAGAGACAGAAGACGAACAAGGCGGAAAACTTCGTTCCAGTCGCGCGGAAGAACTCCATGTAGACTTTTAACGAGACATTACCAATCGAGCGCTCTTCTTCTTTACCAATCATGTCGTCGGTTATGATTTTCGCTTTCGCCGGCGCTTTTTGCTCTCCTTGCGCCGCGGAAATGTCCATAGATTTTCTTTTCTCGTCGACAGATTTACGCGCATCGCCGTCCAAACTCGCGCGACTGCTCTCTTCTTGATCTAATCCGTGGTGTTTCATTAGCTTTGAAAAGTCTAAACCTTTGCTCATCAACGATTTGTACGTTCCTATTTCCTGGACTTTACCTTCCTCCAAGACGACGATTTGATCCGCTTGCGGAAGGTATTGCAACGCGTTCGTCACCAAAACTCGCGTTTTGTTCTTCAAACTTCCTCTGATGACGTCTTTAAACAAAGCCGCGCCGACGTGGTTATCCACCGCCGATAAAGGATCGTCAAACAAATAGACGTCTGATTCTGCGTACAGCGCTCTCGCGATGGAGATGCGTTGTTTTTGACCGCCGGACAACGTTACGCCTCGTTCTCCAATCATAGTCAAATCCCCAGCTGGGAGTAAATCTAAATCGTCCATGAGTTGCGAACGTTTTAAAGTATCTTCGTACAACTTTGAATCGTACGGTTTCCCGAACAAAATGTTGTTACGAACGGAGGTGTTCAAAATCCACGCCGTTTGCGCGACGAACGAAGACGTGCCGGAGAGCTTGATTTCACCCGATTTCAGCGTGATGAATTTATTCAGAGCGGACAACAAGGTCGATTTACCACAACCCACTGGGCCGATAATCATGGTTAAACTTCCAGGTTCGATGTTGACGGAGACGTTCGTCATGCCAAACGGTTCTTGTTGCGGCGAATTTTCGAGCTCTTCCTTCTCCTTCGCCGCTTTCTCTTCGTCCAGCTTTTTCTGTTCTTTCTTCGACACGCGCTTTGGTTTCTTTGTCGGTTTCTTCTTCGTTTGAATGGGACCGTCCTCTCCGCTCGCCGTCGTCGCTGGCGCGCCGCTTTTAGAAGGTGGAGCTCCTCCTCCTTGACCGGGCTTATTTTCTTCCTCCTTCAGTTTCTTCGGCAACGTCGGCCAGCAAAAAGACGCGTCGTTCAAAACGACTCGCCCGGGGTCCGAACCGTCAATATCCACGTCCAAACTTTCGTCTTGGTCCAAGAACGAGCCTAAACGTTGTATCGCGTTCAACGCGTTCAACAGCGAGGTCAACAAAAACGGCACTAAAACGAGCGGAAATCTCAAGGTGTTGAACAACGCCAACGCCGTGTATGCCGTTGGCGCGGTAATCTCATTTCCTGCCAAAGAGAACGACCCGAACGAACACACGGCAATGAAAATTGGAGTGGAAAACAACGCGACGCCAAACAACGCGCTGATTTTTTGCGCTCTCCACACTAAATTAATCTCTTCCTCTCGAATTTTCTCTGCTTGCCCTTTAAATGTCTTTTCCCAGGCGTAATATTTGATCACCTTCATCCCGCTCACGACTTCACTCAAGATGTTCACTCGTTTGTCCGCACACTGAACAACCAAGCGTCTCAGCGCGAACAACTTCTTTGCCACGGTCGCGGTGAAAGGCGCGGCGATTAAAATACACGCAAACCCAACAAACGCGGACCATTCGATGACATCGTACAAAAGCGTAAACGAAGCGACGATAAAAATCGGCGCCGCCCACAAGTTGTGAATCATAGAGAACAAGTCTTGCAACTTATTCACGTCGTTGGACATTAGCGTGACAATTTTCCCGGTACTTTCCGCCTGTAAACCTTTCGGCGACAACTTTAAGACTTTCCTGTACAACGCCACCATCAGCGTATTCCTCACGGCGACGCCGACTTTTTGCAACGCGAATTCCTGATGCGCGGCGCAAAAGTTGCTAAAAATGCTCGCCCCGGTTAAAATCCCGGCAAACATGTACAACTCGTTCGTCGTCGAGCACATATCGTCGACGGATTGTCCATCTTGTAAGAACCCCGAGTTGGCGGCGTAAAAATTTCTGCACTGAATGCCTTTCACAATCTCCCTCAGTAACAAAGGTCCTGCAAAAATCGCTCCTTGCGCAATCGCGAACAAAAATCCAGTCCACACGAACGTAAACTTGTGTCTTCGGAGTAAAACCCTGATTAAATTCTTGTCGTTCTTCCCTCTCAAACGTTTCTCTTCTTCCCACTCGTTCTGAAAGTTTTCGTGCAGAAAAGAAGACTCTAACTCGGGCAAGTGCGCTAAATCTTCCAACTCTAAGCGTCGAATTTGACCGACGGAGATGAGTTTGGTGACTTGCGCGAAGAAGAATTTATGAAACGGAGAGTTCTTGACGGACCAATCGATGATTGGAATTCCAATGTCCACTTTTTTACTATTCTTCTTCTCGTTGTTGTTCTCTTCTCTGGTCATGTTGGTGTTGTTCATTTCGTTCTTCTTCTCGTCGTCGTCTTCACCCTTTGATGGTTGAGGTGACGACGACGACGTCATTTTTATCTTTTTCTTATTTATACGACGACGACGACCTTGATAGTAGTACAAGTAGTAATCCTAAACGCAAAACAGAGAGACAGAGAGACTTTTGTTCGTCTGTTGTTGTTCTTAGAAACACTTTTATTACGCGCCGGAAAAGGGGGGGTTAAGCGGTTTCCTTTTTATGACGTGTGTATAATCAATCTAAAATCTCTATCTAAAACGTGTGACGACAGACAGACACTTTTTGTTTTTTTTGTGGTCCACAGCCACATGTCAAAAGAAGAGGAGACCGAAAAATGACAAAAACAGAGATGATTGAAGATTTGTGGTGTTCACATCATTCCATACTACACAGTTCTAATAAAATGACTACGGTAAATAAACTCTACCTCTCGCTATCGTCTCTACTATTTTCTCGCTATCTTCGCTCCTGGCTTTCACGCGGCGTCCATCAAAACCGTAGCGACTTTAATGCCGCCAAACTTCGCCTGTCGATAGACGTTGCCCCAACCGTTGACGCGTTTCATGTACGAGTACGCGACGGTTATTCGGATTTTGTTACCACCGCACGCATAATACGGATCGGCGATGACCGTCGGGTAGTGGAAGTGAACACCCGATTTTCCGGGTTCGATTTCTTTCAGCTTCGAGAAACGTTTGCCGTCGCCCGAAGAAACGGCTAACGAAAGTTTCTTGCGACCGGAAGAGGCGTCGTTAAAGGCTAACGCGATGACGTGTTTCAAACTTTGCTTTGCTTTCGATGATGTCGACGATAATTCGCTGATGCCGCTGTTGCTGACGATTATCGTTTTTCCACTCGTGCCGTTGACGTAATAACTGAAGTCTATCAGACTCGATTTACTGTCTGGATTTTTCAAATCAGTTCGTTTTCTCGGCGAAGTCCACGTAAATCCACCATTCGCCGACGTCGATTGCATCAAAAATCCGCTTTTTGATCTCCACAGTTGTAAAATTGAACTCCCGTTCTCGGTTACCGCCACGGTGCCCTCGATCACTCTACCGTGTCTTGGGTGTACTTTCCCGTGCGAATGCCACGTATGTCCTTCGTCCTTAGAAATTAACACTCCGCTGATGGTTGGATGACCCGAACGACACCCTTTCGCGCTCGAGGCTTCCCCCCAGTACGGTAAAATCCAGTGTTTTGATTTCGGATGTACGACTAACTTGTTCGCGATGACTTTCGGGTTGCCGCTCTCGCTTTCGCTCGTTATCAACGTTTTAGGCTTCGTCCAGGAAATCCCGTCTATGGAAGAAACAGCGTTGATGTTTCCACCAGGCGACCATCGATTTTCCGGCGACATCAATCGCAAACATTTCACCGACTCGCTAAAAAATAACCACAACACGTTCTCTTTCTCGTCTAAATGGAGAACCGGTGCCCAAACAGCATTCTTTTTATCTTTCTTTACGTTCAACTCTATGCCGTCCTTAGGCATCCATTTGTTGAGATCGTCCGAAAAAACTGCCCTCAAGTGCATATCCGCGGTACCCTCGATTCCTTTTGAACACTGCCACACTAAAATCCATCGATAAAAGCTTCCTTTTGGTAACGGCGAGAGCATCGCCATGTGCGAATACCCGATGCCGTTCGAGTTTGCGTTTTTGAACGCGTCAGAGATTGTGAATTGAGTTTTACACGACGACGACGACGCGGTGTTCGAATCTTGAAACTCATCATCGTCGTCGGTAAAAATGTCGTACACTCTCGATGGAGACTTATCCGGTAACATTTTGGCGTGCCCGTTTATTGTTTTCAATATCTCTTTTTGCTTCGCTCTTCTCTTATTTTTGGACGAAGAAGAAGAAGAAGAAAAAGATGAGGTGCGGATTTCTTCTACCGCCTCTTCTTCTTCTCTGTGAGTATATCCGCGTTTTGATTCGCCGTAATCATCAGTGTTATCGTTCTCATCCGCGAATTCTCTTACGTTTGCTTTCGCTCCGCTGCCAACATTCTGAATACCAGTACCACTCGTTGTTGTCGTTGTTATTGATGTTGTTGTTGTTGTTGCCACATCCACGCTTGTATATAACACAAATCCAGCGATAGCGAGCAATAAGCAGCACTTTATCGCGTTACTCTTCTTCGGCTTCATTTCATCTCTTTGCTTTCCATCGTCGTCATACTGTATGTACCGGTATCTTCTATTCTTCTCTACGACTAATACTACGTACTAATTTATTGCGTGTGTCGGTCTCTCTTTTTTTTTCTCTTGAAATTTCTTCTTCATTTTTTATTCATCAAATTACGAATAAAATATTTTGTTCAACACGAATGATGATGACTATTATTATATAGTATCTGCGCGTAACGATATATATTGAACGACGACGAGAAGGAAGAGGAGAACGAGGAGAAGGACGATGATGATGTCGACGACGATTCGGACGACGAGCGCCAGAAAGAATACCAACACAACAACGTCAAAAAATTCAACAACATCATCATTTACTTCTTCCAAAAGCAAAAAGAACGAAACGTTTAACAACGATGCGCGAAGGAATATGAACAAGGAGAGCAGAACGAGGAGACGAAGAGCACGAACAATAATGGTATCATCGTCATTATCATCATCTTTCTCTGTTGATGATGGTTTTAACAAAACGATGAAAAGAAGAAGCAGAAGAAGGAAGAAGAGCACGCACCTCCAATCGATGATTTCTCCAATAATAATAACAACAACATCAACAACAACGACGAACAGTTTAGATCCCATCATCTCTATGCTTCAAAACGCCATCTTGGACGAACGGTCGACGGCCATCGCCATCGCTTCGCCTCTTTTCGCCTTGAGCGTCGTGCCGTATCTCTTGTTCCTCAAAAATCTTTGGCGAGCGGAGACGGCGACGAGCGAACAAAGATACGCCTTCGCGACTTTATTGGTGTTTGTGTTGATTTCAATACCGGCGGAGGTGTACACTAAAGAGAGATACGACACGGTGTTGTCGAACATAGACTCGTTACATTTTTTGATTCAGTCTGCGATTTCATTGACGAATTTACGGATACTGTTAGCGTTTCGGGACGATTTCGATTTAACCACATCGACATCATCATCAACAACAACAACAACAACAACAACAACGCAACTAACGGCTGCAGATATTGGACGACCGGGCGCGGCTGTAGAAGCCGTCGCTGGCGTTATTCTTTTGTCCACGGGCATCTTGATGGCTTTGGACGACCGGTTGATTGATTTATCCTCGATTGATTTCCAGGCGACGTCGGAAACCTCCGTAAAGTTCATGGCGAGCGTGACGCTCACCATTCAAAACTGGCGCGATTACGCTCAAGAATTCGACAGCTCGTTCACGAGTTTACTCAACGTCCAAGCGCCTCCCAGTAACGCTTTATCGGTTCCCACGTGGGGCGTTCACGTTTTTTCCTTGGTCGAATGGCTCGTCGCCATGGGTTTCGTCTGGGACTACGGCACGCGAACGCAGCACAGAGGGTGGAAACTGTTAACGCTGGCGATGTTGCCTTTACACGCGAGCGGGATATGCGCAGTCACGCAACATTTCTTCAACAACGATCCGAGTTTAGAATGGTTGGTTGCGTTGCAAGGTGCGTTTACGATGGGTGGAAATATCAGTTTACTTTACGCGGCGAAAGTGTTGGCAAACGAAGAGCCGAGGTTGGACGTTTTACTCTCCACAAAAGAAGAAGAAGATGATGATAAAGAAAACGGGGAGATGACGGAAACGCGGAAGGAAAAGGCGCAAATTGAAATATGGGACGTCGAACGACTCGGTCTCCTCTTCGAGAAGGACGACGAGTTTGCGTTTTCGTTCAAAATCGCGCTTGTTTCCGTCGGCATCGCCGCGTTCGTTCGAGGTGCAAGCTTAGTGTTCTCGCCTGAATTTGATTACAATTCTCTCAGTAGTAGTAGTAGTAGTAATCATCACGACGAGTTGAACGCGTACGCGCTTCTGTTTGTGTTTATTCCTCTATTGATTAACTACGTCAAATGGCAGTTACGCTTTCGAGCTGAGGAGGACGAAAGCGCTCGGCTGAGAATTGGAGGAGGCAGACGATAGATGAGTAGTTCGCGCGTAGTATTAAAATTAGTTGTAGTATGGAATGATGTGAACACCACGGCTTCGAAACGCCCGCGGAGAGCGAACATCGATGAAGTCCCTAAATTTTCATTTGATATATTTCTTAAATACAACCCTACAATAAATGAACCCCTAATCCGGAACAACCTAAAAATTTTCGTTGGAAAAAATATGACAAACCCGCCGTCAAATCAACCTAAATCGCAGATGTTCGAATTCAAAACTCAAGATCACACGCGTATTTATGTGTTACACGCCTCTATGGTGTCAAATTGGGTTAATTCGCGCGTGAGCGCGCGCAATCGACCAATGCACATTACGCGTTTAGGGTGTCATTTAGGGCTTTGTTTAGGGTTTCAAACCCTAGCACACCCTAAATGTTAGGGTTTAGGGTTTAGGGTTTAGGGTTTAGGGTTTAGGGTTTAGGGTTTAGGGTTTAGGGTTTAGGGTTTAGGGT
>ERZ651776.1120-NODE-1120-length-33785-cov-6.241159_pt1 | contig 33785 bp, 17 predicted proteins | sample MGYA00514761_ERZ651776 | MGnify/ENA metagenome assembly ERZ651776
GTGCGACGCGCGACGCTTCCGAGTAGGGTGGAAAAAAAGCAGGAAACGAAAAGGAATATTCTCTTTCAAAAAAGGAATATTCTCTTTCAAAAAAGGAATATTCTCTCAGAAATATCCCAATAAATGCCACATAAATGCGACACAAACTGAAATCAACACACACACACACACACACACACACACACAAACACAAACCTCCAGATAACATGGATAGCGGTAAGGAAGACAAAGCCATTTCCTCAAAGGAAGAGGGAAAATCTGTGAAAGAGTGGGATAAGTTTTCACATGTTTTGTATCGTGATCCCGGGGGGACTAATGACATGCCACGGGACATGTTGGAAGAAGAATTTGTCCGGTTGTCTCAGAAGAAGAAGAGGAAAGCGGAGGAGGAGGAGGAGGAAAAGGCGGATCCTTCGAGCTCGTGCGATACTTCCTTCGTTTCTACTGAATTAGGGAATTTGCCTAATAGAGTAGAAGCGCCCGACGAAGAGGAGTTCGTCAAAAGGGGTTCCCCAGAAGGCATGGGAAGACGGATCACCTCGGAATGGATCCGCGGGTGGTATCCATCCATCTGGGAATGGATCATCCCCGGGATCGGCAATACATGGATGGACCAAAATCCATCGCCGTATGAGTCGCATGGCACCGGGGAGGAAGACGAAGTAGTCGAAGGCGAAGATACCGATATCGACGACGCGGATCTTTCGAGCTCGAGCGATACCTCCTTCGTTTCTACTGCATTAGGGAAGAAATCAGACGAGAAGGAGGATTTAGAAGAGTGGAAGAGATCGTTGGACGAAAAGGAGCGACAACTCAGTGCACGGATCAAGAATTTCTTACGAAATAATTACGTGGACACAAACAAAAAGCTTTTTATGACGCGGGACGATAGTAATAAGCAATGGCGCGTCTTAAACGTCTCAACTGGTCGGTGGAGGAAGCATAATAAGGTTTGGGATCCAGATCCGATTTTTTGATGGATTTGGAAGCTTGCTCACCACAACAACGTAGACGGACGAAATTTGGTTGTGGCATCGTGACCGAAAGTGAAAAATTTGGTCTCATTGGATAAACACTCACAGATGGAGAAGGTTGCAAAGCTCATACAGCGTAATTCTAAAAGAGAGAAAGATGCACGCATCTAGATAAAGAATTATACTAACATACACGTTGTAATTTTTTTTATTACTAGAAGTTTTTTTGAAGCTGTTGCTTTGTGCACGTTCGTTTTGCACGTGTGCGCTTCGTTTTGGAGCTCTTTTTTGTTTTTGAAACCAAATTTTTTCCTATCACACGATGGGAGTTTGACTTGATCAGAAGAGCACACCTTCTTTGTATTCTAAAACGCCATCATACATACGGCGTCAATACGTTCGTTTGTTCATATTCCCTAAACCCTAACCCATCCCATTCCCTCGTACTCTCTTCGCTTCTCGATTGGCAACCCTACCTGCTTTGCGGGTTTGCGGGTTTGCGGGGATCTTCTCGAGAGACGCGTTCGCGTTCCCGAGCCGCGCGACCGTTCTTCCACCCGCCGCTCTACGATAGCTCCTTCATCCCTCTTGAAAAGAAATCCCTAAGAATCTCCTATTCCATAAACCCTAACCCATCCCATTCCCTATACTCTCTTCGCTCCTCGATTGGCAACCCTGCCTGCTTTGCGGGCTTCCGTGACTCTTCTCGAGAGACGCGTTCGCGCTCCGCGCGAACGTTTCGAACCTCGAACAATATTTTACCAAACCTTGACCCAGATGAGACCTCGAGTTCCGTGTTATCTTCTGGGTCCCATCGAGGACAAAGCAAATTCGTCGAGGTTCGGAAGCTCTCTGCCTTCGCACTTTCTCCTCTTCTTCCTTTTCTACTTCTCTTCTTCTTCTTCTTCTTCTTCTTTTTCTTCGCATATAATCCATCCGTGATGCGAATACGTCTTCGGCATCAAAGGCAGCACTGAAATCGTTTTCGTTCATGTTTCTCTTCCTCTCGTGTTTATCTTTTCTCGCGTTCGATGTCGTGAGTCGCTCGCGGGGTAAACCTCCTTTCTCTTTCTCTTTCTCTTTCTTTTTCTTCCTCCCCCAATTTTCCCTCTGTTTTTTCTTTTTTTGCGACGAAGAAAATAAACGGAGAGAGAGACTCTGTAAAAAGCGCGTATTCTCCCGCTTTGAGTTCCTGCGAACGATTTATGAGGTGTATGGGTGCATCCGAGCGGTTTTCAGCACCTCTGTCTCGCGCGCGGTCCCCAGTCAACGCGCGCGCGTGGAGGGGACAGGGAAGGGGGTGACGTGTCAAGCTCTCGTGCAAAGTTGGTTTTATGTTTAGGGTCTCAAATTCTCAACTTTCATTCTCGTGCGAGAACGCGTTTTGGACGACCTCTTTTTTTTTAAATAAAAGATTTATTACAAGATGGGATCTTACGCAGAGGATTACACGCAAAGAAAAAGAATCATGCTATTCACAGATACGAGAACGGAGCACGATCGCCGACGATGGTATTTCCGTCGGAGATGGTACATCCGTTCAGGGGGTGTGTGAGTAATTGAGTTTTTGTATGATTTCTTAGCGAATATCTCCTCCCTTTTCTTCTCTTCTTACACATAATAACATTGAACCATCTTATTTACTCCCCCAAGCGAGCCAAGCAAGAAAGCACCTCTTTCGGTTCGTAAACAAAACCCGATATCACACAGCACTTCCACTTTATTTAAGGTTTTGTTTTTACTGAGTAAACTTGGATATAACTAACTCAATGAGTACGCTTGTGCCTTTTCAAATGACCAGAATCACGAAAAGCTTTATCGCAAACATCACACTCGTACGGTTTCTCGTTCGTGTGAATGCGCATGTGCCTTTTCAAATGACCAGAATCACGAAAACGCTTCTCGCACACGTCACATTCATACGGTTTCTCGTTCGTGTGAATACGCATGTGCTTTTCCAAATTACCAGAATCACTAAAACGCTTCTCGCACACATCACATTCGTACGGCTTCTCGTTCGTGTGAATACGCACGTGCCTTTTCAAAGTACCAGCTTGCGTAAAACTCTTCTCGCACACATCGCATTCATACGGTTTCTCTTTCGTGTGCGTACGCCTGTGTTCGGCCAATTTGGATGGATATCGAAACACCTTCTCGCAAACATCGCACTCGTGTTGTTGCGTTCTCTTTCGCTTCGATCCTTTCCTAAAAGCAGTTTCTTCTTTTCGTATCTGTTCGTCCATCTCATCATCATCTTCGTCAGCATCGTCAGGTATTCTCAAACACAACGCTCGTTCTTCTTCTCGCTTCATTCGTTCTTCTCGCTCCTCTCTGTCGCTCGCGACCACCACCGTTTTCACGTTTACCGCGCGCTGCGGATGTTTATTCTTTCGTCTGTTTTTGCCCGTCATTATTCTTTTGTTGTCTGTAAAGTATCTATGTCTCGCAGCGCGTCATAAAAAGCATGCACACTGAGGTAAAAAGTGTGCATCACGTGCACGTTTTTGCTCGTCCCACACCACGTCGCGACCACGGTCCCCGCATCATCCGCAGTCTCCGTCGAAACCGTCGGCGTCAAACTCGAATCGTAAGAAAAGCAACTCACGGAACGAACGACGTAAACGACGACGACGACGCAAAAGAGGAGGAAGAATCGTACGAGAAATTCGTCCACAAAATAACAACCCCGCGCGTAAAGTTTGGGACTAAAATCCATCGCACGTTACACCACCACGCGTTTTCAAAACACAAATCCTACGCGTACCAATGGCAGGCATTTTGCGCGCGGTCGGAACGGTACGATTATCGCGACGTCGTGAGCGAAGAAGCGGAGACATTTTTGAGCGCGTTTCACTTTAAATTGGAAGACGGGTGCAAACGATTCGAGCGAGACGTGAAAACTGGGAAAGCGGCGAAGGATTGGGACGCGGCGAGCGCGAACCATCCGACGTTAGGGTTAGTCGCGATCGTCGCGAGTTGGAAAGCGACTGTAGAAGCGGTGTGCGGGAAGCCTTGGCTGTTTGAAGATGAGGAAGAAGAAGAGTGAATAAAGTCTCGCGTCCGAACGTTATCGTCTTCGAGCGCTTTTAGTACGTAGCGGAGTAGTACATATAGCAGAGCATTTGCATTAGGTGTAGTAAATAAAAGTCGCGCATCCTTATTAAACTCGCGGTTCATAGAAAGCAACACTCACCCACATCCTCGTGTGCTCACTTTTGTTGATACGTGTGTGTGGTCGCGTACGCGCTCAAAAGCGTATGGTCTCCTCTCTTTCTGAATTTTAATTAGACGAAGTTTTTCGATTTCCTTCGAATTTTTTCGTGCGTTCGTCAAATACACATCCTCCCTGTTCGGTTTGCGCGCGCGCGAACACCGGACTTCTCAAACGCGACGATTGATAAAAATCCATTTAAAGTTTGTTGCGCGCGCGCTTCACAAAGGTCGCGGCAGAGGTACGTTTAAAAAGTTACCACTCGCGTTTGAGAGAGAGCGGCGAGAGAGAATTGCGCGAGAGATTCCGTTTTGCATTACTTACGAGAACGTTCGAACATTCGAATTCAAATAGACACAAGAAGAAGTAGTCGCGCGTCGCGCTCGTGCGGGTGCATAGATTTGAAAAAACTCGAAAGTTGCTCTTCTCTGCGCGGTGTCTCTCAGTGCATATAACAGAACAGAATAAATCACAACATGGAGGAAAACGAGGCGAACTTAACGGAGTACGAACTCGAGCGGAAACGAAAGATCGCGCGCAACCAAGCGCTCATCGCGCAACTCGATCTGAAATCGCTCGCGAGCAAAGTCGCGCCTCCGGAAAAGCCGAAGAGAGTTATCGATGCCACGGGTAACGGCGAGAATGCGAATAAGAGAGGGCCGAAAGGCGCGCACGCGAGGAAACGGATGAAACCGCAGAGGTTTTCCAGTCGAGCGGATAAATTGAAAAAGCAGCAACGACTGACGAGTTGGAAAGGGCAACGAATCGGGAGTTTGAGAGCGCGGTTACTCGACGGGAGAGTCGGGGCGAACACGAACGTGGTGACGACTGAAGTCATCGCGCTCGGGAGGTTAGATGCGAAAGAGAAAGAAAGCGATACTGTTGCTGTGGAGGATGGAGGAGGAGAAAATGGGACTCCGCGCGCGTCGTCGACGCCGACGGCGGCGAAAAACGACGGCGGGGCGCACAAGGAGTCCATGCAAACGTCGGATTTTCTCGCGATTAAGTATAACATGTCCATGGGGAAGAGTCACCTTAAAAATGTGCCGCAGCAAAAAAAGAGAGGACGACCGCGATTAGACGAGATGGAGTGGGGAGTTGAACAGAAACCACCGGCGTACGTGATGGCGGAGAACGCTTTGATTCCTCGAAGGTATTTAGCCGAAGGCGAGTATTTTGACGAACCGTACTCCGCGTGGGTGGATGAACATCAAAAGCATCACTTGATTTGGGGAAAAGACGATGCGAGTAAATCTCAAAAGAGCGTGCAAACGGTCGAAGAAGGCGTGGATACGCCGAGTGAAGCTGCGGTTCTTATTTTGGAGGAACTGCAACGGCGCGAATTTGAAAAGTGGGAATCGGAACGCGAGGAAAATTTGAAAACAGCCATCGCTCAAAAAATCGCCGTGAGGGAAGACATGTTAACGGAAGCGTATTATCCGTACGGACGAGACGCGTTACCGTCTCGTTATAAAAACATGAAACCAATCAACTGGTATCAGCAGCAGCAGCAACAACAACAAAGGAACGCTAGTCAAATGAACACGAAGAAAATATCGGCGATTTTCGCAGACCCGACTTCCGAGGAAGCGAGAAAGATGCGATTAAGGCAAGAGCTTGAAAAGTCTGAAACGACGACCAAAATTAATCCCTCGGCGCGTGACTACAGTGGTGTTTTGCAGTGTTCGACGTGTAGTAAATCGTACAAAGACACACCAAAAATGCGCGCAGGACAATTTGAGGGCATGGATCATCTGTGCACGGCGTGCGGATTGTTTTACGCGACGTTTGGAAGAAAGCGACCGATGGAGATGAAAGAGTTTGAGGAGTTGCCAATCAATGTTCAAAAAGAAAAGCACGCCGCGTTCGTAAAGCTAGAGGAAGAGGCTCGACTGAAAGCTATAGAAAAAAGTAAGCAAGAGGCGGCAGAAAACGCGCCGCCACCAGAGTCGGCTACGGCCGCGGCGCCGGCGTCGGCGAACGAAGACGCGAAACCAAAGTTAGTGTTCACGATGAAATCCCCGTCAGCAGGAGGAGAAGGAGAAAATGCACGCACACAGCCTTTATCCAGTGATACCGGTAACATCAATAGCATTAGCACGAATGGAATCGCTGAAGGAATTCAGAAGAAAGAAGTCAAAGCTGAGTTGGGGGAGACGACGAAAGTAGCAGAAGGAGACGCCCCAAAAGTCGTCGTCGGTGGCGAAGAGCAACGCCAGCCTCAACAACAACGTATCAACGAAACTACTGACGTCAAAGATACCGCCACTGCGGTCACAGAAGCCACAAAGCCGTCGCTGAAAATAGTCATGCATCGCTCGCACGCTGCGCCTGATGGCACCAAGGAAGGTGGGGAAAAAGAAGGCGGCGGAGGAGAAGATTCAGGCGCGACTGCGGTTGAAGTTAAGCGAGAAGCAGATGGAAAAGTAGAGGAAACGAAGACGCAAGAAGTGAAGACAACTGTCGTGACGGGCAATTGGATTTCTGCCAAGTTCATTGGTTTAAATCACTGCAGAAGATTGGAATTTGCCGAGCACGTTCAAAAAGCGATTCCTAAAATGGGCGAAATGACGAAACTTCTCACGTTGGTCGGCGCTGGATTGATGACGAAAGATATGGTCGAGGAAGGAGTCCTCCCAGATAAAGACGCAATCTCTCAAATGCAACCGTGGATTGCGCAGTTGAACCCGACGAAGCTTCCAGCGCGATATTTAGTAAACGCGAAGTTTCAGATACTACCACCGGCGTGGTCGAATCCAGATGTCGGTTCCGATGCTTTAATGTTTGCGGCGAACATTGTACACACGACGCCACTCATGATCAATCCGACAAAGTTGAGAAAGTACGAGCCGAAAGATATCGATGGTGATATGCTATTCGGATACGGTCAGTATCACGTGCAAGATTCGTTGATAGCCTTTCGCGACCGCGATGAAGAATGGCAAACTCCCGTTCCCGCTTCGAACGAAAATAATAACGAAATGGATGAAGACGTACAAGACGAGTTGGATGCTATGCGAGACTACAAGGAAACCTTAGAGCGCGAATCGCTCTACGAAGAAGAGTGCGATCGGACGTTATACATTCAAGGTGTCAACAAAGCAATTTCTTCAATTCAAAAGGTCAGATTAAAAGAGTCGCGCGATACCGAACGCATAAAAGAGCGGAATAGACGCGCGAAAGAGCAAGAAAGCGAGAAAAAACGTTTACGAATGCAGATGGCGTTGCAACCAGTCCGGTTCATGACGCCGAGAGAACGCGAGAAGTATTTGCACGAAAAGCAGCGCAAAATAGATGCAAAGAACGGGAAGATACCTTCTGATGAGTCGGGTAAACCGTTATTAAAGGTTACGATGAAGAATCCGGCGGCGAGGCCGGTGAAAGGACGCGCATACACGCCGAAGGAAATTCCTATCATTTGTGGTAAATTAACCGGGGTGCTATTGACGAATGGTCGACCGCGCGTTGATTTGAAGTGTAGAATCGATTGTTCCGGCGAGCAAGTTGGGGTTACGGAATTCGAAAGGAAAGGAGGCTCAAAGAGTAAGAAGTGGAAGAACTCGATAAAAATGAGACTTGACGATGAGATTGATGATTCAACCGGGATCACGCTTGGTCATCACCTGATTAATTCTGGGAAGGAGTTAGACAACAACGGAGAGATCATAAATAAGAAAGTTGCCGTATATCGGTCCTCCGACGATGGATTTCACATTGGAACCATCACGAAATTCCTCGAGAGCTCTGGCGAACATCGCGTCGAGTACGAGAACGGGAAGCCCGAGGAGTTGTATCTATTCTTGATGGATTTGAAATGGGAACCGGAAGTTCTCGATGAAGAAGCAAACGCAGCGGAAGAGGCAAAAGAGCAAGCAAAGTTAAAAGAGGAAGAAGACGAGAAGAAGAAGGAGGAGGAGGAGGAGGAGGAGAAGAAAAAAGAAGAAGAGAAAAAGGAGGAAGAAGAAGAAGAAGAAGAAGAAGAAGAAGAAGATTTTGAAAACTTGTCGGACTTGGAGCTGGTTCAGAAAATCGGAAAGCCAGCCGGTGCGCCTGGAATATCTGGAGCAAAGTATCCCATTTCGATCGGTCCGTTCGAAGTGTACACCATTGATGATATCGGCGTGAGCAAACATAATCCAATGCGCATGTCAGAGCGAAGAAAATGCCTCGAGATTCTAAAAATCGTCCGCGGCGCCGAAGGGAAGGGGAAAGGCGGCGCAAACGCTTCAAAGCGCTTCCTCACAGAAATGTTTGAGCACCTTCCCCAGAAGTCACACCTTCCAGAATATTATAAAATTATTAGGTACCCAATTGACATAGCCACGATCGAATTCTCATTGAAGTCGGGAGTGTACGCCTCGCCGTGGTGGTTCTTCGTTGCCTTGGAGCTCGCGTTTGCAAACGCGCAGAGATACAACGATCCCGCGACTCAAATGTACGCGGACGCAGCGGCGTTGAGAGAATGCATGCATCGTGCTGGAAAAGAACTTTTCGGATCAGATGTTCCGTTCCCTACAGCCGGTGGAGATATCTATGACGACGTCGAAGAACCGAGAGAGTACAGAGAGACTCGCATAGTTCCTTACGAAATCAACGATGAGGAAAATCCGTTTGCGGGAGACGATGTTGTCTATCGTGATCATCGAGAGATTATATCCGATACGTCAGGGTTATATCATCCGCCAGCACAAATTTCTCCAAAAGTCATTCGCGAAGAAATCGAGCGTGAAAAAGCTGCCATCGAAGAATACGGTTACGAAGCCGCGCATGAGCAAGAGAACGAGCAACCTGCAGGCGGTGGCGTAAGAGGTCGGACGAAAATCAGGTACGAGAACAAACCGATGGAAATTCCATCTTTGAAGATCGGTAAATACAAAAAGCGGCGCAGATCGAAGGGGGATACCAACGATGCATCTTCTGAAGAGGAAGAGTATGACTCTGCTGCTTCCGATTCTGATTTCACGGGTAGGAAGAAGAAATCGATCGGTAACGCTACTACGGCTGGAGGTAAAAAGCGTGGTCGTCCTTTTGGAACGAGGAAAAACGGCACAAATGATACTACGATCGTCGCAATCAGTCTGTTAGAGAGATACTCTCAACTTGGAACAAACGATTTTATGGAAAAGATTGAAGCAAGAGGAGGTGGCTCTGGTAAAGAATGGGCGCGAGGCGGTCGAAAAACGGCGGCGTTCACTGCGTACATGCGCAACAAATCGGATATTTTCACGGAAGTCACCAGCGCCGGAGGCGGTATTTGGACTTTAGCGAAAGGAATTTCCGCGGATAAAGCGAGAGAAAAACTTGAACCGCGCCATCTACCGAGCCGTGCGGCGAGAAGACAACGTTCCTCAGGCGCCGAAGGTGACGACGATGACGACGACGATTACGACGAAGAGGAGGAAGAAGACTACGGCAGAGAAGCCAAAGTTTCGAAGAATGCCACCATCGCGCACACAAACGCAGATGGAGGAAGTGCATGGGAATGGAAGAATACCGATGGTACAATGACGCAGAAAGCAACAACCGCGTGCCATTCAGTTCTTCGGGCGATTCGCTCCGCTGTCGAACCGGAAACCAAGCGTCTTCGAAGTGAACTCTTCGAACTCCTTCCTACGCCAAAAGTCCTTCCAGAATACTACAAAGCGATTGCCAATCCCATCGATTTGCGAAGCATAACGAAATGTTTGAGAGAAAATGGTTACCCGACCATCTGGTCATTTCTTCTCGCTATCGAACTGTGCTTCTCGAACGCTCAAAGCTTCAACGAAGAAGATTCACAAATTTACGAAGACGCCGAAGAGATGCGTAAAGTCGGGAACGACGCGCTGAGACAACTCGTGCCTGGCCATCCCGTTCCGGTCAGAGATTCGTGTTACGACATGGCCAGTGCAATTGAGCCACCGTGGGAGAATGTCAAACCAAAATTGACGTTTACCATGAAGCAAAAAGACCAAGACGTCGCCAAAGCTCTCCACGCGCTCCAACCAAGTGGAAAATGCGGAAAGTGTTCCGTTTGCGCGATTAAAAAATCGCCCTCCAAAAGTAAAGGAGCCGCCGCCGCCGCCGCCGAAAAGTGCATCACGAACCGAATGCTTCAAGTCGCGCACGACACCAATTTAGACCTAGCGCTCCTCGCCGCGAAAGGCCAGAACGCCGTCGGCGTCAAGCTCGAAATCTTCTGGCCTGGAGAAGACACGTGGTACTCCGCCGTTATCAAAAGCTTCGACGAATCGACGTGCGAACACGTTTGCGAGTACGTCGACGACGACGTCGAGGAAAAGCTCGCCTTGTGGGATGATTCCAACTGGGAAGAAGGAACGAAACTTAGAATTCCATAATAGTAATACTAAAACATCAGATAATACTACCGGTAGAACACGCAAAGCGTTACTAAATAAAGAGTCTTCTTCTGTGCGTTTTCTTTCGCATTCGTTCTTGGGTTTCCTGGGTGCCCAGATTTTGGATCGATTTTTTTGAATTTCTCCTCAAAAAAAAAGAGCGGTTCCGGTTCTTTTGAATACCTACTGCTACACGTCACACGACTTACTCGTGATGGGATTCAAAGAGATCTTCTCCGCGCAAAAGAAGAAGCCTCCATCGAAGGAGGATTTGGCGAGTGCGAGTGCGAGTGCTGCTGCTGCTGCGACGACCGCGACAACAACGAGCGCGAAACAGAAGAAGAAAAAGAATAGGAAGACGAAGCAAAACGAAGAAGAAGACAAAGAAGAAGAAGAAGAAGAAGAGAAACGAACGACGAGGACGACGAGGACGGGTGGTCGAGGTAAAAAAGCGCAGCCGTCGTTGCCGACGTTGGACGTGCGCGATGATATCACCTCGAGAAGAGGAGGAAAGACAGCAAGAAGTCCTACGGCGGCGAAACTGGCCGAGATGAAAAGTTCTTTGCACGCGAAAAAGTTGAAGAAGACGAACGAAGAAGAGGAGGAGATGGAAACAGAGAAGAAGGAAGAAGAAGAAGAAGAAGAAGAAGAAGAGGTATTGTTGACGAAACTGTCGCGAAATATGCGCGAACTGAAACGCGCGTTGGACGCGGCGGATACCGTGGAAGATCAAACGGAGCTTTTCGGTAGGTTGAGAGACGTAGAGATCGCGCTGAAAGCGATCGAGGTTTCCGAGGACGTTTTGGCTGCGAGTACGACAGAGAAGGAAAGGTTGAATTCTTTGGACGACGAGGAGTGGAGTCGGAAAAAGTGCACGTATTTCTCAAAGTGCATGATTCGATGCTGGAACGTCGCGGTGGTGAGCGATGCGAAAACGACAAACGTTGGGGCCGCCGTTGTTTCTATAAACGTGCGCGAGAAAGTACTAGAATTGCTCACAGAGGCAAAGAGCGCGTGTGATGTAAACGGCACCATCATCGATGGAGACTTACTGATATCTTTGAGTGGGAAATTAGCGGAGACGTGCTACGAGTGCGCTCGGTTTTCAATGGCAGAGAAGTACTTCAAAAAGGCGTTGGAAGGGACGCGATTTGATTGTGATTTCTCCGAAGACGAGTCTCCTTCGAAAGAAGAGTTGAGAGATCACGAGGAAGATGAAGAAATTTTCTTCTGCAACTTCAAAGTCGCATCGCTACGAGGAGCGAACTTTATTCGCTTGAACGACTTATCGAAAGCGTCTTCGATGTTTGCGAAGTGTGCGAGAACGTTACTGTTCGCAAATGCGATGTCGTCGAGTAGCGAATCAGCGAAAAAGGCACGCATGGTTTCTATATTTTTCGGCGCCTTGGAGAAGTTGGCAAAAGACTTGGAGGATCTCGATATATCGAGCAACGAGGATGGGGATGGCGAACCGACAAAAAGGAAGATGATGGACGTGATTAAAGTAGCCTTGGAGAATTTGATTGAAGTCGCAGAGACGATTGATACATCAGTTTTCCCGCTCGCGACCAAGAAAAATATGCAAACTCGAGCGGCGAAAGTTTGCGTATTCTTAAACGAAGATGCTTCTAAACATCTCAACCTGGTTGAAGATGATGATAAAAAGAAAAGTAAAGATACGATAAGTACGATTGAAGACGCGCAAACGTTACTTCTCTCGGCGCAAACGTCGCTTTTGAACGATGGGAAAGTGGATTATGCAGAAAAATGCGCCCTTCGCGTACTCGGCGAAGATGGCGACGCAAAAGACGAAAGATTTGAGAAGACGAGAACGTTGCGAACGTTCGCTTCCGCTGCGTTTGTACTTGCGCTCGCGACGAAAAACGTTAACGCTGGCATAGAGCGGATTGAGAAACGTTTGAAAGCTATTCAAGCTGTGAAAGACGACGAGTGCAAGTTTGCGCTCATCGCAAGCACGTTCTGGGCAGCGTTTTCAATCACATCTTCAGCATCGTCAACGTCACTAACGAACGAAGAAAACGAATATACCGCAATCAAATACGCCGAGCGATTACTAACTCCTTCTTCGCTCATAACTCAAATATTGACGTCCAGCGATTCGAAGGAGAGCTCGCCTCTGCTCGCCCGAGCTCGCGCCTTGGCGTGGAATTACGCGGTCGATCTCGAACTTATCGCTGAAGCGGCTTATCGAGGGGAAAATGCCAAAAAATTGGCTAAACTCGCGCACGACGCATTTGACAACGTCGTAGCAATCGATAAATTATGCCGCGAAGCAGGGTTTATCTCAGAAAATAAGGAGTCGATTGAATGCCAAAGCTTTCAGAACGACGAAGCAGACGCGCTCAAAACGCGAGCATTTTGTGCTCTGAGCGCGTCGTCTCCTTCTGATGATTCGTCGCTCGCATTGGCTTCTCACGCAGTGCAAGCGCTCGAGGCGCACGAAAGCCGAGAGATGCGTTTGGTTTCAGCATCTACCGCATTACTTCGACTCAAACTTTGCAGAGCAGAGTTGCAAAATTTACGTTGCAAAGAAAAAGACGCCACTCTCCAAGAGGAGGAAAACACCATTACGCAAGGCAAATCTGCTCCTGGTAGCAATAATAAGACGATGATCGTCTCGCGCGTCAAAACTGCATTTCATACGGTTTGTCGGGTTGGAGACCCAAATGCAATCATTTTTGCAGCTTCCGAGCTCGATGCATTGGCAGATGCGGAAATTATCGCCGACGCATTAAGGTCGGCCTGGGACGCGTTGATAACTTTTTGTGAAAAGAAGAAGTTGAACGCACCGCAGCAACAACAACAAAAGACGACGATAGAAAAACAAGACGAAGATAACATAAAAAGTTTGAAAAACGAAGCGATGGTATTTCGTGCGTATCTCGCGCATGCGTGGAGAAGCTTGTCAACTACCGGAACGATGACAACTATCGATCCATCGAAATTTTTCGTAACGTTAGTCTCCGACGTGACGCGCTGGCTGGCGAGAACAGCAAAGATTCCAATGCTCCTGAAAATATTTCCCGAGAGCCTCGTCATAATCGATATTGTTTTCGATTTGGTTGATTTATGCTTACAGCGCGCCTCGAAGGAAAAATCTACATCGTCGTCGTTGTCCTCCTCCTCCTCCTCCTTGATTGATTGCGTCAGACGTCTCTCTTTCGCCGCCGCCCAACTACTCGAACGCGTCCAATCTTCACAAGAATACGACAAAGAAGCGTCTCCGGCATCCAAATTTCGCGCAAGTTGTATGAGTTTAACTTGCTTTCAGATCGCGATTGCTGCCATGCTCGACGGGATGCGCGAAGATGATGAAAAAGCGCTCTCAAAGACGGAAAAAGCGGTTGCTAAGTTTCAAGAGTGCATCGAAAAAGCGAAGGAGGAATACTCAAGTGACGTTGGACAGATGGAAACAATACGCAAATACGAAGACAATTTGATTGCGTATGAGTACGCTGTGCTGAACTTGCAGAACAAGCGAAAAGGTGCAACGTCTTTGAGTGCGGAGGAAGTAAAAGCGTTTTGCAATGGACCGGGTTCGAAAGTTTCCTCTCCGCGAGTATTACTACGATTATGCGAAGACTACCCGGATAACAAAGCAGCCGGTTCCGTAATTAACAACATCATCGTCGAACGCATATTAGAAAGTGCAAACAAGCGAGAAGCTTTTGATGGTATCACGCTAGCTGCTGCCTTTCGCAGACTCTTCGCTGCAGAAGAGCAAAACGAAAAAGCGCTACAACTATTTTCCTTACTCTCTACATTGAAGCCGCCTCAAAGTGGTACGAATACATTGGTATTACCCACCGCTGAAGCAGAATATTTAGTTTCGTTGGCATTCAATCGAGCAACGCACATGGAAAGATTGGAAGAGCCGGAAAAGGCGTTAACGTGGGTAAAATCCATCGAGAAAGTTATTGAAAAGAAGAAAGACACGGAAGAAGAGGACGAGACCACTTTTCTCTCGAGATCCTTACGTCCGACTTTTGTTGAAATATTGGCCGAGAGGCTTCGAGATGCGGAGGCAGACTTACAAGGAGAGATTGAGGTGAGAGTGTGAACTGTTGAATACACATATTAGAGAGACACAGAGAGAGACGCAAACAACTCTTAAAATACATGCATAAACATACAATCGAAGTGAACTACGTTATTAGCCCTAAGTAACCATCGCTATCCCAACTTTAATCATTTTGGCAAGTTCTACCGCCGCATTCAAATCTAATCCGGAAACGATCAAGCCTTCGGATACCCAAACTTCCGCGTTAGTCCATCCCACTTTTCTTTGTCGAACGACATCTGGGTTTACATTCCTAAGGAAAATCGTCACACCCACAATGCTTTCATCAAATGGTAAAAACTGGACCGTGTATCGATTAACGCAGATCTGGCCGTGGCATTTTGATCCGTTGGTTTCTTTTCTATACACGTCTTCGAATACTTTTAGCTGCGGATCACTATTCGGTAAAAGGTTGAATTCGCGTGGAGGTGCTGGGATAATGGACGACTGATACGAAATCTCGCTCTTGCTCCCATCGTCACCGTTGTCTTTTATTTTCTCCCTACGCTTTCCACCTTTCGGTGCGAACTTGTCGTGAGTTCGCAACGTCGTTACGAACATGTCTCGTTCGATCGCTCTCTTTTCCATGGCATACGAAATTTCTTCGTCGCCAAACTCGGATAAATATAGAGATGTGCGATCGTCGAGCTGCATATGCACTCCCGGAGTCCCGTCTTCACTTTCGATACGTAACAGTGCGCACATTCTGTCCACTTCGCAAACCCATTCCCTTTGATGCAGGTGCTCATGCGCAATTTCAGCGCTCTCGAAACGAATACCGAAACTAAACGTGGTAAATCCAACCGTGCTTGACGTAACGAACACGCAACCTCGCATACCAAAATCTGAGCGACACGGCCAACATCCGAGCAAAGCTTGATCGCCTTCGTGTTTCGAGCTTGCATTGTAAGTCTTAATGACGCGAGCGCAAAGCGAACGCGCAAGAGATTGAGAGCCGCTCCGGACAACATCTCGCGCCCACTCGTCTTTGTCGCCTCTCTGTTTCAGGATGCGAAGTACGTCCATTGAACTCACTCGCTCTCTAGTCTCTTCTTCTTCTGGAACGAGATTTGCAACCTCCATTGTTGGCGTGTACCACAAATCCAAAATCCGGCGAGTGCGTCTTTCTGATTTCTGCACATCTCGAAGGATCCGTGCAGAACCTTCACCGCCGCTTTTCTTTTTGTATTCTGCTTTGAAAAAGTCAGAGACTTCGTCGCAAAGTTGCACGCAACGCGAATGCGTCGATTCCGTAATTTTCGTTCTAGAGGGATCGAAAAAATCGCGGTTCACATCGGAGAAATTTCCAGAATTCTCGCGCGTCAAATCAGCTTTGCTAAACGGGTCAAGTCTTGTACTCAAAACAATTCGTTCGACTGCGTCCAATATCCCAGCATGCAATGCTTTTAACAATATTTTGCCACATCCCGACGACAACGATGTGTGAGCACGGGCGATCTCTGCTTCTATCATGTTCAAGCACCGCGAGGTTGCGAATTTACGTGAATCGTCGTGTGCGTCGAAAATGGCAACCTTCAGATCTCTCGAGACGCGTTGTGAAAAGAGTTCTGCCAGAGCATGGAGCATCTCGTCACGATTCGATTTGAGCTTTTTGTATGCGCTGGATGCGACGTACTGAATTTGCGCGTTCACACTTGAGATGCTTTCCTGATCGATCTCGGCAGTGTTCTCGTGTGCTTCATCATCGTCCTTCTCTTTAGCAATCTTTTTCCAACATCGAGGATACTCTTCCATGAGATTCATAAACCCTTCAAAACACTTATTCGCGTTTGATATTCGCCCGTAAAAGGACCCATCTTCGAACACACTCGATATGCCAACCGACAAGTCTTCATCTCTGGATAATCGCTCGACTTCGCTCTTCCGCGCTCGTTTTATGAGTACTGTGGCGTACAACTTTTGCGCGTCTGAAAATTCCACCAAACTCTCTTTGATCGCGAGAGCGATTTTCTCCGCGTGGAACCTTCTCCTATACTTCGGCTGCATTGAGAAAGCCAATGCCTCATAAGTCTCTGCGCACGCACGCAAAGCGTCTTCACAGGCTGCAGAGTGCATGTCACCGGTGGTGTGGTTCATCGGTATCGGCTTTGGAAAATCGCTGGGACTACCTATACAATGACTCGAAACGAAGCGTTTGAGCTCCTCTGCGGCACATTCCACGGACTCTTGAATGGAAGGATGTACCGCACACTCATACTTTCTGTACGCAGATTTAACAGATTCCGAATAATAACAAGGCACATCTGATGTGCTCGCGTTTAAACCATCACCTTTGCGAGAGAAGAAGGAAAAGCCGCCATTGGGAGGAATCTCTTCTTCGTACGCTTTCGCTAACAGAAAGAGTTCCGTATCGATCGACTTTATAACCTCGTCTTCATACTTTGGATTCAGTCCTTTTTCGCCACATGCATTCAGAGCACCCGCGACTAAATTCAGCGCACGCGATAAGCTTGCTTCAAATGCAAAGAATACCGCATTCGCCTCGCTCGGAAAACGTCCGCGTAACTTTCTGGCGTCACTTTTTGAGTGTTCTATTAAGCTCACAATCAATTTCAAAGTTCCAGAGAGCGTGACGCGACCGATAGCGTCAGAAATGTTCGCATTGAAGCGGTTACGGAATAGATTTATTCCGCATTGACGTGCAATCTTCGAAAGTCTCAAGGAAAGAAAAGTATTCTTAGAAATTCCTCCCAAAGGTTCAGAAACAATCGCCAACATCTCCACGATCAACATCATTTTCTCCTCCCGCGCATTTGATTCCATATCATTCTGGACGTTCTCTATTTTGACACTTTGCGAAACGCCATCATCATCCTCTACATCTTCGTCGTAATCCATATTGTCGAATCCACACATTTCGAGAGTTCGAACGCACATATCGCGAGTTTCCTTGGCTAGTTTTGTAAAATACACTTTTTCCAATTCGCCGTGCCTCTCCGCTACAATCGCCGCAGCGACGTTCGCCAACGCGTCCCTAAAAGCTTCTGCTATTCTAATATTGATATCTTCTACATATTCGGCTGCACCTTTCCTTTCGTTATCACTATCGTGGTACAAAAGCTTTTCCGGACGCCACTTTTCGAACAGTGCGAACGCCTCGCACACGGCTACTCCAGAACGCGGCACAACATCCTTCTTTTTACAGTGCGTGCGAGCTATATCTCGTAAAACCTCGCCAACAAACGCGCGATAGCTTTCACCGCGACCACAAAGCGCAAAAAATCGCATCGTCGCTATGCCAATTTTCGCGTACTGTAAAATGTCCAAGTCGCCATTCGCCGGTATCAGCGTGAGCAGCCCTTTTTTCGAGAATGCGATGGAATTGTTGCCGTTTTTCCTTTTCTTCTTCTTCTCGTAGGATACGAACGAGTCTACGCTCGCATCGACGGTTCCAATCGAAGTCGTCGCTAGCGTCTCACTGATTGACTCTAAGGCTAAGGTAAGATCACGAGATACACTCTTCAACGACGTATCGCCGATGGAGCCGATTGGAAGGAACACGCGACCAAGTATAGGATAGTTGCGCCTTGGAATGATGGATGCTTTCACCATATTTGTTTCTGTCAATCCAACACCACCAGAAGAATTAGGAACTCTGAAAGAAGGTGGAAATCGATCTGAATCAAATACGCTCCTCCCGAGCTCATCCCTTTCCTCTCTATCCTCAGTAGAAATCAATGCCTCGTTTGCAGATATCTCGTTACCCGCAGCAGTGACGTCAACTACCGCAATTTCGATCGAATGCATTCTATTCGCGACGAAAGACGGCGTCACTGCATTAAATATCGCTTCTTTCATTCCATCTCGCGAATCAAAGGAGGAGTGTGGATACGTCAGCGGCGTCGCTTGTGTTGAAACAAACATTAATATTTTTGCATTGCTTTCGTCATACAGCGTCATCGTCACTTTGACGAGCTTCTTTTCACTCGCGGTAGTATCCTCGGAAGTTCCAACCTTATCGCCTCTCTGCTTCGTTGTCTTCTTATCCTCCGATGCTGCCATTTCTTCTCCCTCGTTATTTGAATTCCCGTCATCATTATCGCTCGCTACGTCGTGGTCAAACTTCTGCTTCTGCTGTTGTTGTTCCTTCTTTGATTTGCGCAAGCCAGCTTTCAAAGCTGCTTTCGAAACCATCCTGGAAAGGCCTTTTAACTTTTTCGGGTTTTCACCAGCTCCATTGTTGCTCCCTATACCACCACCCCTACTACTCATACTATTTCTATTATACTCAACGCCATTAAACTTAAACTTGGAATACTCGCCCGCGTCTGCATACTTGGCGAGCACCGTCACCGCACGAACACCTAATCGCACGACTTTCCTCTCTTCCTCGCCCGCGTATTCTTTCCTCATCCACTCCACGCACCGGTTCATCGCCAATCGTGAGCACCTTTCGTGTTTCTTCCACTCGACCGTCTCCTCACCGGTCCCATTACACGCCATCCGCAATTGCTTCATCTTTCTCATAGCGCGCTCCACCTCGTTGTCGTTATCGCCGTCTTCCGTAAACGCCGTAAACGCCAACGACTCGCACGCCACATCATACGCGCGCCCTTGTATCCCACCTTCGCTCGGAAAAACTTTCTCTCCAGCTACGGACGCCAATAATGTATTCACAGAAGAACTCGAAACGCCAACCGCGGTCGAGGATTGTTCCACGCGCAGCGCCACGTTTGCGATATTTCTCCCGCGGTTATTCAGAGCAATAGGCATCGTCCTCGCCACCAATTCGTTGCTTAAAATTGAAGAAGAAGAAGAAGACGAAGACGAAGACCGCCGCCGCCGCCCGGAGATGGATTCCACCGCACCCTCTCCCATCGTCGTCGCGTTCGATGATTCTTGCAACAACCCCGGCGGTTGCACAACATCATTATTCATCTCTCGTCTCTTTTACTCCTCATCTCGTCTCCTCTTCTTAATGTTGTTGTGTTGTTCTTGCGCGCAAAGTTGTCGTTCGAATTAAATCGCAAAACGCTTTTGATTCGCGTTGTGAAAGATCGAAGATGATGCACGTTTTTCCTCCTCCTGGAATCTCTCTCTCTTTAACGCGTTCGTTGTTCTTCTTCTTCTTCTTCTTGTTTTCCTCTCGTCTTTTCACTCGTTTTGTGTCCAATTCGAAATGGAGAAAAAACGGAGAAAAAACAACACAAAAAGACGCACTCATAGTGAGCAGCTTGGACGACAGTTGCGCAGCGAAAGAAAGAATGTCCGACGACGAGGCAGACGAAAACGACGAGTACCTCTCCCAATTCGTGGTGGCAAAAGTCCTCGAGATTACACAAATCCCGAACAAAGACAACTTAAAAGTGATCAGAGTCGATGCAGGAGGAGGAGGAGAAGACGACGTTTTATCCATCGTGACGAACGCGAAAAACGTCTCGGAAATAGGATTGTTGATAGCGATAGCGAGAGTAGGGGCGACGTTGAAAGATGGGACGGTGATTAAAAAGCAACTGGTTGGTGGGGAAATGAGTTCTGGGATGGTTTTAGACGCGCCGCTGTTGAATTGGAAGAGCGGGAGTCACGGTTTAGCGGCTATTTTACCGTCGGATGAGACGAAACCTATATGGTGGAAAGCGGGGGATAAAGTGCCGAAATCGAGACCGAGGAGCGACGGGTTAGCTGGAAACGACGACGATACTAACGGGAAGAAAGAGGAACCAGTCGTCGATACGATGTTTGCGAGAAAGTTATCAAAAGAAGAGAAGAAAGCGGCTTTGGAAGCGAAGAGAGCGGCGCGAGCGGCGAAGAAAGCCGGAGGAGACGAGTAGGTAGCAGCGTAAATACTTTTAGCAAGCGCAGCGTCTGATCAGTCATCGACTTCTTCTTCTTCTTCTTCTTCTTCTTGCATCATAATCCATTCGGCCATGTCGACGTTTCTGTTTTCCATCGCAACAACGAGCACTTTTTTCTTATCCCACTTCAATCCGTTCGCTCGCATCCATCTCAACGTTTCGAAGTGGTTTCCTCTCGCGCACGCCGTCGCCGCCTTTGCGTCGTGCGGCCAACCCGCGTCAAGCGCAAAACCTAACGCCTCCACGTTTCCAACGCGAGCGATGCTCGCGAACGTTCTTGTTGTCATCGGTACTCCGCACCACTTCGCGTACGCGACGCCTTCTTTACTCGACGCAAACTTGCGAACGCACAGTTTCGCGTATTTCGTTTCGCCGAATTCATTTCGAACGAGCCTGCGTATTCTTTTCGAGCATCTCGAGAATACGGCCACATCTTGATCGTCCAGTTTCGTCAATATTTTCGTCGCGAAGAGGTGTGGGACGTCACCGAGTAAACGCTCCGCCAACGAGAACTCCTCCAACTCCTTTCTTCGAGAAGAAATAGGAGGTAAGAACCGGAAATATTTCTCGCGCAGCTCCTTCTCTTCTCTCTCGATTCTGTGCGCGTCCACGAGAAGATCGATTTCGTCCGGCCCGAGAAACTTCCCGTTGTTGTTCTCTTCGCTCGCGCCGGGGACGTACGTCCTGTTGTGCTTTTCCAAACGATCGATCGCGTCGATGTTTTCCATCATCTTCAGGAATATTTGACTTTTTTTTTCACATTTTTTCAATTTTGAGCGTTTTTTAGAAATTAAGGAAAAACGCCTGAAACGGCATTTTGTATCTAAAAGCCAATTAAAAAATACTACTCGAGAGACGATAATGATGTCCTCCTCCTCCTCGATGCGACGTCCTCTCCGAAACAACAAGAACAACGGGGCGCTTCTTTTCCTCGCGTGTCTTTTAATTTCTCTTGCCGCGGTATCTCTCGGGGTCGTCGGTGCCGAAGATGGGGACGACCAGCAGCAGCAGCAGCAACTGTTATTGGAAGCTGTCCTGTCAACGAACCCTTTTCCTTCTTCTTCGTCCGTGAAGTCATCGATGTCATCAAACCTACCGCTCGGTTCGTCGTCGTGGGCGACGAGGAACGAGGTCGTGGGCGACGACGACGAAAGTTTTGAGTACGACGAATTAGGTTTTGATTGGTTGACAGATAACGGTGATGATGGCACGTTTGAAGAAGAAGATGAAGAAGTTCGAGGTTTCGAGAAGACGGAAGAAGGCGTCGACGGGTACGAATGGCTCGGGGAAGAAGGCGAAGAAACAGAAGAAGAAGAAGAAGAAGAAGAAGAAGAAGAAGAAGAAGAAGAAGAAGAATACAACGGTGAGTACGACGACGAGGACGAGTTCCATCCGACGTATTGGGAAGTCGCCGGCGTGATGGATGAAGACCAGGATTCTACCCCCATCGAATATCCTCCTCTTCCGCTGTTGCGAGGGAAAGAGGCCGACGAGCACGAAATGTGGGCGTCGTTTCCGACTTTTTTCAAGTCCACAGAAACACACGTTACGTACGTTATACCGAACGATATTCGTCCTCACATTGAGTCTGTTGTTCGGCGCGAAATTTTGAAAGTGCTGTATCTTGGTCTCACCATGTTCGTGCTCGTCGTTTTCGTGCTCGACACGTGCTGCGGAGGCGTTTTTAACGAAAGCTCTCCCAACACCGAAAGAGAGCTTGAGCGTAATTTTGACAGAGACGAGGAGGAGCGCGGACATTGGGAAAAACTTCACGATCGCTTCGAACAACCTTTATATTTTGATACAGAGTATAAAACGTTTCGAGAATTCCCGCCGCCGACGCCGCCGCCGACGAACGCGAAGCAGGCAGCGACGCAAACGTCGACCGTTTCTCGCGTCGTGTAAAAACAACGGCAACAATACAAACATCAACAACCAACTTAGACGAATCTCGCGGGCTGTACATATAGGCGAACAACAGAGTTGGAATAACAAACAAATCAAACAAATCTCATCACATAATAATGATAAAAAAGCACATAGTATTACACGCATCTAAGCTTTGGCTCTTCGTTCAACAGCCTCTCCGCGATGAACATATCCTCCGGCGTCGTCACTTTGATGTTATAATAACTCCCCTCCGTAATTTGCACTCTCTTCCCCAAATGTTCGACGACCGAAACGTCGTCCGTTACCTCCAACCCGTTCTCCTTCACGTACTGAAACCCCTCCTTCAACAAATTCGGTTCTATAACCTGCGGCGTTTGCATCTCCCACAACAAACTCCTATCCAACGTCTTATCAATGCTCCCATCTTTATTCGCTTGCTTAATCGTCGCTTTACACTTCACCGCCAACACCGCCGCGCCAAACTTCGCGCCGTCCTCGAAACATCTCCTCGCGTCCTCCAAATCCGTCAACGGCCTCGCGCTATCGTGTATGGCTAACAACTTCGTCTCTTTTCTCGCTTTCGTTATCCCGTTATACACTGAATCTTGCCTTTCCGCGCCTGGTCGTGCAATCACTAAAGGTTTCGAAATCTTCTCAGAAGTAAACACGTCGTCGTACTCTTCGTTACACACGACTACGATTTCTCCGATTTCCCTCATGGTGGCGAATTTTCTCAGCGAGTACACCGCGATAGGCACATCGAGTAAAGGCAAGTATTGTTTCGGCATGTTCGCGCCCATTCGTTTCCCGACGCCGCCGGCGAGGAGGACCAAGGTGACTGAATTGTCTTCAACATTATTCGCATCGGTTGAAGAGGCGTTCGGTTTGAAGGCTTTCATCGAACCACCCGCGCGATATCCGAAACCGATTGGTTTCCTTCCACTCGACGGGGAGACCTTGGACGGGAAAGAAGAACTGTGTTTGCACATCGCGATATTAATACTCATCGTCGTCATCGCAAAATAAAGATACCAGTCAGACTCCTCGCGATACACACCCAAGGTTGGTTTTGACTATATACTGAGCGTGCGTCGCGCGTAAAGAAAACAAACTCGCGACGAAACCCGGCGAACGATGATGCAAAAAGTGGAGAAAAGTTTTTCCATTTTATCCACTTTTGAGCATCGAGATGTCGTTGATGTCGAGAACAACAATGACAACAACAACAACACCATCATCATCATCGACGAGAGCAGCAATAATAGCAAAAAGAATGCGTTCGTGCTCTTCGTCTTCGAGCAACAAAAGCGATGGAGGATGTTTTGAAACTCACAGATCGCGACGACATCGTTTTCGTCAACATCATCATCGTCATCATCATCCAACGGCGGACAGAGGAGAAACGAGACTAGGAGTGAGAACAAAAGCATCGTCGTCATCACCGTCGTCGTCTCCGAAACCAAACCCGAACCAGATGCTGATATACGTCCCCCCGCACCCTTTGTTAAAGCACTGGCTCGCGGTGGCGAGAAACGCGGCGTCTCCGTCCGCGCTTTTTCGATCCGCCATGGCGGAGATTGGGAAAATTTTACTCTACGAACTCTCGCGAGACTGGTTGGAGACGTACGAGGCGCAAGTGCAAGGCCCGCTCGCGGTGGCGAACGTGGAAGTGGTCGACCCGACGAAACCGATATCGATCGTGCCAATATTGAGAGCCGGGTTGACTTTGGTGGAGAAAGCGCACGAGGTTTTACCGACGACGAAAACGTACCATCTCGGGTACGCGCGAGACGAGAAAACGTTAGAGGCGACGAAGTATTTGGACAAGTTACCCAAAGCCGGGTTCTCGAAGGAAGATAAGGTTTTGATTTCGGATCCGATGTTAGCGACTGGAGGGACAATAGTCAGAGCCGTTCGAGACGTTCTGGATAAAGGCGCGGACGTGAAGAACGTGCGAGTGATGTGTTGCGTCGCCGCGCCGCCGGCGCTGACAAAGTTGAGCGAAGCCTTTCCCGGATTGGTCGTGTACGCCGCCATGATCGACGAGAATATCACCGAGGAAGGATTCATCCTCCCCGGGTTAGGGGATGCCGGAGATAGAGCGTTTGGAACCACTGATGATTAATTCATGTGAAAGAGAAGAAGAGTTGGGTTGTTGTGAGTAGTAAAACCGTTTCAATCGTCATCCGTCATCGTCGCGTCGCTTTCTTCCTCTCGTAAAGCCGCCGTCAAGTCTTCATTCTTCTTTGTCTTCTTCTTCTTTGTCTTCCGCTTTGTGTGTGACTCCTACCTCGAATACATTCAGCGAAGAGTACTACGCGATGCCTCTCAACAATCTCGGTAAAACGGACTACGTGCGTTTCACCGGCAGCAGAAACCTTCGCCACCGTTTGGTGTGCGCGACGTTGACGAGTCGCGCGGTTCGCATCGACGACATTCGCGCGCAGGGAACGTCGAACCCGGGTCTCAGAGAGTACGAGGCTTCATTGTTACGCCTTTTGGACAAGATAACGAACGGGTCAGAAATCATTATTAACGAATCCGGGACGAGTTTGAAGTACAAACCCGGGGTTATCGTCGGCGGGAAACGATTGACGCACGATTGCGGTTTGGGGAGAGGTTTGGGGTACTATGTAGAGGCGTTGTGCGCGATTGGGATTTTCGGGAAGAAACCGATGGAAATAACCTTGTTTGGTTTGACCAACGACGACGAGGAGGTGAGCGTGGATACGTTTCGGACGGTGACGTTGCCGATGTTGAAGAAACGGTTCGGATGCGACGACGGGTTGAGTTTGCACGTCGCCAAGAGAGGGTGTCCGCCGGACGGCGGCGGCGAGGTGAAGTTGTCGTTTCCAATCGCGAAAGAGTTACCCGGGGGAATCGATTGGGTTACCGAAGGGTTGGTTAAACGAGTCAGAGGCGTCGCCTTTACGGCGAGGATTCCACCGCAAATGGCGAATAGATTAGTCGATGGCGCCCGAGGCGTTTTGAATAATTTTTTACCGGACGTGTATATTTTCACCGACCATCACAACGGGAAGGAAGGAGGAAACTCGCCGGCGTATGGGATATCGTTAGTCGCGGAGACGACGGAAGGGTGCGTTTTAGGGAGCGATTGTTCGAGCGCGAGCACCAGAAAGGAGCGAGAGAAGGAAGAAGACGAAGGGCGGTTGTTGTTGGATCATCGGGGCGGTACGAATACTAAAGACCACGAAGAAAACGCCGAGGAAGAAGATCAATCGCAAAAAACCCCGGAAGATTACGGTCGCGAATGCGCCGAAGCGCTCGTTTCCGAAATCCAACGCGGCGGCGTCTGCGACTCTTCCCACCAAGCTTTAGTTTTAACCTTATTAGCGTGCTCTCCAGACCAAATATGCCGCGTGCGTTTAGGCCAACTCACGCCGAGAAGTATTCAGTGCTTGCGCACCATCCGCGCGTTTTTCGGGGTCACGTTTAACATCCAGCCGGAACCGGAAAGTGGGACCGTGTTCTTGAGTTGCGTCGGTGCCGGGATGCGAAACGTTGCCAAGAGAGCCACGTAATAGTTATATATATACATTCGATAGCATTTTAAAATCATAGTTCTAAACAAAAAATGTGCGAGCGCGAGCGTTCATCGCCAAACTCTTCTTCTTTGCTTCGCGAAAATGACGCGCGCTATTTTAACGTACATGCACATGAATTGGTCATTAATAGATAATCTCTCTCTCTCTCTCTCTCTCTCTCTCTCTCTCTCTCTCTCTCTCTCTCAAAAAACGAGGAAACCTCCGAGGAATAAAAGAAGTAAAGAGAACACGGTATTCAGAGGAAGAAAAGTAGCGGCGCTACCCACGCTCAAGAGTCCCGGGGGTGGGGGGGGGGCGGCTTCGCACGCGTTGGGCGACGTCGTCGCTGCTGCGTTTATAAACTCGGATCGTAAGGAGTCGACGCTGTCGTCGCTTTCGAGGATAGCGGCCAAGTCAATCGCGGATTTCACCTCGCCGTTTGGCGCGACGAACTCTTCAAAGTCGGCGTAAAACGCTTCGACGGTTGCGTAGCCGGTGAAGTCGCACAGAGCTTTCTTCCAACCTTTTCCTTCAGGGACTTCGCTCGGCCAGTGCACCATGTCGTCGAAAACATAGTCGTTGTCGACAACGTCGATGCTGTGCCAAAATCCTTTCCTCGCAACCGTGCTTGTCCAAAAATCGATGAAAGTGCGACCACCGTTCGCCGTGTAGTTCGCGTTCGCTTTGTTAATAGCAAACGCGACGGCTAGCGCGCCGACGTTGTAATAACCAGCATCTCCAACGTCTTCGTTTGGCATTATGTTTGGAGGCGGGTGCGGATCGGAGTCGCCGCACTTTCTATCTGAGCCGAACTTCGTCAACCAGTTTGCGAAGTTCGTTTGGTCGGAATATATATCACGAACATTCGGCAATATGTGCGAATTGAAATACCCGGAAAACGTTTCTCTCGAAGCTCTCGAATTATCGTTCGAGAAAACAGCTTCCAAAAAAACCGCGCCACCTTCCATCAACCAGGTCGGAATGTGCTTGCCCCAGTGCATTTGAAACGCGTGCGTGTACTCGTGTATCGCAAAAGTAGTCATTTGGTTCTCGACGTCGTCGTAATACGTTCCATCCTCTTGCAATCCACTAGTGATCACCATTGGCACCGCACCTACCGCACCTTTCCCGCAGTCTGATTGACACGCGTCTCGGTGCGACGCGTACACGTTGTTCGTCCCCGCCATCGCCTTCTCTCTGTTCGTTGAATCGTTGGAACAATAGCCCGTAATCTCCGAGCGCGTGGCTTCGCACCACGCCGAATCAATATCCGTATACGCCGACGCGTCTTGCGCGGTAGAACTTTGCGACTCGTACAAAAACACGCTCACGCCGCTCACTTTCCCGAGTAGTTTTTGCGCCATAACGATGCCGGTTTCGACCGATTGCTTCAAATTCGAGGGAAAGTTTTCGCTTTCTCGATAGGTGATCTCGTTGCTCCCGACGGCGGCATACGGCGCGATAGTCAAAGTCGAGTGTTTAAACCTCGGCCGGTTGCACCCGGATTCAGACGGGCAGGTCAGCCCTGCGACGGTGGCGGGACCTGATATTGAGACGATCGCGGATACCGTCATCATCATCGGGACGAGACGCACCGTCTGCCTCATTTTCGACACCTCGGGAGCTTAATTCTCTCTCTCTCTCTCTCTCTCGCGCGCGCGAAGACTTTATTGAAAAAAGAAGACCGTGAAGTGAACGAAGCGCTTCGCGTTTCGTCTTCTTTTCGTTACGTATCTCTTGAATCTTCTTATGCGTATCTTATGATGATGATGATGTGTGGTAAGATTATATGTCGACCACTGAAACGGTCGAATTTCAGAAATCACAAAGAAAAGTGGAGGAAGAAGAAGAAGAAGAAGAAGAAGGTTTTAATAATGACTTTAATTGACTTTAAATGTACAAAGCGTGAAGATGACGTTCTAAATCACAGATCCATAACTTGTTTGCTTCCCTGCGATATATTTTCCGTCCACGCCGCTCGGGGAGGGGAGATTTTCCTCCTTTGTCGGAGCCTCATTTCGTACCATCAAGTATGATGTTTCAGTGCCTTCCATTTGCTGTTGACGCTCGCCTCCTTGGAAAAGTGAAAAATAATTGCCTTCATTTAAAAACTGGCGACGTTCGCGACGTCTGAGTGCGAAGAGAGCGAAGAATGCCGTGCCCGTGGCAAATAAACTATACAGTTTCAAATAGGCGTTTCCTGATGAGTCAGTATTTATCCAGAACGACTGCGACCACGACGTTGACGAAGTAGCAGCAGTAGTTGGAGAAGAAGAAGATCCGAGTGCCGTTTGAGCACTAGTAGTAGTGGCACATCCAATCGTTGTCGTAAACGTCTCCTTCGCAGCTGCATTATCCCCAGCGTCAACTAATTTACTTCCAAGCATATCTGCGTTGACTGTGATTTCATAAGTACCCTCAGTCGCGTCAGAAGGAAACGAAATCATGAGAGAATTTTCGTTTACGCACGCAAATTTGTAATGAAAGTACACGTCGTCCTTATCGACATCTCCGGAATTTATATTTGTTCCTGCACATGTCTTGACACGCTTTATCGCGTACGCCATGTGATCGGCTTGGAGCTGAGGGCAAACAATTGGCTCAGAGTAATCAATTGTGAAGCGATTGTGGCGCTGGCGCCAATCAATAGGTTCAGGTTTGCTCACATCAACATTGACGTTCAAATTTTCTTCCGTCACGGAGCCTTTCACTTCTGTGGTCGCAAATGAGTCATAACCTGAGCAAAACACTTTTGCTCGAACTTCGTATGCTCCATCCTTCAAACCATTCAAGAAGTATTGACGTTCAAGATTCCATTTGAATTTGCATCCTTCGCCGCGCGCCGAATTGCACTGTGCATCAGCGTCTACCACATCGCGCTTCCAAATATTAGAGTCTGTTCCAACCATATCCCAGGAATTAATCCACTCACCAACACCGAGAGATCTCCACTGAACCCGAACGAATTCAACGTTTGGATGAACCAAATGATCCGTCGCACCGTTATTCTCACCGATATCTTTCGACCACAGGTTCATAGGATCTGGATTCATTAGGGTAATGTTGATGTACGGCGACGATTCTTTGGATACCACAGTGTTCAAGTAATTGTTGTACGTGGTTTTACCCCAGTTAACTTTCGGACACTCGCGCTCCCATGTAAAATTGCCGAGGAACGCCGTGGAAGAAATGGGTGATCTGTATAACCAGTCTCTCGACATTTCCCACTCACACTCGGACACTAATTGGACGCCAATCGAGAAATACGTATGAGCAAATTGTCCTTTCATGACATTCAAGGACAAACGAGTATACTTCAAATCTCCGTTGGAGTCAACCGAAGGCACGTCGTGTAACGGTACCAAACTGTGGAATGGAGCCAGAGAGTCCGCGCCGTTGATGGTGAACGACAAATCCATCATGTTTCCGCCAAAGTCGCCGGTGTACTGTGCTCCCGAGGTAAGCAGCAATCCATAGATGTGCCCCTCTCTGTACGGCGATTCGTTGGTGATCACGAGATCAAACAAAGCTCTGTGATGAGGAGGAATGAAATCATTGTTTGCACCGGCACTCCACTCCGTTTCGATGATGAGGCCACCTTCTCTCCACATCGTATTGGGCTCTCCCGGACATTTCGATGCACCGCCGATGGTTTTGAAGACCGGGGTTCCAAACCGTTTGTCACTAGAAACATGAACCACGAATTTATCATAAGGATCGCCGTCACCGAGAGTATATGTAACTTCCATTTCACCGTATTTTGCAAAGGCCATAGCTTTCTCTTGCCCGACACTTTTTCCGTAAGTGTCTGCAAGCTCCGCTTCTGCTTCGAACACTGATAAAGCAACGCTAAAATCTCCGGAAGCAGATACGCTTCCTTCGGCTTCCATAGACCACGAATAGCCATAACTGTCGATGTTACTCTCGATGGAAGAAGAAAACTCGAGGTTATGGCCACCGCCAGAGAACGAGAGATACACGTCTTGCTTTTCACCTCTAGAAATCGTAGGATCAGAGTTATGGCTACCAGTGAACCCAAATTGAGCTTCACTACCAAAAACGGATGCATCAACCATTGAGGAAACTTTCTTGTCCTCGAACAATTCGTCCATACTGGACGGGATCTTAAAAGTATTGTTCATTTCTTCCTTAGCGTAAGTGCTCATGCCACGACTCCAGAAACCGTCGTTGGTGTCATCTTCGTTGGAGTTAAAAAGATTTCGACCGTCGTCGTCGGTTGCACCGGGTTGGTACGAACTCAACCACTTATTGCTCTTTGTCGGGAACCACCGTCCATCAGGGTCGTGTGACTCTTCGCCTGAACCTTCGACGATAATTTTCTCAGTATCATCCAAGTATGCCTCTGGATTTGGGTTTGCCATACGATCGATCACGCCTCCGGCGATTGCACCAACCAAAGTTCCGACGCCGGGCATCAAATACGTCCCGACGCCCGCTCCGATGCTAGCTGCTTTTGCGTTGGCTTCTTGACCTCCATCGTTTTTGAAGGCATCCGTTCTTCTCACTTTGGGAATTCCGTGAAGAGGCGCGTTATCAGACGGAATTGAATCCCACACTTCGCTCAACTCATCCCAATCCTTTTTCGCAGCATAACTACTATCCTCCTCTTGGGTGTACGCTCCGAAGGCAGCATCGATGAGAGGTTTTGAAATCTTACCGTACACTGATTCGTCTGAATTGAACGGCGAGCTCATTTCATCGAATCTTGTTTGAATCTCCGTTGCTGTCGTTTCTTTATCTTCTTTCGACAAAGCATTGAATCCTTCTGGAGTAAAATCTGGGGAGGACCATTCAAGCGTTCGTTTCCAGTCATCTAGCGCATTCTGAAGACGTAATTTCCACGCGGCTCTGATGTACGCATCATCTTTACCATCCATAGCTTTATCGGTATCTTTTATAATAGATGTTAAATTCTCTGTAACTGAAATCAAATCTTTCAGTTCCGGTAAAATTTTATACTCAATCGAGAATACCGCCATGACGTACGTCGTAGGTTTTCGCGGATACCACTCGATGATTTCAATCACTTGCAAACATTCTGTGCTATGCTCTGCGTTAGATCTCAGATCGACTTTATCAGATCTTACGTACACGATTTCGAATCCTCCACCTAAAATGACATCTCCTGGACGTCCGGGAAGTCCTGGATCTTGTGAGGATTCCAAATTTCTATCCAAAGTCATGTGAAAGTCCCACCCATTATCGGTTTCGGCACTGATCGTCACAGATGGACCTTCAACGGCGTATCCACCATGACCTCCTGCCTCAAGAGTTGCGGCATTTGTATCAAATTCAACTTCGCCATTTACATAGCTAGAACCTGCCGAAATTCCAGCTCCCATTTCAAATTCAGCCTCGACTCCAGCATTAAAATTCCATTCGCTCGATTTCTCAGCCGCCCGAGTGGTGACCAAACCTAATTCCAAATCTATTTTTGTTCCTTTTGAAATAGAAGAGAATGAATTACCACCGGGCGGATCGTGCACTACTGTGTACACTAAACCCTTGATGGGCGCTGTGGCGTAAAACTTTGTGTCTGATATGTATCGATCTTCTGGGTTACCGCCGCCGCCGCGGATTTTTGTCGCAATTGTTACCAATTCTCTCTGAATTGGAAGCGACGTGACTGCCCACCCATCGTTCCTTTGAACTCTCGCCAATACTTTTCGTCTGTGAGGCGGCACAAGATTTGGAACGGCATCTTGGGTAGAAATTTCATACGTCGAAGAAGATGAACCCGAGCCGTATAGCAGTAAACCATCCGTTTCATTTACTGAGCCGAACGAACACAACTTTGACGGCTCGTTACTTGAATGACACGGATTTGAACCTTGCGGTCCAACATCCTGCTGAAATTGAACTGTTACGGCAAGACGGGTTTGTGCATCGTTAATTGTTTGGTTGAACTTCGAACAATACGTTATCTCGCTGGGGCTCGTTAAGTGTGCCTCAAAGATTTTGAGCGCATAAAAACTATTCGTTTTCACGTCAGTGTTCTGATCAGAAGTTCCCACGAGATGGTTGATCGTTAAGTCCTTTGCAGCCGTATCCGTTCCAATACATTTTTCGCCGTCGCGAACTGATGTAAAGGGCGTTCGAGCGCTATCTGCTGCTCTTCCAAAGAAAGGAGTGGCACAAAACCAACCGTGATAGACGTATTTTACTTCGCCCAGAGTTCGTTCCAAAAGTAACATTGTCTGCACGAGAGTGTTCCGATCTCTGAAAAACTGCATTATATTTGTTCCCGGAGGCTTGCAGTCGGTACCGGGATTCACTTCTTCAATTGCTTTCAAGTTCAACGATGAAACATCCGGAGCTTGTTCCAACTGAATGTAGTAATCCATCGCCGCGTAGGGCCATAATCTCAGATTAGATGATTCATCGTCCGGATCGATAAGCTTCCATTGATCGCTTGCGTATCTAGATCCCGTCGCTCCGACGATTTCTTTATCGCTGATAATCATCGTAGCACCACAACCGTTAGCAGGAGTGATTTTGAGAGTGTACTCAGTGTATGGATTCCCGCACGCTCCCGCGTACAAGCCAATATCAACCGTTCTCGCTGTCATATCGAAATAAACCAAATTTTCTCCTCCCATTATGCCAACGAGTTCAATTATATTGTTTGTACTAATCATGTCTTCGTGCATCTTAATTGGCTTCATCGTATCTGAGTATTCGCACGGATAGTCGTCCAAATTTTCCCCGCCATAACATATACGGTGACCATCATAGGTGGCGATAAATGCCCAAGTTTCACCTGGAGTGACTGCTATATCGAAGCGACCGAGTTCATCTGCAGAATATTCTTCCGCCGCAGTTTCGTATTTGTAATGATTAGGACTGCATCCAGTTTCATCAAAATCGCATTTGACTCCTTTGTAAGCTGAAATTGTCGCAAACTGCAAACCGCAGATAAACTTTTGAGTTCGCTCTCCGGGAAAGCGAACCATCCCGGTGACTTTGACCGCAGTGGTATCTTCAATATCTGCGCCAATAGTTCCTAAATGCTTCGCTGCAAGCACTTTCTCAGACGCTTTTGCATCGAACGTATGGACCACATCCTCAAACTGCTCAATGGCATGGAGCTCTATTGAACTTGAGACTCCAGGAAACAACTCGTTGCTAAAGCCTTGGGTCGCATGATTGAAATTCACGCGCTCAGATTCGCTAATATGCTTCTGAAGAGTAAATTTGTGTTTCTTTGCGAAGGTTACGACTGGTATGGCGTAATTTTGCGATTCTGGCGTAGTATTGTTTCCAGGAAGTGCCAATTTCGATCTCGGTGAAATGTCAGTCGGATAATCAAGAGAAAACCCGCGAAGGGCAGTCGCAGACATGTTGCCGTACCAGTACTGCCACTGTTCGCGAGTGAAAGGCAAAGAAGGGGTTGACGAAGGAATTGCAGACATGTACGCATGCTTTTCTCCATTTTCTTGGCTATCCAAAGCGTAAAACTCACTTTTATCTTTTGTAGCGACCGCAGGAAAGACGAGCCAAGGGACTCCATAAATGTGACCCTCATCTAAGGCTTTGACAGCATTATGAAATTCAACTGCGTTCAACTCGCCGTCATCATCCTTATCTAGAGTAGACCAGAGATCCGCTGAGAAAATCACATTCGCATCGGAAAACTTCGTTCTTTCCTCGCAGTATGATAGAAACTCCATCATGTCGATGACGTTATCATTGTTTGAATCAACATCTGCAATATGTGGTGGCGGCGGACTTGGAGGCGGCGGACTTGGAGGCGGCGGACTCGGGGGAGGCGGTGGCGGACTTGGTGGCGGTGGACTTGGTGGTGGCGGACTTGGTGGCGGTGGACTTGGTGGTGGCGGACTTGGTGGTGGCGGACTTGGTGGTGGCGGACTTGGTGGCGGTGGACTTGGTGGTGGCGGACTTGGTGGCG
>ERZ651776.1121-NODE-1121-length-33754-cov-8.044600_pt1 | contig 33754 bp, 28 predicted proteins | sample MGYA00514761_ERZ651776 | MGnify/ENA metagenome assembly ERZ651776
AGATTGTTTTGTTTGGTAACTGCATCTTTATTCACGCACCAACTTCAAGCTGAACCGCGCTGCCGCTCTCGCTGAGTGGCGTCAATTATTGAGCGCATAGATTTTGATTGCCCCTATTAATCTGATGCCTGCAGTCATTAGTCTGACAGCACCCTAACGGCTGCTATGCGGACAAAGCCGACCTTGGAGCCTCCGAAGGCAATGACTGCTTTCTGCCAATCAGCAACGCAGCTAAAAGTACCCATAGCGGACAGCAGACTTTCACAGGAAGTGCCGCACACCCCTTTTGACCTGTACGAAACCGGAATTCCGAGCAATTAAAAACGGTGTTTTTACAGGTACTGCTAGCGATCGTTGATCTCGAAAAATAAGGAATGGAGAAGCACGTTTCTGCCTCCATTTTAGCGACGCACTAATAGCCACCCGAAAGCGTTAAAACTTCGCCTGTCATAAAACTGCTCGCTTGCGTGGATAAAAATAGGGCGGCACCAACCATTTCGTCAACGTGACCAGCGCGGCCCATCCAGTTTGCCTCGGCGACATAGCTTGCCCAAGCATCCGTGTCTGAAGATTTGCGACCTGCGTTACGGTCTGTATCGATTAGGCCTGGAGCAAGCGTGTTTAGGATCACACCGGTTTGCGCATAGGCGCGTGCTTGGCTTTGAATCAGGTTATGCTGTGCAGCTTTCGTAGCAGCATATGCTGTGACAATAGGTTTTGGGCCGAACTGGTTGATGGACCCGATGTTGACAACACGACCCCAGCCGCGTTCCGCCATGCGAGGTAGGCAGGATTGCAGCATATCGATTGTGGACCGTAAATTGACGTTCAGTTGGAAGTTTAGATCATCGTCTGTCAGATCCGCCAGAGGCGCATTTATTTGAGCCGAAGCGTTAATCACCAGAATGTCGAGCTGGCCCGCTTCGGCCTCACAAGCCTTGATAAGCGTGCCTCCAGCGCCTTTTTGCGAAAGATCAGCGGCCAAAGCGCTGCATGAGCCACCTTGCGAAGAAATGGCCTGCAAGGTGTCGACTGTCGCATCTAAGGTCTGTCCGTGAACGATAACATGCGCCCCAGCACCGGCAAGGCCCTGCGCGATCGCGTTGCCGATACCGCGGGTTGAACCGGTCACCAGTGCGGTTTTACCTGTGAGGTCAAACAGGTCATTCGGCGTTTTCATGTCAATTCCATTTTGGGGTGAAAAGTGTGCTTGGAAGCCCGTTAAATCCGGTTTTAATCGAGAATAGACCGCCCGAAAGAGGGGCCTCAGACAGTGTGGATGCGGGCAATCTGGTGCGGGCGCTGGTTATGAAGAGGACATCATTGTCATCCCCACCGAAACACAGGCTGGTGGCACGCGGTACGGGCATATCAATTCGCATATCGACAGCCCCATCGGGTGCAAATCGAGCAACCGACCAGCCGTCCCAAATCGCGCACCATACGCCACCTTCGCTGTCGACACACAGCCCATCCGGGCGCCCATCCCCTTGCGGGATTTGCGCGAATACGCGGCGGTTTTTTAGATCGCCCGTTCCGGGAACGCTGTCATAGGCGTAAATCAGGCCTGGAATTGTATCGACGAAGTAAAAAGTTTTTCCATCGGGGGACCATCCAAGGCCATTTGATACGGTAACGCCGCTTTCCTTTTGATCCACCTGCCCATCAGCGGTGACACGAAATAATCCACCCGTGGGCTTGCTGGCGTCCAACCGCATCGAGCCCACCCAGATCGCCCCGCCAACGCCAACCTTTGCGTCGTTTAAACGGTTGTGAATCTGGCCTGCTTCAGGATCGCAAAATGGCGTCAACGCCCCGGTGGCGAAATCAAGCGCTTCGATGCCGTCTTGGCTGGCAACCATCACGCCACCACCCGAGCACGGTAGGGCAGCGCTCACGAGCTTCTGCAGCTTACAGCTTTCATTGACACCAGTGACCGGATCAAATCGGTAGACTGCGGGACGTAAGATATCGACCCAGTACAAGCGTTGTTCGACAGGATGCCAAACCGGAGCTTCGCCCAATTGTGCGCCCCACGGTAGCACACAGCTCAATCCGCTCGCTCGACTACTTTGAGCTGTGCGCGGTTGCGGGCTGGAGTTGATCGCCACAGCCCCCGCAGACCCTGTGATGCGGCGAGCGGCAGCAATGAGGTCACGTCCGATCGGGTGAATATTTGTCTTGTCCATGCGCGATGACGGCGCGAGAACGGCCAATGCGCCAAGTGGTGCCCCATCGGGGCCACCAATCGCAACGGCGACCGAGTTCACACCCGGCAGGTGTTCCTCAAATGAAATTGCATAACCACGCGCCCGTGTAAGGGTCAGATCCGCGTTCAACGTCTCAGCGTCCGTGATCGTCCTGTCCGTAAAGCGCGCAAGGTCGTCTTGTTCCAGAAATCGGCGGGTTTCTGATGGGTCTTGAAAAGCAAGCAGCGCTTTGCCAGCGCTGGTACAGTGGAGGGGTGATCTTTGACCGACCTCAACCTTAACGGCCAATCCAGCACCCGAACGTTCTTCAAGGTACAGTAACTGACCTTGGTCAATTTTGCTCAGCGCGATGCTTTCGCTGAAATCGAGACAGAGTTTTTCAAGCTCAGGGATCGCCACCGCATTCAGATCGAACGTGTCCCAAACGCGGTGCGATAATTCAAGAAACCTACCACCCAAAACATAAGTGCCTTGGTCCTTGTTTTGACGCACAAGTCCAAAGGCAATCAGGGTCTTCAATATCCGCGCAAACGTGGGCTTCGGAAGCTGGGCGCGCTGCATCAGCTCTGCAAAGCGCAACGGCGTGTCCGCGTCTGCGATGATGTCCAGCAGGGTCAATCCTTTCGCCAAGGCGGCAGCACCATCAGGTACGTTCTTTGGTGCGTCACGCGTTGTCACAGGGGCGGCTCCGAATAATTTGCTCGTATCACGATGTAATACAGTGTCAGCTGCTTTTGATAAGGGCAACCCGTGTTCCCTCCGCCATGACTGCGCTTTACTTCCCTGTTAGCAATTCAGGCAAGAACAGCGTGACGGCCGGTACAAACGTGATGACCAACAGTGTGACGACAATCGGGATGTAGAACGGGATCATAGCCCGCACCAACGACCCGTACGAGATTTTGGCGACGTCCATCATGATGAAGAGGATTACACCGAACGGAGGGGTAATCGCACCGATCAGCAGGTTGAAAATCAACATCACGCCAAACTGGGTCGGGTCCATGCCGAGCGTTCCGATCAGCGGCCACAATGTTGGAACCGCGATTAACATGATCGCCGTTGTCTCCATCACCAAGCCCGCGATCAGCAGCATCACGTTGATCATGAGCAGCAGGATGATCGGGTTGTCCGAGATTGTGAGGAGTGCGGTTTGCAGCGTTTCGGGGACGTTCAGAACCGAAATTAACCACGAAATCGGTGCTGCGCACGCCAGAATGAAAACCAACGCACCGATCGTGAAAACTGTGCTGCGCATGGCTTCGATCAGTGCTGTTAGCGTGAGTTCACGCATACCAACACCAAGGACGATGGCATAAACTGTGACAATGGCCCCCAATTCGGTTGGTGTCGCGACGCCGGACAAAAGCCCGACCACCAGCAGCAGGGGTGCCAGCAATCCAGGCAATGCACGCCACGCAGAACATGTTACTTCGCGAAAGCTGGCACGCGGTGTCACGGGGGCATCAATGCGTTTTGTGACGGCCAGCATATAAATCAGCACCATCAAGACGAAGCCCAAAAACAGGCCGGGCACGATCCCTGCCAAAAAAAGCTTGGCAATCGATTCACCGGACAGGACGGCATAGATGACCATGATCACGCTTGGCGGAATAATCGGCCCGATGATCGAGGATGACGCGGTAACGGCCGCGCTAAACGGTTTGCTGAAACCCGCTTTTTCCATAGCCTTGATTTCAATCGCGCCCAAACCAGCGGCGTCAGCAGCAGCAACACCGGACATGCCGGAAAACACGATCGAGGCAAGGATGTTCACATGTGCAAGCCCGCCGTGAATGTGCGCAACCAGCGATTTTGCAAACGCAAAGATGCTGTCAGCAATACCGGAGACGTTCAACAAATTACCCGCAAACACAAACAACGGGATGGCCAAAAGCGGGAAGCTTTCCAGTGATGGCGTCATGCGCTGCGGGATGATCCGAATGCCCGCTGCCTTGAAAATGGGCGAGCCACCAAAATAGGTTTGCGAGGCAATGAAAATCACTGCAGCTGTCAACATGGCGAACGGAACCGGCATGCGCAGAAAGATCAGACCAAACAAGATGGCAAGTAATAGAAGAGCTTCCATGGTTAGACCAATGCCTCTTGTTCGTCTTTACGCTCAAAAATCACGTCGTAGGCTGTCGCCAGAATGATCGAGCAAAAACAGTAGATGAGCGGGATCGAGTTATAAAACGCGATTGGAAAATTGGTCGGCAAAGAAATCGTTGTGCGGCGTAATTCCACCTTCAGGATCGGCCCGATATGGGCGATCAGCACGACGAGCGTTACGATGGTCAGGAGTGACATTAGAACACCCAAGACGCGCGATACTGGGCCTTTGGGGAACAGATCGACCAGGATGTGACGCTTTTCTTTGGCGGCGACGGCAGCGGCCAGAAGCGTCAGCAGGATGAAGAGGATGGTGACCACTTCTTCCATCCACGGCACCGGCGCGTTGAAAACGTAGCGGGCAATGATCTGGAAGGATATCGTTCCAATGATCACCATTAGCAAAACCATGCTTAGGCCCATCTCGATGCGCCCTTGGATGTCTATGAATCTTTTGAGTGCGTGTTGCATGGCTGACCTTTGGTGTCTTGGATCACTGAGCGGTGAGGGTCGGGCAAAAACTGCCCGACCCGATTGTGTGATTATTGGGCTTGTACCTTGTCGAACAGGCCTTCGCTCCAAAGGCCCTCGGCCTCAGCGGTTGCGACGGCTGCACGCGCGGCAGCTTGAAGCGCTGTCGTGTCATATTCGCGGATGGTTGCACCACCGTCACGCATTTGCTGCAAAACCTCGTCTCGGCGCGATGTTGCATCCTCATAGGCATAGGTTGCAGCGTCGGCAGCGGCTGCGACCAGAATTTCCTGATGCTCAGGCGACATGCTTTGGAACTTGTCTTCGTTGATCATGATCGCGGACGACGCCCAAACGTGGTTCGTCATGTACACGTTCGACGCGACTTCATGGAAACGCTGGGAAATCGCAGCTGTTGGCGGACCTTCGGCACCATCTACAACGCCAGTGCTCAGACCAAGGTAAACCTCACCCCAGGCAACTTGGGTGGGCTGCGCGCCTAAAGATGTCCAAAGTTGCAGATAGGACGGAATTTGTGGAATGCGCATTTTACGCCCCTCAAAGTTTCCGTCTGCTGGCAGTTCATCAACCATAAATGCGATGCGTGGTTCTGTTGGCCCGCCGGACAGAACACGAATACGCGCGTCGTCGCGCATATCTGCGGTCAGCTCTTGGAACAGCTCACTGCGGAAAAAATCAAAGACGTGATCGCTGTCGCGGAACGTAAAGCCCCAAGTCATAATCTGCGTGTCAGGTGCGTAGGCTGAAAGCCATGAACCAGCGGTCCCAAGCGCATCAACAGATCCCGTGGACATTTGGTCCATAACCTGTGGTGGTGTGCCCAACTGCGTGCCCGTGATATAGTTAACCTCGATGTCACCGCCGGAACGCTCCTCAACAAGACCTTTGAAGTGGATGTTCATCCGGTCCATTTGTGAATCAATTGCGTCTGAGTTGACAAGCGTAAGTGTCTCAGCCTGAGCCCCCAAAGCAACAGTGCAAAGCGCCAGTGTAGACAGTAGTTTGGTCGAAATTTTCATTGTCGTATCTCCTCGTTTTAACAATGGTTTACCGCCCCAATCTCCCTGAGGCGCAGTCATTTAGCAGCGTATGGGCTTTAAGAGGTCCATCGCTACTGGCGTTAGCTCCACCCCCAAGCCGGGACCGCTTGGCAGGGAATAAGCGCCTGCTTTGCAATCCATATCGCTGCGCAAAAGCACGCGATTTGGCTCGAAGATGGAATGTTGGAATTCGTGAAATATTGTCGCCTTAAGGGCCGCACTGGCGCACAGGCTAGCGGCCAGAAAGATACCCGTGCCGATGGTGGCATGGGGGATCAAATCGATGCCACGCTCCTGTGCAATTGCGCCTATCCGCATGAAATTGGTGATCCCTTTGTGTCCCATTTCGGGTTGCACGATCGCAATATCGCATTGATCCACACGGTGGAGCATGTCGTAATGGGTGCGCCATTCCTCTCCCACAGCGATTGGGCTTGGGCTGGCTTTGCAAACAGTCGACAAGCCAGCGATGTCTTCGGTGCGAACAGGTGCCTCGGCAAACCAAAGATCATGCGGTGCCATCGCTTTGATCAGATCAAGGGCTTCTTGCGGTGTTTGGTTCCAATGCATGTCCGCCGCGATCAAGGCGTCAGGCCCAAGGGTATTTCGCAATGATTGCAGTTCAGTCGCGGGACCATCATCGGCCACCGGCGAGGCGAATTTGAAGGCATTGAACCCGCGATCCTGCCACTGCTTGGCCAATGCTGCACGCTTTTGCGAGGTCGGTTCCGGAAGGCCGGAAATGTAAGCAGGAATGGTGGCGTGCTGCGCGCCGCCAAGCAGCTGGGTCACGGATACGCTCGCTTGTTTGCCTGCAATATCCCACAGCGCAATATCGATGGCGGCAAGCGCATCAACGTAGAAACCGCCTCCGTACCCACGCACACGCATCAAATCATATAAGTCGTCGTAGATCGCAGATGGATCGCTTGGGTCACGTCCGATCGTAAAGTCAGCTAGCAGATCGCTAATGATAGCACCGACCGCACCCGGGGCCACAAGGCCGTAGGTTTCGCCCCAACCGATCACGCTATTCACTGTCTCGATACGTACAACAATTGAGCGGTCAAAAATCGGATAAACCGTGCGGTTGCCTTCTCGAACGAGATAGCCCTTTTCATTCGGCTCCTCACCTGCGCGGGGCGCGCCCAAATATGGCGTATCGCGTGGAAGCGTCAGCGTGAACGCTTCAACTGATTTGACGACGTCAGACATTCAAAAGCACCTATGTCGTTTGCGCAGGGATAATCCCCAACTCGGTCAAGTTGGCGTCGATGTCAGCCGTTGCCAGCGCATCCAGCTCAGCTGTGGGAGAGCGGACAATCGCATTGCTCATCAAGCCCCGACGCATCATCGTATGTTTGGTCAGGCGCATCCGGTAAACGGCTTGTAGCGTCAGAAGCGGTAGGGTTTTTACGTAGATGTAACGGGCCGCTTGGCGATCACCTCTCCGCCAAGCCTTATCCAGCGCAACATGCTCACCTACAATTTCCAGCGCAGGCATAGCAGCACAGGCACCACGCTCGTACTCATCAAGGATGTAGCGCGCGCCACCGCCGCCGATCACACCCAGCAGGTGAGCGGGCTTGCTGGCCATAATAGAACTGATCGCAGGGCCGGCAGGAAGCGTTTCTTCTTTCACATAAGCAATCTGGGGGAATTCCTCAGCCAACTCGAGTATCGTGGCGGGAGACAGGTCCGACCCACGTGGGGCCGGCGCATTTTGCAAGATGATGCGCATCTCAGGCAATCCAGCAACGACGGCGGTGAAGAATTCCGTCACATCCTTGATCTTCGAGCCAATGGATTTAGGCGGTTGAATCATTAACCAAGTCACACCCAAACCGCGCGCAACGCACCCATGGGCCACCACTTGATCCGGCGTCTCGGCGCTGGCACCCGCAACTACCGGCACGTGGCCTGACGTCGCTTCAACAACGATTTTCAGCAATTCTTCACGCTCCAACGGCGAGAGGTGCTCCACCTCGCTCGCAAAGCCGGGAAAGACGACCCCACCAACACCAGCATCACATGCATAGCGCACAAGTTCAGGCATCGCACCAAGGTCCACATCGCCGTCAGCAGTGAAAGGCGTTGGAAGAACAGGAAGGATTCCGGTGAGCATTTCAGACATTTTCAGTAGGTCCATATTGTAAGACTATTACTCATCATTTGAAACTAATCATAAAATGCCATTTAAGCAAGGAATAAATCAATGAAACGCCAGATAGGACATTGGAATGAACCAGCAGCCGACACAGATGGAGAAAATCATTATCGTTGATTGGGGCACCACATCCCTACGGGCCACGCTTGCGGATACATCGGGACGAATTATCGCTGAGATTGAGAATGGAAAGGGCATTCAGTTCATCAAGGACAATGTGTTCGAGCCTGAATTGGTCGCCGCAATTGACCCATGGCTCGAGGAACACGGCACCCTTTCAGTCGTAGCCCTTGGCATGATCACCAGTAAAAACGGTTGGGTCGAAGTGCCCTACGTTGCCTGCCCCGCGACTCCAAAAGACTTGGCTAAAGGGGTTATTCATCGAAAACTGTCAAATGGATCGAACTTATATTTTCTCTCAGGCATCACCGACAAAACTCGCGCGCCGTTCCCAGATGTGATGAGAGGGGAAGAGACTCAAATCCTCGGGTTTGGTTTGGCCAATGCCTCAACCGTCGTCTTGCCCGGAACCCACAGCAAATGGTCCACAGTCAGCGCAGGCCACATCCAAGGGTTTCAAACCTTTGTCACGGGCGAGATCTTCGCATTGATGTCCCAGCACTCGTTCATCGCCAAAGCTGCAGGCGTCGATACCCCGGCCAAAAATTTCGATACCTTCGAACGCGGTGCCAAAGTCGCACGCGATTGTGAGGGGACAGATACGTCATTCCTGACGCAACTCTTCTCAGTGCGGACAGGGATGTTGGCGGGCCAGCTCGCGGCTGGTGACATGATAAGTTATCTGTCTGGCCTTTTGATTGGGAGCGAATTTCGCCAAGCCAAGGACGGCGGATTGTTCAAATCGGGCGACACTATTGGCATCGTTGGCAATGATGGACTGAATGCGCGGTATCACCGGGTTGCAGATATTTTCGACCTGACTGTTCGCAACGGAGGCGAGCAAGCCGCCGTTGTGGGTGCCATTGAAATTTATAAGGAGTTGGTCGCAAATGTTGCTTGAAGACGCTCCGAGCTGCTGCCGCCTCGTCGCGATCTTGCGAGGATTTCTGCCGAGATCGCGCAGACCGTGTTGTCTGCGCCCAGAAAGCGGACGTTAGCTGCATCACAGAAAATTGGTAGTTTGGGCTCAAAGCAGCCCTTCGCTGCAATTTGGATGAATGACTGCTCTAGCCCAATATCTAACGTACAGACATGGAGCCAAGGGCCGTTGGCATAGAACCACGCACCGTCGACCTATTACTGGCGTTGCCTGAGCTCAGTTGGGGTTGGATGGTTTGTCTAAGTCAATGGACTGGTAGCAGGGGTTACTGTGCCTGATCGCTACAGTTGATCCGCAGGCCCATGGACCGCCCCCCCCAATCCCAGGGCCCCGCGCCTCGGACCACGGGCCTTTAGTATTAGCGTTGTGAATTCATTCGGGGGTAATGTTGTTTGGTAACGCCATCTCTACTCACGACTCAATTTCAAGCTCAATCGAACCGCCGCTCTTACTGAGTGGCGTCAATTATTGAGCGCATAGATTTAGGCTGCGCTAGCAATCCGATGCGAGCTCGCATTTGTCTGACAGCATCCTTTTAATTAGTCTTACAGCACCATAGAGTCAGCTTTCGTGATGCCCTATCGATCCGCGAGGTCTGCCATAAGAAAACGAGACTACAATTAAAAGGGCCTTCACGTATGATATGGGGGCCTTTGGACACCTCGGTGCCGCGAGGTTAAAAAATTTGGGCACCTTTGCAGTTAGATGGTGGGGTAACATGCAGTACAATCTGATAACTCTGAAAATGTTCTTGACCGTTGCCAGAACGGGGAGCATTTCTCAAGCATCTGAAGCTGAGAACATAGCTGCTTCAGCCATTAGCAAACGCATCTCAGATTTAGAAGATCAGATTGGAACTCCACTGTTTTATCGGCAAACACGGGGGGTTGAGTTGACACCAGCGGGGCATGAACTCGCCCGGCATTCCTCGAACCTATTCCGATTGGTGGAACGTATGGAAAACCAGATGCATGATTTTGCAACCGGAGCTAAAGGTTCAGTTCGTATTGCGGCAAATACATCAGCAATCACGCAATTTCTTCCTGAAGATCTGGCTGGTTTTGCAGAGAATTACCCAGATGTAAGGATTGACCTGAGTGAGAGAACCTCTGAGGAAATACTTACCGCCGTACGAGATGGTTTGGCAGATCTAGGAATTTTTTCGGGGATGGTCGAAGAACCAGAATTGGAGGTTCTTACCTATCGTCTTGATACATTGGTGGTGGTAATGGGCAAGGAGCATCCTTACCGGCCTGACCATCCGGTTAAATTCGCTGAGTTTGCCAAACTTGATATGGTGGGTTTGCAAAGTGGCAGCTCATTGCAGGCTTTTCTGGAGGTGTGTGCCGGTGAACAGGGGCTGACACTTAAAACGCGTGTTGAAACTCTTAGTTTTGATGGTGTGCGTCGGATGGTCGAAGCCGGTCTAGGTATCGCAGTGCTGCCACTCGGAGCCGTCGAACCTTACCTCGAAAGTGCCCAGTTGCGGATGCAGGAAATTGATGAAGATTGGGCAGTTCGGACGCTCAAGCTTGCCGTTAAAGACTTGAGTGCAGTGTCTAACGCCGTTCGAGCCTTGGTGGAGCATCTGATCGCCCAAAATTTGACTGACGAATAGTTCAACCTTTCTTTCCAATCGGTGGCAACCGCTACATTGGGGCATCACAAACCGGCCAAAATTTACCTTATTAACAGGTTTTTGCTCACTTTTGCACATTGCCATCCCTAACGGTGATACCCCCATTCGGAATTTGAGACTCCTGAAAGCGGCTATCCAAGCGTTACCCATAGTTTGTACTTCAAAAAAAACCCTATGGGAGGATAAGATGAAAAGAACGTCCAGAGTAATTACCAGTGCTGCTATACTTGCTTGCGTCGTGGCCACAACGGCATACGCCGAAAAGATCAAAATTAATATGCCATCGACATTCGCTGGTTCACTAACTCAACTCGGTACAGCCGGTGTACGATTTTCAGAAACTGTAAATTTGATCTCTGGTGGCGATATTGAGGTTAAATTCTATGATCCGAACGCTCTGATTCCACCATTAGAAATTTATGACAATGTATCCACTGGAGCGGTGGATGCAGGTTGGTCAACCTCGGGTTATTGGGGGTCTAAAAACTCGGCCTTGAACTTGTTTGCTGCCGTACCTTTTGGTCCAGGCCCAGGTGAATATCTGGCATGGATGTGGAATGGGGACGGTGAAAAGCTTATGAACGAACTTTACCATCCCGTAGGCATCCACGGACAAGTTTGCGGCATCGTCTCGCCGGAAACCTCCGGCTGGTTTAAAGAAGAAATTAATTCAGCAGAGGACCTGGCAGGGTTGAAAATGCGCTTTTACGGCCTTGGTGCCTTGGTGATGCAGAAAATGGGTGTCGACACCCAGCTTCTAGCCGGTGGCGACATCTATCCGGCGTTGGAGCGTGGCACCATCGATGCAACCGAATTCTCGATGCCTGCAATCGACCAGAACCTTGGATTTTATAATCTGGCCAAACACAACTATTTTCCCGGTTGGCACCAACAGTCGACCATTCAGGAACTTCTTGTGAATAAGGCCGTTTGGGACGGCATGACGGATCAGCAACGTGCGATCATCACGACGGCATGCCGCGCGACTGTAGCAACGCAGCTAGCAGAGGGTGAAGCCATTCAAGGCAAGGCGCTACTTGAAATGCGTGCTGAAGGTGTGACGACCCACCGTTGGCCAGATGAATTCCTCGACACGCTTGAGGCTGAATGGGACGGGATTGCAGTTGGGATGGCTGCGGAAAATCCCGATTTTGACCGGGTGTGGAAGAACCTTCAGGCATTCCGTGCTGACTACAAAGTCTGGAAAGATCTGGCCTACCTCGATTGATGGGCTGATATTAATCAAAGAACCCGGCTGACAGTCAGCCGGGTTTACTCATTTTCAACTCGAAAAACTAAGGAAGGGGTATCCAATGGAAAGCGCTTTGACGGTCAGCCGCGCAATCGACGCGTTTCTCTGGGTTATGGCCAAGATGGGCGCTTGGTGCGCGCTGCTTCTTGTACTCGTTGTCACCTATGACGTGACTACACGTTATCTGGGCGTACCCAAGGTGTTTGGATTGACCTCAACAATGTTGCAGGAATCGGAGTACTGGCTGCATAGCTTTCTGATCGTTTTGGTCGTGGGCTATGCCTATACAAAACAATCCCACGTGCGCATTGATTTGATCCGAGAGAATCTGTCGGACCGTACCAAGTACATGATCGAAGTGGCGGGCATCCTGCTTGCATTGATCCCCTATTCCTTTCTGGGGGCCTGGTTGTCCTGGCCCTATGTCGTTCGGTCTTTCACGTCTGGTGAGATTTCAAAATCTCAAACCGGTTTGACAGACCTGTGGATCCTGAAAAGTGGGTTGATTATCCTGTTCGTTCTAATCGGACTGGCTGGGATATCCCAACTCATTAAGTCAATCGCAGGACTGGCCGGAAGGCTTCCTGATGACATGAAAGCAACGACAATCGGGGGTGGCCACTGATGGGCATTATCGAACTCCTCCCGCTGTTGATGTTTGTTGCTCTTGCGTTCCTGCTGTTCAGCGGCTTTCCGGTAGCCTGGGTTCTGGGAGGCGTTGGTCTGGGCTTTGGCCTGATTGGTATTGTCGCAGATGAACTTAACTTCATTCAGTTCTCCACACTGCCGTCGCGTATTTTCGGCGGTGTCATGGAAAACCTTATCCTGACAGCGATACCGATGTTTGTGTTCATGGGCACGATGCTGGAGAAATCGGGAGTTGCGCGCGACCTTTTGAACTGCCTTCAAATTCTGATGCGGCGTGTTCCGGGCGGTCTTGCACTATCTGTGACCATCATGGGAACCATTCTGGCTGCTACCACCGGCATCATTGGGGCTTCTGTCATCATGATGAGCCTGCTGGCCCTGCCGATCATGGTCGAACGCAAATATGATCACGCCCTTGCAACCGGCACAATTGCAGCCTCCGGGACGTTGGGCATTCTAATCCCGCCGTCCATCATGTTGGTGATCATGGCGGACTTGCTGTCACGTTCAGTGGGCAACTTGTTTGTGGCGGCGGTCTTCCCCGGCCTTATTCTGGCGACGCTTTATATGGGCTATATCGTCATTCGCTGTTGGATAAATCCGTCTTTGGCACCGCCAATATCTGAGGCTCTAGGCCCGCAAACGCGTGGTGGCATAGCGGTCATGATCCTGCGCAGCTTTGTCCCACCTGTCATCCTGATCGGCATGGTGCTTGGCTCGATCCTAGGGGGTGTTGCAACCCCGACAGAGGCGGCTGGCGTTGGGGCCTTAGGCGCGATCTTACTAGGGTTCTTCAATCTGGTGATCCTGCCCTCGATGGGTGTTAAGGACTTCACACTTAAGGGGCCAGATGCCAGCACGCAATCTGCCACCGTTATTGCTACATCTTTGTGGAGAAAGCTGGTGCAGTTCGAACGCACGGTGTCCGGCGTGGTTGACAGTACGGCACAAACCAATGCGATGATCTTCGGCCTGTTCGTCGGCGCGACCTTCTTTAGCTACATCTTCCGCGCGCTTGGAGGTGATGATCTGGTGATCAGTACTGTTGAGGCGATGGGTCTTGGCCCATGGGGTTTGTTGTTCCTACTGCTTGGTTTGGTCTTTGTGTTGGGGTTCTTCTTTGACTGGATCGAGATCACGCTGATCGTGCTGCCCGTCTTCGCACCCATTATCGCACAATTGGATTTTGGCGATCATGTCTCGCGATTTGATGTCGTGTATTGGTTCGCAATCCTGATTGCCATCAACCTGCAAACCTCGTTCTTGACGCCGCCCTTTGGTTTTGCGCTCTTTTACCTCAAGGCGGTTGCGCCGCCGGAAGTAAAGATCCAACAGATCTATCGCGGCATCATCCCATTTGTGATATTGCAACTGTTTGGTCTGACACTAGTGATCCTGTTTCCAGAGATCGCGCTTTGGCTTCCCAGAGTGTTGCTCAACTAAACATATGATTGATTATATTTGGCAGGTGCGGCACCGTTGCGGCTCCTGCCTTGTCGTTTGTGAGAAAGCTATTGATAGCCGAAACTCTTCCATTGTTTCTGTTTGTACTGGCTGGGTTGTTTTCGCCTGGCCCGAATGTCGTCATGCTGACCGCATCGGGTGCAAGGTTCGGGTTCAGGGCTACGGTTCCACACCTGCTGGGCGTTCCGTTTGGGACTGGCATGTTGGCCGCTGGAAGCGCGCTTGGGCTGAGCACACTTTTGTTGACCTTACCGGCACTAAAACTGCTGTTTCAAATAGGGGCCGCTCTTTGGATTTTGTGGCTGGCATGGCAGACAGCCTTGGCAGGGCGCACCGAAAGAACACAAGACCATGGGTGCCCATTTACTTTTCGTCAGGCAGTTCTGTTTCAGGCCGTAAATCCCAAAGTCTGGGCGATCACGCTTGCGGCCTCAGCAGGATTTGGCATTGGGCTTGCCCCCCATCAAGAAGCACTGCGCTTGTTCGTTGTTTTCGCGGGCATCAATTTGGGTGTGTGCCTGTTTTGGACAACACTTGGCCATTTGCTTTCTGATTTCTTGCGTTCCGAAAATGTTTGGCGCGCTTTTATGACTTTGATGGCCGCATTGATGGCCAGCACAGTCATTCTGATATTTGCTTAAACGCGACATCGGATTAGCGCATGATGAAGGGATTGGCGACCGCGGAAGCCGTTGAAATCATAATGCTCTTGGTTTGTAGATACTGGTAAATCGCGTTCTGGCCGTTCTCACGACCCAGTCCGGAATTCTTGTAACCGCCCAGCGGGGTCATGTAGCTGATCACGCGGTAGGTGTTTGCCCAAATGGTCCCCGCCTGAAGTCGTTCCGAGAAATGTTTGATCTTGCGAATGTCCTGCGTCCACACCCCCGCAGCAAGGCCATAACTGCTGTCATTGGCGATGCTCAGCGCTTCATCAGCGCTGTCAAAGGGAATGACAGACAGAACTGGGCCAAATACCTCTTCCTGTGCAATGCGCATGTCGTTGCGTACTCCGCCAAAGATGGTGGGTTCCACAAACCAGCCATTGCCCAACTCTGGCCGGTCGGGTCTGCGGCCGCCCATCAGGGTCTCCGCGCCTTCGCCTTTGGCGACGTCGATGTAGCCCAGAACCTTTTCCAGTTGTTGCTCGGTCGTGACCGGACCCACCTGGGTGTCAGTATCCATCGGGTCACCTATCCGCGCGGTTCTGGCGAGCTTCAGTAATTTGTCGAGGAACGCGTCATGGACACTGTGCTCGACCAACAGGCGTGATCCGGCGATGCATGTTTGGCCCGAGGCGGCGAAAATGCCTGAGATTACGCCGTTAACAGCATTGTCCATTTCAGCATCGGCAAAGACGATATTGGGGGATTTTCCACCCAGTTCCAGCGTCACCTTCTTGAACGTCCGCGCGGCGACCTCTGAGATAAGCCTTCCTGTCTTTTCAGAACCGGTGAAGGCCACTTTGGCGACATCTTCATGTTCGACTAGGCTGGCACCGACTTCTGCACCAAATCCTGTCACCACGTTGAATACACCTTTGGGCAAGCCAACCTGATCCACGATCTTTGCCAGTTCCAATGTCGAGGCCGAGGTGAATTCCGACGGCTTCGCGATAAACGTATTGCCAGCCGCCAACGCCGGAGCGAGTTTGTAGGCCAACAACAACAACGGCGAATTCCACGCGGTGATACCAACACAGACACCCAGAGGCTCATAACGGGTGAAGTTCAGCATATCGGGTTTATCAATCGGGATTACGCTGCCTTCGATTTTGTCGGCAAGACCCGCGTAGTAATAGAACCACTCGGGCACGTATTTCAGCTGAAAGAACATTTCGTTGAACAGTTTGCCGTTGTCCTGAACCTCGGTGCGGGCCAGCGCCTCGGCGTTATCGGCAATCAGGTCACCCAGCTTGCGCAACAAATGTCCGCGATTGGTGGCCGTCATGCCCGTCCAATCGTCCGAGCGAAAGGCACGTATCGCCGCTGCAACAGCGTGATCTGCATCCTCTTGCTGCCCACGAGGGATCACGGCCCAAGGCGCACCCGTGTAGGGGTTCTTGCTTTCGAATGTCTCTTTGCCCGCGGCATCTGTCCACGCGCCGTCGATATACATCTGGTAGGTTTTCATGTATTCTCTCCGATTGAAAACCCGTCAGAGGTCCGCGGGTTTAAGTGTTTTGCCCAGGATCATGTCAGCGGCTTTTTCCGCGACCATCATCACAGGTGCATTGGTGTTGCCTGAAGGCATGACAGGCATGACCGAGGCATCCGCGACGCGCAGCCCCTGCAGGCCACGCACCCGAAGCTGGCTGTCGACGACGGCACCCGGATCCCCATCTGGCCCCATTCGAGCAGTTCCGATCATGTGGTAGACCGTGATGCCCTCGCGCCGCGCCCAATCCAGTAACTCGTCATCGCTTTGCAGATCTTGATCAGGGTTGGTTTTGCCTGTCAGCCAAGGCTGCAGAGGCGCCGTTGTCATCAGCTTGCGCCCCAAGTGGATCGAGCGCAGCAGCACCTGCTGATCGCGCGGATCAGAAAGGTAGTTCGGATTTATCTCTGGCGGATCAAACGGATTGCGCGACACAGGTCGTACATACCCATGGCTTTCTGGACGCATTTGCCAGACGCCAACAGTCATCCCCGGCATATTGTCCAATAGGCCAACGGTACCTTCGCGGAAGCTGGCAGGCGTCATCACATATTCAAGATCCGGGGTTTCCAGCGCATCTGAGGATTTCCAGAACAGATGTGTCAGAGATGGACTGACAGACAACAGGCTGGGACGGCCCCAAAGCCATTTCACAACCTCAAGCCCCAACGGGAGACCCCGCGCCATTGAATTGAAAGTTTTGACGCCCTTCAGGGTCGATACCATGCGCACGCCATAGTGGTCGCGCAGATTATTACCGACGCCGTGTAGATCGACCCGTACCTTAATGCCCAGATCGCCAAGAACTTCGGCAGGACCAATGCCTGATAATTGCAGCAGTTTGGGCGTGTTCAGCGCTCCTGCACACAAGATCACCTCGCGCCGTGCACGCACCTCAACTGCATTGCCCTCGCGCCCGTCGCGCAGATATCGCACACCATTGGCGCGGGTGCCCTCGAACAAAATTTCAGCCACCTGCGCATTAGTGTGTATATCAACATTGGGCCGCTTGCGGGCTGGACGCAAAAACGCTTTGGCCGCGCTATAGCGATAGCCTTTGTGGATAGTGCGCTGGAAATACCCGGTTCCAGCCTGATCGCCACTGTTATAGTCAGGATTGCGCGGGATGCCCATTTGGGCGGCACCTTTAATAAACGCCTCACAGACGGGATGGATCAGATCAAGATCGGTGATCGGCATCTCACCGTCGCGCCCACGCACCGCGTCGTCACCTGGCCCAATGCGCCGCTCGGAGCGTTTAAAATAGGGCAGTACATCGCCGTAACTCCAACCCGTGTTGCCCATCTGCGCCCAGTTGTCGTAGTCCGCACTTTGACCGCGCACATAATTCAATCCGTTGATAGAACTCGACCCGCCAAGCACACGGCCCTGCGGTAAGGGGAAGCTTCGGTTTGCGGTTGCAAGTTCTGGTTTGGATTTAAAGTTCCATGTCATTTTGGGTGAGTAAATGTTCTTGATGTACCCAGCAGGGATATGGATGAACGGATGTCGATCCTTGGGGCCTGCCTCAAGCAAACAGACCGAAGCTCCATCTGCACTCAGACGGTTCACCATGATCGACCCAGCAGTGCCACCGCCGACAACTATATAATCAAAGGTATCTGCCTTACTGGCCATGATAGCTCCTGATCATGACATATGCGGTGCTTAACCTGCTCATTTCAACAATTGTTCTTCCATGCTGGTGCGCAGCTTATAGGCATCCGTGGTTCTGTCTATTTTGATGTCATCCCAGGTGATTGCTGCACCTTCCTTTACGGCCCGGATCAGTGGCACATTATGTGCTAGTCCCAGCGGCACATTGCCTTGCCGTACCGAAGATACTGCGGGCCGCAAACCGCCCGATACCGTATAGCCGCCTTCTCCGTCCAGCATCTCGCCCACGGCCAAATCGCGCTTGGCAACTGCGGCACAATCGGCATTAAAGCAAATTGCGGCACCTGTTGCCTCTGCTCTCAGCGCCACCGACGCAACCGACACAGCGAGTTCCAAACCAATCATATGCCAGCGCTTGTAGAGCGTCATATATTTTCCCGAGGGATCGGTCACGACCTTGTATTCCTCGAAGCAGTTTTTCAGATATTCGGTATCGGCCTCGAACACGACCCAGACGCCTTTGCGGATATCATAGGGGATCTGTTCGCCTTCGCGGGTCAGACAGGACACGACGTCAACCAGTCCCTTGCGCTCCAACACGCCCCCTTCTGATTTTGGCCGCATCAGGGTGGGGATGTCGTCGATCCCACCTGGAGGGAAGATCAACCCGTTCTCGGGTGCTTCCAGCCCGGTCGCATTGGCAATTGCAGCAGATTCAATGGCCGGTTTCGACCCGTCAAGAAAGGCGTTGAACATCTTGGGGTTCAGGCGTCCACGCTCGGCCTGTTCACTGGTCAGGCCCCAATGTTCCCAAACCGTGTCGGGTGTTGATTGGCGAAAATGTGGCAACCATTTGTGGCCGCGGCCAGCAGCCACTACGCTAAAGCCACAGGTGCGCGCCCAATCGACCAGATCACTGGCCAACGCAGGCTGGTCGCCATAAGCCATTGAATAAATCACGCCGGCCTCGGCCGCTTTCTGGGCCAGACCGGGACCGCAGAACGCATCCGCTTCGACGGTGACGTTGATCACGTTCTTGCCCTGCGCGAAGGCTGCCAGACAGTGCGTCACAGCGGCCAGCGGATTGCCGGTTGCCTCGATGACAATGTCGACTGCCGGATGGGTAATCATCGCCTGCCAGTCATCGCCTACATAGGTTTTGCCCGAGATAGCAGCGTCATTAAGGCTTACCGCGCTGTGGGCTTCATCGGACCAGCCAGCCAGCTTCATATTGGATTTTGCGTTTGCCGGGATGAGGTCAACCACACCCACGATGTGAATGGCGGGGATGCGCAAGGCTTGCGCCAAAAACATTGTGCCGAATTTTCCAGCCCCGATCATCCCAATCCGAATAGGGTTACCGAGGGCTGCGCGTTCCTGCAATTTCTTGAAAAGATTCATGGGGTCACCTTATTTTCTGGTTTTGCCGGATTGCGTGAGGAAATCGAAATCACAGCCATCAGGAGCCTGAAGGACTGCTCGTTCATAAAGCGCTCGATAGCCGCGCTTGTGCCCTTCGAGTGGAGCGAATTCACCAAGTCGGTTGGCGATTTGCTGATCTGGTACCAATAGGTTAATGGATTTGTCTTTCACCGACAGGCGAATGCGATCGCCGTTTCGAACAGCCGCCAATGGCCCGCCGGCTCCTGCCTCGGGAGAAATATGCAGAACGATTGTGCCAAAGGCGGTACCCGACATACGCGCATCCGAAATGCGCACCATGTCTTTTACACCAGCCCGCGCCAGTTTTTTTGGGATCGGCAAATAACCTGCCTCGGGCATGCCTGCGGCGATCGGGCCCGCGCCTTTCAGCACCATGATGTCACCCGCTTCGATATCTAGGTCAGGGTCATCAACGCGCTTGGCAAGGTCTTGCAGACCCTCGAAAACGATGGCGCGACCTTCGGTTTCAAAAAGAGCGGGTGTTGCTGCAGCGCGTTTGAAAATGGCACCATCGGGGGCGATATTGCCTTTGAGCGAGATTAACCCGCCTTGATCCGAGACAGGCTTCTCAAATTCTCGGATCACTCGGCGATCGACCCAATCCATTTCTGGTTCCAGTCGATCCCCCAGAACCTGACCGGTCACATCGACCGTATCAAGATGCAGCAGATGGCGAATTTCACGCAAGATTGCGCCCACTCCCCCGGCTGCAAAGAAGTCTTCCATATAACCGTCGCCTACTGGTTTCAGGTCCACCAGCACAGGCGTCTCATCTGAAATCTGGTTCAAACGCGCGTTTGGAATGCGAATACCCAAGCGCCCGGCCACCGCGGTCAAATGCACGATCGCATTCGTCGAGCCACTGACGGCCATCAAAACCCGAAAAGCGTTTTCGACCGATTTCTCCGTAATGATCTCGCTGGGCAGGCGCGGATTAGTTATCAGATCGACTGCTGTTTTACCGCTGAACTCAGCCGCGACCAGCCGATCCGAATGCACTGCTGGGATTGCCGCACTTCCAGGCAACGACATACCTAGCGTCTCTGCAATGCATGCCATTGTGCTGGCCGTACCCATGACCGCACAAGTGCCGGCAGTTGTCGCCAAACGCCCTTCAACAACGTCGATTTCTTCGCGCTCGACCTCGCCCGCGCGGTATTTGCCCCAAAACTGGCGGCAATCTGTGCAGGCACCCAGCCGCTCACCCCTGTGGCGACCTGTCATCATCGGGCCTGTAACCAGTTGCACAGTTGGGATGTTGGCCGATGCGGCACCCATCAATTGAGCGGGCACCGTTTTGTCACAGCCACCGATGAGCACAACAGCATCCATCGGCTGCGCGCGCACCATTTCCTCGGTGTCCATGGACATCAGGTTACGATAGACCATGCTGGTGGGGTTCAGGAAAACCTCACCAAGGGATGTTGTGGGAAAGGGTCTTGGCAATGCGCCCGCCGCCAGAACACCCCGCGAAACTGCTTCGACAAGCTCGGGCATTGTGCGATGGCAGTTGTTGAAACCTGATCCCGTTTCGGCGATGCCGACAATCGGCTTGCGCAGCATTTCCTTTGACAAGCCCATGGACCGCGCAAAGGATGAGCGCAGGTATTCGGCAAAATCCTTATCGCCGTAATTGGTCAATCCGCCGCGAATGCCGTGTTCTTCACTCATGCTTTGTGCTCCTTGAATGTGGTCGCGCGAAAATCCGTACCGAGCAAACGCTCAAACACTAGGATCATTCCACCTTTGTCCTTGTCGCCATGGCCTTCCAACAGGGCCTGCTGATAGGTTGCCGTTGCTGCGGCCAAAACTGGTGTGGGGAAGTTGTGGCGTGCAGAAATCTCTGAGCCGCTGATCAGGTCTTTGTAGGCAGCCTGCATGGGGTAACCCTTGCTGAAATCGCCTTGCAGGATATTTGGAACGAAAAATTCCGAGGCATAGCTCCGGCCGGTTCCGGAATTCACCACCTCTGCAACCTGCTCGGGATCAATCCCCAATTTAACCGACAGAGGCAGAATCTCTGCGAGGGCCGCCGCGTTGATATCAAACAACAGCTGATTGACCAGCTTGGTCAGCTGCCCTGCGCCCGCATCGCCCATGTGCAGAATCTTGGATGCCATAGTGGAGAGCGCTCCCTGAACTTCTGCCAGATCGCTTGCGTCACCACCAACCATCATAGTCAGCGAACCGTCCTCGGCTCGCTTTTGCATGCCGGAAACCGGCGCGTCGAGAAATCGTAGGCCAGCAGTCTGTAGGCGGTCCCTGATTTCCAACGTCGCGCCATATTCAATGGTGCTGGTGTCAACAACGACCGCGTTTGGTTTCAAGTGTTGCGCCAATCCTGTATTTGAATCGAACAGCGCACTATCGACGATCTTTGCAGCAGGAAGGCATGTAATCAGGACATCAACGTCAGAAAATTGGTCGAGCTTGTCTGCTCTTTTAGCACCGTATCGCTCAACTTTGGCAATGGCGCTTGCATTTTGGTCATAGACCAATACATCATGATCGTGAGCTAGGTTGATCGCCATTGGCGCTCCCATTTGTCCTAATCCAACAAAACCAAACCTCATCGATTACTCCTCTCTATTTATGACGTGTTTGTACGCTATCATCACTTTCGGTTTTACAAGGCATACCGAATGGCGACCCCCCCATTCGACTCTTGTGGGTTCACATTGAGAAGTTTTCATAATTGGGAGTGGTCTCGAATTGACCGTGAGTTGTCTGGTAAGATCAAAAAAGATATAAATAAAAAATCTGTTCGTTGGCGTTTTAAAATGAATCCACTTAAGACGCACAGGACGGGTTTGCATCCCCGTCCAATGACGAAACACTCCCCATTTGCCACATGAAACCTGGCCCGGGGTTCCTGGACCATCTTGCTTAGGTCTGTGGACTGGGGATCAAGAGCCAAGGTCCACGGATAGTAGAGCACCCATCCACGTTTCCGCCTTCAGTGTTACCTGTGCACAGGTGGCGTTGGATAGTTTTGCTCGGGCCGCGGTCCTTGGACCAACGGCAGAGGGTTACTGTACGTAATCGCTACCTTTGATCTGTGGGATCCAGGCCCGGACTCCCCGTTTCCAGGGCCCCGCGTCTCGGACCACGGGCCTTTAGTATTGGCCTTGTAAATTCATCTAGGGGTAGTTTTGTTTGGCAACTGCATCTCTACCCACGCATCAATTTCAAGCTAAACCGTGCCGCTGCTCTCGCTGAGTGGCGTCAATTATAGAGCGCGTAGATTTAGGCTCATCCTGCAATCCGATGCGAGTTCTTATTTGTTTGACAGCACCTTGAGTTGGACCAAAATGTGGCGAGATACAGCTTTGCGCCAGATGGCCTGATAACTTTCAACAACATTTGATCGAGAGACAGTTAAGCCAGGCAAGGCAATCCAATCTGGGCATGGGCGGTCAAGCAATGCCGTGATTGTAGTGTGGGCGACGGCCTCACCTTGCTGAAAAGGACGCTGGCCTGCAATCCCAATCACAGGCACTCCTTTTGCAAGACTTTCTGTCATCTCTTGCCCAAGATCCACCGTTGTAATGGGCATATCTGGGTTCCGTTTTGAAACTGCACTGATGACCTTAACGCAGGGGGTATCCCAGACTACGAACAGCCCTAAAATTTCCGAGTGATCACTGATGAGTTGGACAGCTTCGTTGCCGGCGCTGTCGATGGTTGAGAACCTCGCTGTTTTCACCGCGACGTCAGGACGGTTGATCTCCATCCAACGACTAAAAGCGATTTCGCGTTCATTCGTGGCAAAAAAATCAGAATCATAAGCCAGCATCCCGGCAGAAGCGCCCTGCGGTAAGCCGGCAGACAGAAGCTCGGCTGCAATTTCGCCCAACCCAAAGTTGTCAGCTGAAACAAGAGAGACATAATCTTTGCCTGGAAGCATCCCAGTGGGGGCATTGTCAATCAAAACGAGTTTTATGCCTGCACCCGAGACCGCAAGGTGGGCATTTGTGACGGCTGTATTATTGACGGGAAGCGAAATAATCGCATCAGGATTGTCGCCCCGCAAACGGTCCAATGCATCAATTTGCGCTTTGGATGAAAAGTTACAATCTACAACGTCAATGACGATCGCACCGCATTCACCCAATGTTCCAATGATGCCCTGTACGACATGCCTGGCCCAGTCGCTTTCAAGAGTGTGCATGACGATTGCGACGCGTAATTTTTTTGCACGTGCCGCAGTTATGTCCTGTGGTAAAAGAGTAACGCGCTCTGGTGGCGAAGCGCGTTCACCGTGTGGTCCAAGTCCAAATATTGTCATGCCAATTCCTTCAACTGCTCGGTGGAGCTTGGGCCTCGTCGTCGGCTTGCCGCGTAATAGAGTTCAAAGTTTCTAGGCCGTATACAAAGTCTGGATGCTGAGTTGGAGTTCCCAACAATATCCAGTCTTTCAAAAAGACCGGCTCAAAGAGCGCGGAAACAGCGATGCCCGCCGCACCTAAAAGGGCGGCGGAATTGCCCATTTGCGACCGCAGGATGCGCAGATCTCGGGTGACTAGCGGATGCGATGCGCCATAAACGGTTTCACGTATGCTTGCGAGCAAGATGTCATTCGTCTGAGCTATCGACCCGGCGAAGACGATAAGTTGTGGGTTTAGCATGTTAGCAAGGGTTGCCACGACGCCGCCAATGAGGCGACCGCTCTGCACGACGATTTCTGTACTCACGGAATCGCCCATTTGTGCCGCCTGACAAACTTCAACCGCCGTTATATTTTTTTCACGTTCAAGCAATTCAGCCAGATAGGCGCTTTCCCCAGATTGTGCGGCCTTGATGCCCTTCGCCTTGATCATACTGGCACCAGCCATAGCATCCAGTGAACCAGTGGTGTCGTCAGATGTCACTGGCAATTGTCCAATTAAACCAACGGCGCCAGCAGCACCGTGGTAAGGTTTACCGTTGCTGACCAGACCGGCACCAATTCGCTGGCCGACTTTGATAAATAGCATGGTTTGTTGACCTATCCCAGCACCGCCATTCAATTCCCCCATCGTCATCGTCTCAACGTTAGAGTGCATCCAGACGGGGACTTTAAACCGCTGCATTAGTGCCTCGACAAAACCGCTGTTGTCCCAATTAGGCAGGAAGTTAGGGGTTTCGAGCAGAAATGGGATGTTGGGATCGGTGAGAACCGGGCCAGGTACGGAAATTGAAATACCCCACAAATTGGGAATTTTTGGTTGCCGCGTCATCAGCCAATTAATCAAGGTGCAGACACGGTCCGCAGTTAAGGTCTGATTCGCGATGTTGATTGCTTCGTGATGTTCCATAATGAGCTTGCCCTGCAGGTCGGCAAGTCCAACGCCGATGGCCGATTGGTCAAGTGTGACAACAACAAGTCGGGCGCGATCTTTAGTGAATTGGACGAGGCGCGGCGCCCGGCCACCTGTCGCTACGCCTGTTTCACTTTCGCTAACCAAAACCAATTCCGAAAGAATCGCAAGTCTGTCGGCAATAATAGCCCGCCCATATTCGCTGACACGCTCTAGTTCATGGCGGGTTGTCGCTTCACTCAAACGCACATGGTTCAGTATAGCTACAAGGCTTGCTGTAGCCGCTTCGCTGTTACGCTGCCGTCCTTTGCGCCTTTGGCGTTTCGGCGCTGATTTGTCTGTGTTCACGAAATTTTGACTCTTCATATGATAATTTACAACAATAGTTCCCGAGTATTTGCAAGGCAAGTCCTAACTTTTGCTTCTAAAATGCAAAAGTTATATTACTTATGCATAAATAGTGTTGACTAAAGTTTAAATTATACCTTATCAGTTAAGTCGAACGGCTTTACTTGCCGAATTTGGGAGGACAACATGGGTGACTGGAAGCTTGCGTATCAAGCAAATTGTTGGGGTGATCTTGGCGGCAATGCAGAGGGGGTGACCTCGATCTCGCAGCTCAGCTATCGTACATTTGGTGACATGGATCGAGCGTGCGCGGAGATCGCTTCTGCGGGTTATAAAGGTGTTGAATTGTTTGACGGCAACCTGCTCGACTATAGCGCCGCCGATTTTCGCACTGTGCTTGCCAACAACGGCTTATTTTTGGTTGCCACTTATTCTGGTGCCAACTTCATTTTTGACGACATACTGCCAGAGGAACTGGCGCGCATCACACGAGCCGCTGACCGTGCCGCGGAACTAGATGCCCCGCATTTGGTAGTTGGGGGTGGCGCTAAGCGTTTTGATGGTATTCGCGATACGGACTATGATAAATTGGGGGCGGCACTTGATCGGGTTAAGTCATTGGCTGAGGATCGTAATCTTACTGCGCATTTCCATCCACATCTGTCGACAATCGTCGAGGGCCCCGAAGAGGTGCGCCGTATCTTCCGTCTGACTTCAATAGACTTTTGTCCGGACACAGCACACTTGGCTGCTGCTGGTGGCGATCCAGCGCAGCTGATCCGCGAATTTGCTGATCGTATTTCCTATGTCCACCTAAAGGGTTTCCAAAAAGAGCCCTTTGCATTCACGCCACTCGATCGTGGTGATGTGCCTACCGACGAAATTATTGCAGCTATGCGCGAAACGAATTTCGCGGGCTGGGTCTGCACTGAACTTGATGCTTGGGACGATCCCGCTGATGGGGCGCGTTCCAGCATGGACTATTTAAACCAAGCCTAACTTGCTGGCATCAACCGGGGTACGCCCCAATCTTCTGGGAGGAAGAACTATGATTATGAAACGAAATATTTTGGGAATCGCCGCTGCGCTGGGGCTGGCAGTGTCCACTGCACCTGCTGTAGCTGATCCGTCCGCCGCATTGGCGGCATTACAGGAAACAGTCCTGTCCAAAGGCCCCAGCGGAGAAAATCCAAGCCCTGCAGCAGACCTCATGCTCAGCCAAACGGAAATTGATCAGATCAAGGCGATGAATGCGACCGCAGCCATTGTGATGCACTATGGTGGTAATGACTGGTCGAGCGCGCAGATCGAAGGCCTCAAGTTCCAATTTGGGGAAATGGGTATCAAGGTTATTGCCGTTACAGATGCTGGTTTCAAACCTGAAAAGCAAGTGGCAGATATTGAAACAATAATGATGATGGAGCCTGACATCATGGTTTCCGTTCCAACAGACCCATCGGCAACAGCTGCCGCCTATAAGGCTGTGGCTGCGGCTGGTGTTCAAATTGTATTCATGGAAAACACCCCTCCGGGTATGACGGCAGGCGTGGACTACGTTTCAGTGGTTTCGGCTGACAACTATGGCAACGGCGTTGCTTCAGCTCACCTTATGGCGCAGGCATTAGGTGACGAGGGTGGTCAGATAGGTCTCGTTTTTCATGCGGCCGATTTTTTTGTGACACGGCAACGCTATGATGCGTTCAAAGCAACGATCAATGAGAATTACCCAAACATCGAGATTGTAGCAGAGCAAGGCATCGGCGGACCGGATTTCTCGGGCGACGCAGATAAAGCAGCTTCTGCAATGCTGGTGTCGCATGCCGACCTCGATGGTATTTGGGCTGTTTGGGATGTTCCGGCTGAAGGTGTCATCTCGGCAGCTCGCGTTGCCGGCCGGGACGACCTGGTAATCACAACCATTGACCTCGGCGAAAACGTTGCGATCAATATGGCGCAGGGTGGCTTTATCAAGGGTTTGGGCGCACAGCGGCCTTTCGACCAAGGTGTTGCTGAAGCGATGCTTGCGGGCTATGGCTTGTTGGGCAAAGAAGCCCCTGCATTCGTCGCGGTTCCTGCTCTTCCAGTATCCAAAGACAACCTGCTCGAAGCCTGGGAGACAGTATACCGCTCCGAAGCGACGAAAAATATTCAAAATAGTATGAACTGACTTTGCAAAGGTCCTGTGGCAGTTCTCGCGCCGCAGGACCACTTTACACATTTTATTTACGGAGCATATCGATGACTAAAACACTAAACGTTGCACTAATTGGTGGCGGCTTCATGGGTAAGGCACATGCCTTGGCATATGCAGCGATGCCAATGTTTTTTTGGCCTGCCCCGGCAATACCCCACCGGAAGGTGGTGGTCGATTTAACCGAAGAGGCCGCTCAAGAGGCGCGTGACCGTTTCGGTTTTGAAGAAGCATCAAGTGACTGGAAAGCGATTGTCAACCGCCCCGACATCGACATTGTCGATATTTGCACTCCAAACAATTCTCACGCTGAAATCGCAATTGAAGCCTTGAAAGCTGGTAAACATGTAATTTGCGAGAAGCCACTTGCCGGGACACTTGCGGAATCTGTCGCAATGGCGAAGGCCGCCCGTGCGTCCAACGCTACAACGATGGTCGCCTTTAACTATCGCCGTACACCCGCTGTCGCTCTCGCCAAGAAATTCATTGATGAAGGTAAAATCGGCGACATAACCAACTTTCGTGGCACTTATTTGCAAGACTGGTCCGCAGATCCAAATGGGCCGTTATCCTGGCGCTTTCAAAAGAAGATAGCAGGGTCAGGCGCAATCGGCGATATTGGCACCCATGTAGTTGATATGGCACACTATCTTGTGGGTCCCATAGACACCGTGCAAGCGATTACTTCGACCTACGTAAAAACCCGCCCGATGCAACAAGGCGGTGTCGACAAACTGGGGGCATCCGACAAATCTGCCGACGCTGAACGCGCCGAAGTTGATGTTGATGATGAAGTCATGTCGATGGTGCGCTTTAAATCTGGCGCTGTTGGCAGTATCGAGGCCAGCCGCAACGCATGGGGTCGCAATAACTTCATCACGCTGGAAATCCACGGGACGAAAGGCTCGATTCTGTTCAACTACGAACGCCGGGACGAATTACAGGTTATGTTCGCCGATGATCCGGTTAATTCACGTGGCTTCCGTACTATCTACACAGGCCCTGCCCATCCCTATGGTGAAGGCCTTTGGCCGATCCCAGCACTGGGCATAGGTTACGGTGAGACCAAGATCATCGAGTGTTATGATTTCTGCAAAGCGATCATGAATGGTTCTCAGCCCTCGCCAAATTTTGAAGAGGCACTTTTAATTGAAAAGGTTGCCGATGCCCTCATCCGATCGGGTGAAACAAGCGCTTGGGAGAAGGTATAATGTCAACCGTTGCCGTCCGCATGGCCGGCATTTCAAAAAACTTTGGCGGTGTTAAAGCCCTGAAAAATGTTAACTTTGAAGTTTTGGCAGGAGAAGTCCACGCACTTTTGGGCGGCAACGGTGCCGGAAAATCAACGATCCTGAAGGTTCTGAACGGCGTGCATGTACCGTCGGCCGGCACAATTGAAGTATTGGGTGTACCACTCACCATTCATACACCCGAAGCCTCTCGCGCTGCAGGGATTGCAATGAATTATCAAGAAATGAGCTTGATCCCGACGCTAACTGTGGCTCAAAACGTTTTTTTGACGCGCGAGACGAAGTCAGGCGGTCTAATCGACGATAAAAAGGCAGAGCGCAAAGCCGCCAAACTCTTTGCAATGCTTGGTGTAGACGTTGATCCGCGCGCAATTGTTGGTGATCTTGGTGCAGGGCAAAAACAACTGACTGAAATCGTCAAGGCTATTTCCCAAAACGCACGCATTCTAGTGCTTGATGAACCATCCACTGCTTTGGCGATATCTGATGTAGATAGGCTGTTCACCTTCCTGCGCAAACTGAAGAAGCAAGGTGTTGCGGTCATATATGTAAGTCATCGAATGGACGAAATTGCCCGCATCGCTGACCGTGCTACGATCTTGCGTGACGGTAAGCATGTTATTACAGCTGCTATCGGCGACCTACCAATCGATACGATGATCGAACATATCGTTGGAAAACGGTCCCTTGGCCTTGCTGATATAGAACGGAGCGATGCTGTTCGCGGTGATATAGCTCTGGAGCTGCGCAACGTGTCGGGTCGTAATAAACCCGATAATATCTCGCTCACGATTTACAAAGGTGAGGTCGTCGGGTTGGCTGGCCTCCTTGGCTCGGGCCGCACATCTCTCGCAAAACTTGTCGCAGGGATTGAACCAGTGGTTTCTGGTGAAATTCGCATCAACGACCGCCCTGTTAGTTTCCGTCGTCCCGGTGACGCAATCACAGCGGGTGTGGCACTTGTGCCTGAAGCTCGAGCGACGCAAGGTATCATCGCAGCTCATTCAGTTTCCGACAACCTAACACTTGCTGCGCTGGATGGTCTTTCAAAGGCAGGCTTTGTCATTGCAGCTAAGGCGCACGCAGCGACAAACGCCCAAATCGAGCGGCTTTCGATCAAAACAGCAAGCTGCGATCATTCTGTTAGCACGCTTTCGGGCGGCAATCAGCAAAAGGTCGTCATTGGCAAATGGTTGGCCGTTGACCCGGACGTGTTGGTGCTTGACGAGCCAACAGCAGGCATCGACATCGGATCAAAATCCGAAATTATCAGACTAGTGCGTGAGCTGGCCGCGAACGGCAAAGCAATTCTAATGATTTCCTCGGAGTTATCGGAGCTTTTGACTGCCTGCGATCGGATTGTCGTAATGGCTGACGGACGCGTCTATGAGGATTTTTCCCGCGCCGCGCTGGATGATCCAGCTGAGGCAAATACCGACATCACACACCGCTTGCAAGCCGCTGAACAGCGGTTGCAAATTTCTATTCAAGAAGCCCTCGCTGCAGGGCAGGAGATTTCCCATGCCCAACAGTGACACAACCCACGCCGCTGGCTTGGTCGGCGCCTTTCTACAAAATTGGCGGCAAAATATCATCTATATCGGTTTTATTGCGATCTTTGTGGTCTTTGCGCTTACGCTGAATGACAGGGGGTTTCTGAACCCAAACAATCTGCTCAACATTGTCCGCCAGACAGCGATGATCGCCGTGATGGCTATAGCAATGACTTTCGTGTTGTCTGCAGGTGAAATTGATCTGTCTGTTGGTGCTGTCGCGGGCCTCTCCAGTGTCACTGTTGCCATGGTGATTTCTGTTGCTGGGCCATTTGCGGGGATTCTTGCAGGTCTGGCAACAGGCATTGCCATCGGCACCTTTAACGGCTGGCTAACTACAAAAATTGGTATCCCTTCGTTTTTAACGACACTCGCAATGATGGGTATTGCAAAAGGAATTGCGATGTGGGTTTCGGGCACATCCGCAGTTCCGATCTTGTCACAAAGCTATGCCTGGTGGTTTGGCGGTGGCTCCATCGGGCCCATTCCGGTATTGCTTTTTTGGATTTTGATTTTTAGTGCAATCGGTCATGTAGTCTTACGCCGTACTGGTTTTGGTCGCAGGGTGCTCGCAACAGGTGGTGGCGAGCAAGCCGCTGGCTATTCCGGCATCAACACCGCCAAGATCAAGTTTCGGGTTCTGGTCATTTCATCTACTGCTGCGGCTTTGGCTGGGATGTTTTATGCGGGCCGACTGCAATCGGGCCGATTTCAGCTAGGCGAAGGAGACGAGCTATCAGTTATCGCCGCGGCTGTGCTGGGCGGAACCTCGCTTTTTGGTGGTAAAGGAACCGTTATAGGCACCATCGTTGGCGCGCTCATGATTGGCCTTATTAACAATGGATTAATTCTGATGGGGCTGGAGTTTAGTCAACAACTGATCGCACGCGGTGGTATCATTATTCTTGCTGTTGCGCTTAGCCAGAAAAGAGCGTGAAAATGAAAAATGTTACCATCATAGGTACTGTAACTGCAAAGCCGGAAACACGCGAGGAACTGTATGCGCTTTTGTCTGCGCAGGTTGAGCCAACTCGTAAGGAAAATGGTTGCATCAACTATGATTTCCATGTCGATGCAGAAGACACGTGCGTCTTTGTTTTCTATGAAAACTGGAGATCTCAAGAAGATCTGGACGCCCATTTGAGAATGTCGCATCTTGAGCCGTTGTTTTTGCAGGTTCACAGGCTTTTGGCATGTCCGGTAAATATTCGTTACCTTGCAATGCTTAGCAAGATGGCGTGATGGAGGCGCAAATCACACCAACATTTAGAACTCTTTAATAAGTTGAAATTAGGACCTTTCTGATTCAATCAAAATGAAAACGCTTTGATGTAAAAACACTCGATGGAGAAGACATGAAAACAATCAAGGGCCCAGCTTTATTTTTAGCGCAATTTGTTGGTGATAAGTCGCCTTTCAATTCATGGCAATCGATCACTAAATGGGCCGCTGAGTGTGGCTATATAGGCGTTCAAGTTCCAAGTTGGGACAAACGTCTTATTGACTTAGACCTCGCCGCAGAAAGCAAAAATTATTGTGACGAATTCAAGGGGCAGGCTGCGATGAATGGTATTGTCGTGACGGAATTGTCTAGCCACTTGCAAGGTCAGCTCGTTGCGGTGCATCCGGCTTATGACACTGCATTCGACGGATTCTGTCCTGAGCACTTTCGGGGGAGACCTGCTGCTCGACAGGAATGGGCAGTTGATCAAGTCAAGAAAGCGATCACAGCTTCGCGAAACATGGGAATTTCTGAACATGCGACGTTTTCTGGAGCACTTGCATGGCCATATTTATACCCTTGGCCGCAACGACCCACTGGCCTAGTTGAAACAGCCTTTGACGAACTAGCTCACCGCTGGATGCCCATTCTCGATCACGCGGAAACCAATGGTGTCGACATTTGCTATGAAATACATCCGGGTGAAGATTTACACGACGGCGATACTTTTGAAATGTTTCTGGAGCGTGTTGACAACCACGCTCGTTGCAACATGCTATATGATCCCAGCCATTACCTTCTGCAGCAATTAGATTATCTGGACAACATCGACATATATGCCGAGCGTATAAAAATGTTTCATGTCAAAGACGCAGAATTCAATCCAACTGGCAGAAAAGGAATATATGGTGGATTTCAAGCTTGGGCAGACCGTGCGGGCCGCTTCCGCAGTCTTGGCGATGGCCAAATAGACTTCGGAGCAATTTTTTCGAAGATGGCAACCAATAATTTCGATGGTTGGGCGGTTGTCGAGTGGGAGTGCGCGATTAAGCATCCAGAAGATGGGGCCAAGGAAGGCGCTCAGTTTGTGAAAGACCAAATCATTCGTGTGACACCTCACGCATTCGATGATTTTGCAGGGGTCGAATACAACGAAGCTGAGAACCGCAAAATGCTTGGATTGGAAAGTTGAACTATGAGTGATCCAATTAAATTAGGAATGGTGGGCGGTGGTAATGATGCATCTATCGGTGCAGTACACCGTATCGCAGCTCGCTTAGATGGTGAATTTGTCCTCACTGCAGGTGCGTTATCATCAACTCCTGAAAAGGCGATGGCATCCGGTAAAGCTTTAGGTCTTGCAGCCGACCGGACCTACCCGACATTTTTGGATATGGCTAAACGCGAAGCCCGACTGAAAGATGGGATCGAAGCTGTCGCAATTGTCACGCCAAATCACTTGCACTATCCAGTGGCCCGAGAATTTATAAAACGAGGTATACACGTTATCTGCGACAAGCCTTTGACGTCAACTCTTTCAGATGCAAAAAAAATGGAGGTCGCCGTCAGGAAGTCAGACGCACTCTTTATTCTGTCACACAATTACACTGGTTACCCAATGATCCGTCAGGCCAAAGAAATGATTGCGGATGGCACATTGGGAAATTTGCGGATGATTCAAGTTGAGTATGTTCAGGATTGGCTTACCGAACCTGCAGAAGAGTTGGGAGTAAAGCAGGCGGAATGGCGCACAGATCCTGCTCGCTCAGGAGTTGGAGGAGCGATTGGCGATATAGGGACTCACGCCTACAATTTGGCACGGTTTGTGACCGGATATAAACTAGATAGTTTGGCAGCAGACCTTGATTCTTTTGTGCCTGGAAGGAGACTTGATGACAACGCACATGTAATGATGCGATTTGAAGGCGGAGCAAAGGGAATGTTGTGGTGTAGCCAGGTCGCTCCGGGTAATGAAAATAACCTACGCTTACGTATTTTTGGTGAAAATGGCGGCATAGAGTGGAGCCAGGAAGATCCAAATTATCTTTGGTATTCACCATATGGGGCTCCAAAGCAGCTGTTAACCCGTGCTGGTAGTGGCGCGGCAGACTCTGCAAATGCTGTCAGCCGCACCCCTGGGGGGCATCCCGAAGGGTACTTAGAAGGGTTTGCAAACATTTATACGGAAGCTGCAAAAGCTATAAGAGCGGTGGGTGCTGCAAAACCCATTCCAACGGATATCAAACTGCAAGGTATCGAGGAAGGTATTGAAGGCGTTCGCTTTCTCACCGCATGCGTCCAATCTTCGAAAAGAAATTCTGCCTGGGTTTCACTTTGGCAAGTGTGAGTAACACCAAGCGATCCCACCGGTTCTTATATACATTTTGTTTGTGTGTCCCAGGATGAGACGAATTCTACGTAACAGAAATTAATGCTGAGTAGTGAAACGCAAAATGAGAAAGCCCAGCATAAAGGCAAATCCAGAAGGCCCCTATGGGTACTGTCAGACAAAACGAGCTTGAGACGGGGCGGGCTGTTTCGTAGCCTCTTCGTATGACAAAACGCTCTCCATTTCGCTACATGAAACCT
>ERZ651776.1124-NODE-1124-length-33618-cov-14.000805_pt1 | contig 33618 bp, 28 predicted proteins | sample MGYA00514761_ERZ651776 | MGnify/ENA metagenome assembly ERZ651776
AGGGGAATTATTACTAGAAATCTAATCAACGGAAAAATAGAAAGACACTCAGCTCATGCTGTAGTTATAGCTTCAGGAGGTTATGGAAACTTATTTTATTTGTCAACAAATGCAATGGGAAGTAACGTTTCTGCTTCATGGAAAATACATAAAAAAGGCGCATATTTTGCTAATCCATGTTTTACTCAAATTCACCCTACTTGTATTCCTGTTTCTGGAGATCATCAATCAAAATTAACTTTGATGTCAGAGTCTCTTAGAAATGATGGTAGAATATGGGTTCCAAAATCAAAAAGTGATTCAGTTGCTATAAGAGAAGGAAGGTTAAAACCAGTAGATTTAACTGAGGATAAAAGAGACTATTATTTGGAGAGAAGATACCCTGCTTTTGGAAATTTGGTTCCACGAGATGTAGCTTCTAGAGCTGCAAAAGAAAGATGTGATTCAGGTTTTGGAATAAATAAAACTGGTGAAGCTGTATTTTTAGACTTTGCTTCTGCTATTATAAGATACGGTAAAGAAAAAGCTCATTTAAAAGGATTAGATGAAGATGATTTAAGTTTAGTTAAAGATTTAGGAAAAGAGGTGATTAAATCAAAATACGGAAACTTATTTCAGATGTATGAAAAGATCGTTGATCAAAATCCATATGAAACTCCAATGATGATTTATCCTGCAGTTCATTACACAATGGGAGGTGTTTGGGTTGATTACAATTTAATGACTACAATCCCAGGATGTTTTGCAATTGGGGAAGCTAATTTTTCTGATCATGGTGCTAATCGATTAGGAGCATCTGCACTTATGCAAGGATTAGCAGATGGGTATTTTGTTCTTCCTTACACTATAGGGGATTATTTAGCTGATGATATTAGGACTGGTTCAATTTCCACTGATAGTAAAGAATTTGAAGAAGCCGAAAAAGCCGTTAAAAATAAAATAGAATTATTAATCAATAATAATGGCAATAAAAGTGTAGACTATTTTCATAAAAAACTGGGTAAAATTATTTGGAATAAGTGTGGAATGTCTAGAAATGAGAAAGAACTAAAAGAAGCCATCGAAGAACTTCAATTGCTTAGAAAAGATTTTTATAAAAACGTTTCTGTACCTGGCTCTAAAGATTCTTTTAACGAACCTTTAGCCAAAGCAGTTAGGGTTTCAGACTTTCTTGAATTAGGAGAATTGTTTGCTAAAGACGCTTTAGAAAGATCGGAATCATGTGGGGGTCATTTTAGGGAAGAATCTCAAACTAAAGAAGGGGAAGCTTTAAGAGATGATAAAAACTTTACTTTTGTCTCAGCTTGGGAAAATAAAGGGGAGCCCTCGGAAGCTGTTTTACATAAAGAGAATTTGATTTATGAAAATATAGAACTAAAAACTAGATCTTATAAATAGGATGAAACTTAAATTAAAAATTTGGCGTCAAAAAAATTCGAACGATAAAGGTAAAATTGTTTCTTACGATATAGAAAACATTTCACCAGATATGTCATTTTTAGAAATGATGGATGTTCTCAATGAACAATTGACTTCTGATGGTGTTGATCCTGTAGCATTTGATCATGATTGTAGAGAAGGAATATGCGGTTCTTGCTCTATGTTTATTAATGGAGAAGCACATGGACCAGACAGACTTGTAACAACATGTCAGTTACATATGAGAAAATTTAAAGATGGAGACACAATCCATATTGAACCATTTAGAGCAAATTCTTTTCCAGTTATTAAAGATTTAGTTGTTGATCGTTCGTCATTTGATAGGATTCAACATGCAGGAGGCTATATTTCTATAAATACTTCAGGAAATACTCAAGATGCTAATGCTATTCCAATAGAAAAAAACAGTGCTGATAAAGCATTTGATGCCGCTACTTGTATTGGATGTGGAGCTTGTGTAGCTACTTGTAAAAATTCAAGCGCAATGTTATTTGTTTCGGCTAAAGTGTCTCAGTTTTCTCTTCTTCCACAAGGAAAAGTAGAGGCTAATGATAGAGTTTTAAACATGGTAAAACAAATGGATGAAGAAGGGTTTGGCAACTGTACAAATACTGGGGCGTGCGAAGTAGAATGCCCTAAAGGAATTTCACTGGAAAATATAGCAAGAATGAATAGAGATTTCTTGAAAGCCAAAATTTCTTCTTAAATCTAAAGATTTATTTTTTTAATACAAGAAAATGATCATCCATTACATTTCCCATTAGAATCAGATTTCCAAAAGGTGCTGCAACTGTAGATCCAGACATAGCTTGACCTTTTTCTAAATATATGTTTTCTTTAATGTAATTATTCTTTTCAATGTATTTTATAGATATAATTTCTGAGGGTGCAAACGCTTTATTACCTTTTGAATATGAATCAAAATGCAGAAGATTTGGATGAGCTCCTATCCAAAGTGTATTGTCTAGATCAAATTCAATATTATCAACACCTGTTCCACAGTAAATATCTTCAATAAAGGACAAAGAATTATCATTATTCTTTTTAAATACTTTTATATAAAATTTTCTTGGGGAAGCCACAAAAAGTAAATCTTTTTTTGAATTATAATTAATACCATTAGCAAATGAGATTCCGTTAGCAACTTCTTTGAACTTCAATCCGTCAAAAAAAATAACATTTGAAATAGCAAGCCCTAAATAATCTTCAGCTAAACGTAATATTCCAGATTTATATTTATGATCGTTAGTAAAATAAAAACTATTTTCATTAATTAAAACAACATCGTTTGGACTTAAAATCATCGGATTATCAAGCGTTTTAAAATGAGTAAGTTTAGTTCCAATTAATTTAAAAATTTCTATGTATTCTTTTTCAATGGTGTGGTTCACAACAGCAATTGTAGTAATGCTGTCTGTTTTGAAAATTGAAATTCCATGAGGAGCAAATGGTTTATTAAAATCTTTAGTTAGAAGAATAGGTTTTGATTCAATTTTCTTTAAATCAATATAATATAGGCCTCCTTCTTCTTGTTGATTTGCGGGAAAAGCTTTTCTTTTTGTTGAAGATACTATAGCAAAACTATCAATATGATTTATTGTAATGTCTTCTGCTCCAACAATATTTATTTTAGTTAAAACCTCTCCTTCAAACTTATTTTCAATTATTCTAAAATAACCTGTACTCCAAAAAATATTAAATATATATAGTCCAAGTACCATTAAAATTAAGATGGAAATCTTTTTCATTCTACAACAATTTTTTCTTCAATGATCCAATTTGCTCTAATTACAAATTCTTCTTTGAAGTGAAACACCTCTTCAGGCTGAATTCTGTTTAGAAAATTTCCAGTATCCCAAATTTTATTTTTGTTTTCATCAAAAATAACTTTTACAAAATAATCAGCGGGTTTTAGATATTCAAAAACACAAGGATCATTAAAAGAGTTTAATATTTTTTTTCTAATTAATTCATCTTTATTGTTAGTTAAATGAATTATAATTGGATATTCTTTAACATTACTAATTCCAAGCTTTAATGTTCCGTATTCTGTTCTGCTTTTAGTCTTAAATTTATAACTTATGGTGTCGTTTGTAGTTTTTAAAAAATCAGTTAACGCATCTGGATACAGATTAACGATATAGTTGTCATTTGGTAATAATTCAAAATCAAAATTTACATCAAACTTGTTTTTGTCTATTTCAACACTAAAAGGAATTAAAAGAGAATCTTTATTTAAAACATTAATTTGGTCTTTATTTATATTAGTTATAGGAATATTACTATATATTTTAAATTTTTCATTAAGCTCTAAAACTGATTTTGTTGACGGATTAATGACTAGAGAGTCTTTTTCCATTTTTTTATACTTCAACGTAAATTTTTCTTCATAACGTGGAGATTTGACAACAAATTTCAAAGAATCGTATTCTTTAATATTAAACCAATAATTTAAAGTATCAGAATCTTTATTCTTGGTTATAACAAAATCTGTTTTTTTTTGATCAATTAATTCTAATTCAACATCCTTATATTTTCCTTTAAATCCAAATCCTATTCTGTTTTCTGTTTCTAAAAAAGGTTTAAAGCTTTTAAAAGGAATTTCTTCTTTAAATAAGTTTATTTTAATACTATCCTTTAAAGGTAAATCAATGAACTCATCAACAAATCCAATTTTCTCAAATTCAGGATCAAATTTATAATTACTGTTTTCATCTTTTAATGCTAACAGTAAATATTTCCCTTTTTTTAAATTGGTCATTTTAAAACTAGTTGAGTCAAGGGAACTTCCTACGTAATTAGGCAAACCATTATATATTATTGAGTCACTATAATTTTCATTTATTGGATATAAAAAGGTTGAAATAAAATCATCAGATTTTCTTTCAAGAGAATTAGTAATGTTGCCAGAAAGATATAGCGAATCAATATATTCACCGGTCGAAAAGGCGTAACTAAAAAAAGGAAGTTTATTTTCTTCATTATTATCTACGACACTTTGACCAAAGTTAAAAACATACGTACTGTTTTCATCAAGTTTTTCCTTGATATCAATTTGAATATATTTTGATGCCCCAGATTGAGGACTAATTGAATAAAAACTTTTATCCAAAGGAGGAGAAACAACAAGTTGTTTTCTAAAGTCTTTGAGTTTGATGTATTCATTAAAATAAAGTCTTATTCTATCCTCTTTAAAATAAACTGAATTTTCTGCCGGCTCAGCATTTAAAAGAACTGGGGGATCTTCATCTTCAGGCCCTCCTTGTGGAATTCCTCTTTTAGCACAATTAATTAACGATGAACAAATTAGAGCCAGAAAAATTAATTTTATTTTTTTCATCACTTGTAATACATAGGCAAAATAACAATTATTTTCTCTAATTCTATTTTAATTGAATAAATAGAATTTATATAAAATTTAACTCTTATTTTTACAATATGAGTAAAGAAGATAAATTTAAAAAAGTAATCTCTCACGCTAAAGAATATGGATTTGTTTTTCAGTCTAGCGAAATATATGACGGTCTAAGCGCCGTATATGACTATGGACAAAACGGGACAGATCTTAAAAATAATATTAAGGATTATTGGTTAAAGGCTATGGTTCAATTAAACGATAACATTGTAAATATTGATTCAGCTATTTTGATGCATCCTAAAATATGGAAAGCATCCGGACATGTAGATGCCTTTAATGATCCGTTAATTGACAACAAGGATTCAAAAAAAAGATATCGAGCTGACGTTTTAATTGAAGATTATATTTCTAAAATTGATAATAAAATTCAAAAAGAAATCTCAAAAGCAAAAAAAAAATTTGGTGAAAATTTTGATAAAGAACAGTTTGTTTCCACAAATTCAAGAATTTTAAATTATAACAATAAAATCAGTGATATAAATAAAGTTTTTAGTGAAGCTTTAGAAAAAGATGACCTTAAAGCTTTGAAAAAATTAATAGAAGATTTAGAAATTGCTTGCCCCGTTTCAGGATCAAAAAACTGGACAGATGTAAAACAATTCAACTTAATGTTTGGCACTAAATTAGGAGCATCTGCTGAAAGCGCTATGGATCTTTACTTACGACCTGAAACTGCTCAAGGTATTTTTGTTAATTTTCTAAATGTTCAAAAAACTAGCAGATTAAAAATCCCCTTTGGAATAGCTCAAATAGGTAAAGCATTTAGAAATGAAATTGTGGCTAGACAATTTATATTCAGAATGAGAGAGTTTGAACAAATGGAAATGCAGTTTTTTATTAAACCAGGGACTCAACAAGAATGGTATGCTAAATGGAAAGAAAACAGATTAGCATGGCATCTTTCACTGGGATTAGGAGAAGATAATTACAGATTTCATGATCATGATAAACTCGCTCATTATGCCGATGCAGCTTGTGATATTGAGTTTAATTTTCCATTTGGTTTTAAAGAACTGGAGGGAATTCATTCTAGAACTGATTTTGACCTTACTAGTCATGAAAAATTTTCCTCAAAAAAAATAAAATATTTTGATACTCTTTCCAACGAAAGCTTTACGCCTTATGTTCTTGAAACATCAATAGGTTTAGATAGAATGTTTTTAGCTATTTTTTCAAAATCTCTAATTGAAGAAAAACTTGAAGACGGCTCCTCAAGGACTGTTTTAAAATTTCCTAAAATTCTAGCTCCTAAAAAAGTTGCGGTTCTCCCTTTATTAAAGAAAGATGGTCTTCCGGAATTATCAAAACAAATATTAGAAGAATTTAAGTGGGACTATAATTGCGTTTATGATGAGAAAGATGCCATAGGAAGAAGATATAGAAGGCAAGATGCTTTAGGAACCCCTTATTGTTTGACTGTGGACCATCAATCTCTTGAAGATAGAACAATAACTATTAGAGATAGAGATACAATGAAGCAACAGAGATTAACAGTCCAAGAGGTAAAAAATAAAATAAAAACAGAATTAGACTTGAAATCATGGTTAACATTTTAAAATGAAAATTATTTCTTATAATGTTAATGGAATTAGAGCTGCTATTAAAAAAGGATTTATAGAATGGCTTAAAAACTCAAATACAGATGTAATTTGTCTTCAAGAAATTAAAGCTAATACTGATCAATTAGATTTAAGTCTTTTTAAAGAAATAGGATACAATTATAATTACTGGTTTTCTGCACAAAAAAAAGGATATAGTGGAGTAGCGATTTTGTCAAAACACAAGCCTGCACATATTGAATACGGAACAGGAATTGAACACATGGATTTTGAAGGCAGAAATCTAAGAATTGATTTTGAAAAATTTTCTGTAATGAGTCTTTATCTTCCCTCTGGAACTAATATAGCAAGACTTGAATATAAATTACAATATATGAAAGAATTCATGGCTTATATTGTAAAATTAAAAGAAGACATTCCAAACTTAGTAATATGTGGAGATTATAATATTTGTCATGAAGCAATTGACATACATGACCCTATTAGAAATTCTAAAGTATCAGGTTTTCTTCCTTGGGAAAGAGAATGGTTGTCAGATTTTTTAGATTTAGGTTTTACAGACTCATTTAGAAAACTTAATAAAGACCCTGATAAGTATAGCTGGTGGAGTTATAGAGCCAACTCTAGACTAAATAATAAAGGATGGAGAATTGATTATAATTTGGTTTCAAATGCAATAAGTGCCAAAATTAAATCCTCGACAATTTTAGACAAAATTGTTCATTCTGATCATTGTCCAATAGTTGTTGAATTAAATTTATAAATAAATGAAATATACTTTTTTACCCTCTACAAACATTAAGGTTAGTAAAATATGTCTTGGCACTATGACATTTGGAAATCAAAACTCAGAAAAAGAGGGGTTTGATCAAATGGATTTAGCAACTGATATGGGGATTAATTTTATTGATACCGCTGAGTTATACCCAGTCCCTGCAACTGCAGAACGATATGCAGATACCGAAAAAATAATTGGTAAATGGGTGAGTGAAAGAAACAATAGAGATCAAATTGTATTGGCAACTAAAATCGCAGGTCCCGGCGATTATACTAAACATATAAGAACGACTGGATTTTCAAAATCTGCTTTGTTTTCAGCTGTTGATGAAAGCTTAAAACGTCTTAAAACAGATTACATAGATTTATATCAACTTCATTGGCCGGAAAGAATTACTAATACATTTGGGAAAAGAGATTTTGACTCGTCAGTAAATGATAAATGGGAAGAAAATTTTGAAAATGTACTTTTTAATTTAAAAACGATTATTTCAAGTGGAAAAGTAAGGCAAATTGGAATATCAAATGAAAATCCATGGGCTTTTATGAAATATTTAGAATTGTCTAAGAAAAAATTGCCTAAAACAATTACTATTCAAAATCCTTATTCGCTTTTAAATAGACTTTTTGAGATTGGAAATTCAGAAATTTGCATGAGAGAAGATGTTGGCTTACTGGCTTATTCTCCTCTTGGTTTTGGAGTATTAAGCGGTAAATATTTAAATGGAAATATGCCTAAAGACAGTAGATTAAAATTATTCCCAAATTTAAGTAGATTTTCAGGCGAAAATTCTATGAAAGCTACCAGTATGTATTATAATATTTCAAAAAAATACAATTTATCATTAACTCAAATGGCCTTATCATTTGTAAATTCTAGACCATTTGTAACAAGTAACATAATAGGAGCGACTAAACTAAGTCAATTGAAAGAAAATATTGAAAGCATAAATATTGATTTAAGTGAAGATGCTTTAAAAGAAATAAATGAAGTTCATAAACTTATTCCTAACCCTGCTCCTTAAATAGATTTTTGATTAAATCTTCAATTCTTGAATAAGAAATTATTTTTAATTTTTTAGGAACAAAAGATATTTTTGCAGCTTCTGAAACTATTAAAATTTTGAATCCAAGTTTTTCTGCCTCGTTTATTCTTTGATCTATTTTTGGCACCGATCTAAGTTCTCCAGAAAGCCCAATTTCAGCGGCAAAACAAATTCTTTTTTGCAAAGGGATATTAAAATTACTAGATAGAATAGCTGCTAGAACTGCTAAATCCATTGCTGGGTCTTCAATTTTAATACCTCCAGTGATATTTAAAAAAACATCTTTTGAACTCAGTTTAAATCCAGCACGTTTTTCTAAAACAGCTAATAACATATTTAATCTTTTCGCGTTAAAACCTGTTGTGCTTCTTTGTGGGGTTCCATATACCGCAGAACTTACTAAAGCTTGAACTTCTATCATAATTGGTCTAATCCCCTCTATGGTAGAAGCCGTAGCATTTCCACTTAAAGGTATTTTATTATTAGAAATCAATAATTCACTTGGATTTGTTACCTGACGAAGTCCATTATTCAACATTTCATAAATACCTATTTCAGCTGTTGATCCAAATCGATTTTTTTTAGCTCTTAAAATTCTATAAATATTATTTCGATCGCCTTCAAATTGTAAAACTACATCAACCATATGTTCCAAAATTTTGGGACCTGCAATTCCACCATCTTTTGTTATGTGTCCAACAAGAAAAACTGGAAGGTTTGTTTTTTTTGAATAATTCAAAAATTGAGAAGCCGATTCTTTAATTTGAGACACACTTCCAGGACTACTATCTATAATATCAGTTTGTAGAGTTTGAATGGAATCAATAATTACAAGCTCAGGTTTTAGCGTATTAATATGAGAAATTATAGTTTCAACATTCGTTTCGTTTAAAATATAACATTGATTAGAATCATTATTAATTCTATTAGCTCTTCTTCTAATTTGTTGTTGACTTTCTTCCCCTGTTACATATAAAACTTTATTTTTTATTTCTAGAGAAATTTGAAGCAATAATGTTGATTTACCTATCCCGGGTTCACCTCCAATAAGAACAAGTGATCCAGGAACAATTCCTCCCCCTAAAACTCTATTAAGTTCTCTATCTTGAATTAACAATCTTGGATCTTTTTCAAAATCGATATCATTAACTAGTTGGGCTTTAGATTTTAATTGATCACTGCTTAAGCCTAAATCAACCTTAGAAGATTTTTTGATAACTTCTTCAACTAATGTATTCCATTCTTTACATGAACTGCACTGACCAAGCCATTTAGAATGTTTAGCGCCGCAGTTTTGACAACAATATGAAGTTTTTAATACAGCCATTAATTATTAAATTATTTGTTTAATATAGGTAAAAAAACAAAAGATAAAGAACCAAAGATTATAATCATTAATGTTTGGGAAGTCCAAACAATCCAGCCTAAAGCTAAAGCACTTTCATAAGAAATTTCATACTGACTTATTACAGCAGCAATAGCTAATGGGTATGCGCCAATTCCACCATTAGTTAAAGCCATCGCTATTGCTCCAGCTAAGAATGCTATAAATAAAGGCTCAAACCCCAGATTATAAGTTTCAGGCAAACTAAATTTCACAACATAAAACATTAAAAAATAGCAGGTCCAAATAAATAATGAGTGAAAAACAAATAGCGGTTTGTTATTAATTTTTGAAATAGAAAAAACACCTTTTTTTAATCCACCAATGAAAATTTCAATTTTATTTTTAAAAGTTGTTTTTGAAATTACGTAATAAAAAATATATACTAAAGTTATTAAGGGAATTATGGATATAAGTAGTTCATTGCTAATTGAGAGTTTTGGAATTCCTATTTTGGAAGAAATCATAACTCCAAACAATAGCAATCCAATTAAAATGATCACATCTATAATTCTCTCAGTGACAATAGTTCCAAAACTTTTTTCAAAAGGTATTTTCTCATAGTAAGATAATGAACTTGCTCTTAAGAGTTCACCTGATCTTGGTATCCCTAAATTTGATAGAAATGCGACTAAAACCGACATGATTGAATTTAAAATTTTGATTTTATAACCTAAAGGTTTTAACATTGATTGCCATCTAATAGACCTTGATAAATGACTTAGTATACCAAGACAAATTGACAATAAAACAAATTTGTAATCTGCAGATCTCATAGACGAATAAATCTCTATCCTTTCAAAGGAAGTTGTATTTGTATAGGAGTAGTAAATTAATAAAATTCCTAAAGTAGGAGGAAAGATTTTTTTAAACCATTTAAAAAACAGTAATGACATTATCAAATTAAAATATTATCCTTATTTGGGAATATTAAGGTAGGATTAAATGTCTTAGCTTCTTCTAAATTCATTCTAGCATAACTGATAATAATTATTTTGTCTCCTTTCTGAACTTTTCTTGCTGCAGGACCATTTAAAGTAATTTCTCCAGTACCTTTTTTGCCATTAATAATATAGGTCTCTAATCGTTCACCATTATTAATGTTCACTACCTGAACTTTTTCTCCAGCTATCATATTAGCTGCTTCTAAAAGAGATTCATCAATTGTAATACTACCAATATAATTTAAATCACAATTAGTAACTGTGACTCTGTGAATTTTAGACTTTAATACTTCAATTTCCATGCGGCAAATATAACTATTTAACTAAAATATTATCAATCAACCTTACTCCATTAACTAAGACACAAATAAAAACTCTAAAAGACTTCTTTACATCATTTTTTTTTGTTTTTTTAAGAGTTTTATTATCTGTAATTTCTAAATATTCTAATTCAAAATCATTTAAAGAATTAATTTCTTTTTTACAATCGTTATAAATATTTTTAAATGATTTTTTTTCAAAATTTTCTTTACAGTAAATTAAAGTTTTATAAATAACAGCAGCTTTTTCTTTATTTTCAGTTGAAAGCAAAGCGTTCCTTGAGCTCAAAGCTAATCCGTTTTGTTCTCTTACAGTTGGACAGATTACAAGCTCGGTCTGAAAGTTTTTAATTTTTATTAATCTATCTATAATTCTAGTTTGTTGAAAATCTTTTTCTCCAAAAAAAGCTTTTGTTGGTTTAAATAAATTAAACAATTTAGAGACTATAGTACCTACTCCGCTAAAGTGGTTATTTCTATATTTACCCTCAAGTTCTTTATCTAGGTCTTGAAAATCAAAATTCTCTATTTTTAATTTATTTTCATACATCTCAGAAATTTCCGGGTTAAAAACAAAAATATTCTTTGAAATTTCGTAAATCATTTTTAGATCTTTTTTTATGTTTTTTGGGTAATTATTAAGATCTTGTTTGTTATTAAATTGAGTTGGGTTGACAAAAATAGTTACCCAAACCACTTCACAGCTCTGGACTGCTTTTTTTAATAAAGAGAGATGTCCTTGATGTAATGAGCCCATAGTTGGCACCAGTCCAATAGTTTTTTTTAAGTCTTTTGCTTTATCAATACTTTTTTCAACTTGAGACTTTAGAGTATATAACTGCATTTAATAAAACTTTAACAGTGTGTATGTGTATAAATATGAGGTAAATCTAACATAATTTTTGTAATTTTGCATTTCAATTTAATTGAGTCTAAAGAAAGGATTTTATGACTGGAAAAAAAGTACTTTACGTATCCTCCGAAGTTATACCGTATTTACCTAACAACGATATATCAACATTAACATACAGTTTACCTAAAGTAGTAAATAAAAATGGTGGCCAAACTAGAATTTTTATTCCAAAGTATGGCTTAATTAATGAAAGAAGGCATCAACTTCACGAAGTAATTAGGCTTTCTGGAATGAACCTTATTATTGATGATTTAGATATGCCGTTAATAATTAAAGTTGCATCTATTCCAAAGGAAAGAATGCAGGTGTATTTTATTGATAACGATGAATACTTTAAGAATAGATTACTTGACTCTGACAAAAAGAAAAAGTTGTATGATGATAATGACGAAAGAGCGATTTTCTTTGCTAAAGGAGTGGTTGAAACTATTAAAAAACTAAATTGGACTCCAGACATAATTCATGTTCACGGATGGATCGCTTCATTAATGCCTTTATACCTGAAACAATATTATAAAGACGAGCCTCTTTTTTCAAAATCTAAGGTCGTAACTTCGATATACGATAATGAGATTATAGGTAACTTAAGCTCAGGTATCATTAATAAAATAAAGTTTGACGAGGTTGAAAGTGAAACTTTAAATGTTTTAAAGAATCCAACCTATGAAAATTTATATAAGTTATCCATAATGAATTCAGATGGAGTTGTCTTTGCTTCTGAAAACATTAAAAAATCCTATTTAGATGTTGCTGCCAATTCCAAAATACCTGTACTTAAATGTGGTTTTAAAGACGGATTTGAAAAAGAGTACATGAACTTTTATAACGACAAGATTTTAAACTAATTATTTTGAAAAAGTTTTACATCATACTAACACTATTAATAGTTTTTGTTTCTTGTAATAAAGATTACAAAACTGTAGGTCTTAATCTAATCGACAATAATGCATTTAGCACGAACCTTAAAGAAATCCCAGTTAATGTAAAAATGCGAAGTATTCCGCCTTATGTTTCCAACACGTTATCAACATTTCAAATAGGAGAATATAATGACAACCTTTACGGATCATCCAAAGTAAGTTTTTTAGGTCAAATTAATTTTGAGGATCCTAACTTAGTCTTTGGAGATTATAAACAATCCGATGAAGATAATCCAGATGATAATATTTCTCGTATTCCAGAATTAGAAACAATTAAAAATGTTTTTTTAGACATTCCTTTTTTTACTAATGTTGATGATGATGATAACGATGGTGTTATAAATATCTATGATGTAGACAGTACAGACCCTTACAGTGACTCTGATGGTGATGGCGTTTCAGATGCTGACGAATCTAATTTAGGTCAAAACCCTTTAGATGAAGATACAGATGGCGATGGAATTTTAGATGGAGAAGATACTGAATCTATAAATCCTTATGCAGGAAGAACTCTTTATGAACTAGATTCTTTGATAGGAAATACTGAAGCTACTTTTAAATTAAAAGTTAGCGAGTTAGATTATTTCTTAAGGCCTTACGATCCTGATTCAAACTTTGAAAAATTTCAAAAATACTACTCAAATAATACACTTCCTGAAAATTTTTCAGGTTACACATTATTTGATGATGAAGTAAAAATAGACTCTAATGAATTAGTGTTTTACAATGAAGATGATCCTGAAACAGAAGAGGATGACGAGTCAGAAGTTGTAAAAGAAAGGTTAACACCAAGAATTAGAGTTGAATTAGATCATGATTTTTTTCAATCAAAATTTTTAGATCAAGAAGGTTCCCAAGAAATTTCAAACTTAGATAATTTTAAGCTCTACTTTAAAGGTATAGTGTTAGAAACTTATGATTTTTCTGATCCACTACTTATGATTTTAAATTTTAACGAATCTGAAATAAGAGTTGTCTATGAATTTCAAAAATATAATAAGCAAGATACTCCAGATGATACTGCTGATGACACGGTTGATACTGAAGAAGCTCAGTTTTTATTTAAAATGGGAGGTGTTAAATTAAATTCATTCAAACATGATGCTTACCCTGGTTATGTCTACTCTGCCATCGCAGATACTATAACAAATCCAGAAAGAGTTTATTTAAAAGGAGGTCAGGGTGTTATGGCTGAAATTGAATTATTCAAAGATGACAATGGAGTTGATATCCTTGAAGAAATTAGATCAAAAGAGTGGTTGGTTAATGAAGCAAATATTTCAATGTATATTGACAAAGAGATGCTTTCATCCAATGGCGGAATTGTAGAGCCATCTCGACTGTATCTTTATGATTTAGTTAATAAAGCTCCGGTCATTGATTATTTTGTTGATAATTCAGCTGGACAAAAATCTTATCAAAACAAAGTAATTCATGGTGGTTTAATTGAACTAGATGAGGACAAAAATGGATTAATGTATAAAATTCGTATTAGCGAACATATTAAAAATATTGTTAGAAAAGATTCTACTAACGTAAAACTAGGTCTAGTAGTATCTTCTGACATTAGTAACACAATTAATATAGAAGTTGAAGATTCTGATTTTATGACTTTCACACCTCTTTCTTCTGCTATTAATCCCCTAGGGACTGTTCTTATTGGTCCAAGTCCAAGTGCAGAAAATTTTGATAAGAGAATGAGATTAAATTTGTTCTATACTGAAGTTAATAATTAGATGTTTTAGCTCTATCCGAGCTCCATTCTTTACTTAAAAAACTAGTTTTCCAATACACAAGACAGTTCATAAGAATACTCCTTTTAGTCGATGAAATAATTGATCCAAACAAAAGATTTACAAATCTTGATACAATAAGTGTCAAATGAAGGCTTAAAGCATAAAAACTTTTGAAATGATTTTGAATGTATATATGAGAGGATTTTATAACTTCAGTCTTTGTCATTAAAGTAATAGTTTTGTTTTTTCTTGATGATTCTCCATGATAATGAATACATTTCCAATTATTGAATAATGACACTTTTAAGTTTAAGCGCTTAGCTCTTCGACATAAATCCATATCCTCATAATACATCCAATAATTTTCGTTCCATCCATTTAATTTCGCGAAATCAGTTTTTCTTATAAGAACAAATGATCCAGAAATCCAGTCCGGGAAAGAAATTTCTTCAGTATTCATTTTTTTATATGTCAAACCTCTAAATATTCTATTAAATATTCTTAAAAAACCAGTAATTGTCCATATGTCTAAAAACAATCCGTAGGCATTTGTGTTGCTACCATTTTGATTTAACTGCTTAATTCCAATCAATCTATGTTCCTTGTTTGAATTAGAATATTTAATTAAAGAGAAAAGAGAATTTGAATCTAAAATTGTATCTGGATTTAAAAATAATAACCATTTTGATTCTGCATGTGAAGCACCAATATTACATCCCCTTGCAAATCCTAAATTATTTCTATTTTCAATCCAATTAACTTGCTTGTATTTGTTTTGAAAATCTTTAAATTTATTGTCGTTAGAGAAGTTATCAACTACAATTATTTGAGTATTTATATGACATTGGTTTTGAATACTTTTTAAACACCATGTTAGTTTTTCCCAAGATTTATAATTTACAATTATAATTGTTAGGTCAATTATCATTATAGTTTTTTTCTTAATCTTGCTACAGGTGCTCCAAGCATTTCTCTATATTTTGCAACTGTCCTTCTAGCAATAGGATATCCTTTTTCATTGATTCTTTTAGTAAGCTCATCATCTGTTAACGGCTTTGATTTATTTTCATTATTAATGATATTTTGAAGTTCTTTTTTTATTTCAATTGTTGAAACTTCAACTCCTTTGTCATTTGTTATCCCTTCAGAAAAGAATGATTTTATTAGTTTTATTCCATAAGGAGTGTCTACATACTTACTATTAGCAACTCTTGAAACTGTGGATATGTCCATTCCAATCTTTTCTGCAATATCTTTTAATATCATAGGCTTCAAGTTACTTTCATCTCCACTTAAAAAATATTTATTTTGAAATTCCATTATGGTTTTCATTGTGATAAGTAATGTTTGATTTCTTTGATTAATAGCATCAATAAACCATTTAGCTGAATCAAGTTTTTGTTTAATAAATGTAACGGCTTGTTTATGACTTTTAGAAATATTTTTATTTTCCTGATAACCAGATAACATATTTTTATATTCGTTTGAAACAAAAAGTTCAGGCGCGTTTCTAGAATTTAAATTTAATGTGAGTTTATTTTCAATAATTTCAATTTTAAAATCAGGAATTATTGTTGAATTCATTTTTGTTGGTTCAGAAAATGCTGAACCCGGTTTAGGATTAAGCTTTTCAATTTGTTTTATTGCCTGTCTTAATTCATCTTCTGTGATACTAAGCTTATGAATTATTTTTTTGTAATGTTTTTTGATGAATAAATCAAAATTATTATTTAAAATATTAATAGCATGTATTGCCGAGCTTGACTCTTTTTTTCTTCTTAATTGAAGAATTAAGCATTCTTGTAAATCTCTTGCTCCAACTCCCGGAGGATCCAATAGATGAATTTTATTTAAAATTTTAGTTACGGAATTAATGTCTGTATAAATCCCCATCGTAAAAGCTAAGTCATCAACAATATCAACTATATCAGTTCTTATATAACCAGATTGATCTACACTCCCAACTAAAAATTCTGCAATTTTAGAGTCATCTTCATTAAGGTTAAAAGGGGTCAATTGTTTTTTTAAAAATTCATTGAAACTTATACCTGAAACAAATGGTAACGATTTTTCTTCATCATCATCACTATAATTATTAGTTTTTAATTTATAGTCTGGAATATCATCATCACTAAGATAGTCTTCAACGTTAAGCTCAGAATCTTCATTTTTTGGTTCTTGTTCATAGTCAGATTCAGTTTCATATAAATCCTTTTCATTTTCTTTTCCTGTTTCTAGGGCAGGATTTTCTTCAATTTCTCTTGATAGTCGATCTTCCAGTTCCTGAAGTGGAAGTTCGATCAACTTCATCAATTGAATTTGTTGAGGCGATAATTTTTGAGAAAGTTTTAATTGTAAAAACTGCTTGAGCATTTGCTTTAATAAATATTAAAAGTACAAAAAAACTTGATGAAGAATTATATACTAAAATTCGGCATTTTTTGGTGTTCTTGGAAATGGAATAACATCTCTTATATTTGACATTCCTGTAGCAAATAAAATAAGTCTTTCAAGTCCTAGTCCAAAACCACTGTGTTTAACACTTCCGTATTTCCTTAAATCAAGATACCACCACAATTCTTTTTCGTCAATATTTAGTTCTGAAATTCGTTCTTTTAACACATTTAGCCTTTCTTCTCTTTGGGAGCCTCCAACAATTTCACCTATTCCAGGAAATAAGATATCCATTGCTCGTACAGTCTTTCCGTCTTCATTCATTCTCATATAAAAAGCCTTAATTTTAGCAGGATAATCGTGGATAATTACAGGTTTTTTAAAATGTTTTTCAACCAAAAAACGTTCATGTTCACTTTGCAAATCAACTCCCCATTCATTTATTGGATACTTGAATTTTTTCTTTTTATTAGGCTTTGAGTTTCTGAGAATATCAAATGCTTCTGTGTAATTTATTCTCACAAAATCATTACTCACAACAAAGTTCAATCTCTCAATTAAATTAAGTTCATTTCTGTCTTTTAAGGGTTTTGTTTTGTCTTCGTTTATCAATCTTTCATTTAGAAAAAACAAATCTTCTTTACAATCATCCATTACATATTTTAAAACATTTTTTATAAAATCTTCTGCCAAGTTCATGTTGTCATCTAAATCACAAAATGCCATTTCTGGTTCAACCATCCAAAATTCAGCTAAATGTCTAGATGTATTAGAATTTTCTGCTCTAAATGTGGGTCCAAAGGTATAAACATTACCCAGCGCCATCGCCATACTCTCTGCTTCAAGTTGGCCAGATACCGTAAGATTTGTTTCTTTTCCAAAGAAATCTTTGGAATAATCAATTTGATTAGCGTTATCCAACCCTGCGTTATTTATGTCTAATGTAGTTACTTTAAACATTTCTCCTGCCCCTTCGGCATCACTTCCAGTTATGATGGGTGTATTTACATAAACAAATCCACTTTCTTTAAAGTATTTATGTATTGCGTACGATATGCTAGATCTGATTCTAAATATTGAACTAAATGTATTGGTTCTTATTCTAAGATGAGCATTTTCTCTTAAAAACTCTAAACTATGTTTTTTAGGCTGTATTGGATAATCTTCAGGGTCACATTTACCTAATATTTTAATTTCTGTAACTTTAATTTCAATTTTTTGTCCTTTTCCTAGGCTTTCAACTAAAATTCCAGAAATTTCAACAGAGGCTCCTGAGTTAATATTATTTAAAATTTCATTATCAGTGTTTTCAAAATCCACGACACATTGAATACTTTTGAATGTAGATCCATCGTTTAAAGAAATAAATCTATTGGCTCTAAATGTTTTAACCCATCCCTGAACTTTAATGTTTTTTGAAATGGGAGTGTTTAAAAATAAATCTTTAACTGTCATGTTTGAGTAAATGTTTAAATATCAGATTCAAATATAAAGTTTTGAATTGGTTTTTTATAAAATTAATCAGAGTCTAATTTTATTTTAGCCTCCTTCATATCTGTTTTATTGGATATGTTTTTTTCTAAGGATATTAAGAGCGAAGGTAACAGAACTAAATTAGCTAACATTGCAAAAAGTAATGTAGTAGAAACTAGTCCACCCAGTGCAATTGTTCCACCATAACTAGAGGTCATGAAAACCGAAAACCCAAAAAACAGGACAACAGATGTGTAAAACATGCTAATTCCAGTTTCCCTAAGGGATGAAAATACAGATTTTCTTATTTTCCAATTATTAGCAATCAACTCCTGTCTATATTTTACAAGAAAATGAATAGTATCATCAACAGATATTCCAAAAGCTATACTAAAAACTAGAATAGTTGAGGGCTTTATCGGGATATTTAAAAACCCCATGACTCCGGCAGTAAATAGAAGAGGAAGAATATTGGGAACTAATGAAATAATCACCATTTTATATGATCTAAATAAATAGGTTATCATTAATGAGATAAGAATAATTGCTAAAAAAAGAGAAATAAGTAAGTTCTTTATTAAAAATTTAGTTCCCTTAAGGTAGCCAAGTGTTTTTCCGGTCAGCGAAACATCGAACCTGTCTTCAGGGAAATATAATTCTATACCTTTAAGTAAACTTGCTTCAATTCCTTCCATTCTTTCTGTATCAATTTCACCAATCATTGTAGTAATTCGAGCTATTTGACCTGTTTCATTTATATAACTATTATTTTCTCCAAGTTTAAGTTTTGAATTTTTTAAGTATCCTGAAATGAAAGTGTTCTCTTGAGACGATGGTAATTGAAAATAATTAGGATTACCATTATAAAAAGACTGTTTTATATACTTTGAAATATTAACTACCGAAATAGGACTCGATAGCTCAGGAATTTTTAAAATATGTTCATGAAAATCATTCATTCTTTTAAGATTGGCGAGTCGAGTCATTCCATTTTTTCTTCGACTGTCTATCATTATTTCTAACGGAAGAACTCCCTTAAATTCTTTTTCAAAAAACTTGATGTCTCTAACAAATTCAGACTTTGCAGGCATGTCTTCAATTAAGTTTCCGGAAATTTCAATTTTGTTCATTCCAACTATACTTATACATAAACAAAGTATTGAAATTATAAAAACAGGAATTCTTCTTTTTTTAACTGTATTTCCTAAAAAATCAACAAAAGAGTTTAACCAATCATTATTTAAATGTTTTAAATGCTTTTTTTTAGGTAAGGGTAAAAAACTATAAATGATTGGGATTAATAAAATAGACAGTATAAAAATGACCATAATATTTATTGATGCAACTACCCCAAATTCTTTTAAAACCTGACTGTCTGTCAAAATAAATGTTGCAAATCCACAAGCTGTTGTAATATTTGTCATCAATGTTGCATTACCAATTTTTGAAATAACTCTTTGCAGAGATCTAGCTTGATTACCGTGCTTTTTTACTTCGTGCTGATATTTGTTAATTAAAAAGATACAGTTAGGAACTCCAATTACAATTATAAGAGGCGGTATCAAAGCAGTTAGAACAGTTATCTCAAACTGTAACAATCCAAGAACTCCAAGAGCCCACATTACTCCAGTAATTACAACAGACAAAGTAATTAATGTTGCTCTGTATGATCTAAAAAAGAAAAAGAATATAAAAATTGTAACACAAATAGCTATTATTACAAATTTCCCTATCTCATCCATAATATTTTGAGCATTCATAGTTCTGATGTAGGGCATGCCAGAGATTCTAACATTTAAATTGCTCTGTTTCTCAAATTCTTTTATTGAAGGAATAAAAATATTATTTACAAAATCTATTCGTTCAATATTATTAATTACTTCTTTATCTAAATATATAGCTGTTTGTATTGTTCCTGTTTTTTTATTGAACAAGATGTTTTCATAAAACGGAAAATCATTAAACAGTAAAGCTTTAAATTCAGTTATTTTTTTATTACTTGTGAATGACTCATTTTTCAAGGAATCAATCGTAAATTCTTTCTTTATTTTATCTTTTTTAATTATTGGAAAGTTTCCAACGTGTAAAACATTGTTAACCTCTTTTTTTAATTTAAAAGAATCACTGAGTTTTATCCAAGCATTAAAATTTGTTGTATCAAATAATAATGAGTCATTTACAGCTATTATTAATAGATTACCCTCTTCACCAAATACATCCACAAAATCATTATATGCTATATTAAAAGGGTGATCATTAGGCATTAGATTCGCTTCAGAATAACTGAAACGAATATTTTTCCATTGGGTTGAAAGGAAAATAGTATTAATTAAAACAAGAACTAATAAAAGAATTCTATTTCTTAAGATTAATCGAGCAAATTTTTCCCAACCTATGGAACTTTTTGATTTACTCATGGACTATTTTATTCAAAATATGTAGTTTAAATAGAAAGAATTTCTTTTTCTTTGGAAGAGAAAATTTCATCAATTTTAGAGATGTAATTATCTGTTAAAGTTTGAATTTCTTTTTCTGAAATTGCTTTATGATCAGTAGAGATTTCAATCTTTTTAATTTCATTATTAGCATCTTTTCTAGAATTTCTAATACTAATTTTAGCATCTTCAATTTCAGATTTTGCAATTTTTACTAATTCTTTTCTTCTTTCTTCAGTCAAAGGAGGAATACTTATAATAATTGACTCTCCATTATTCATAGGGTTGAATCCTAAATTAGCAATTTGAATTGCTTTTTCGATATCTTGTAGTTTATCTTTTTCCCATGGTTGGACAGAGAGTGTTTGAGCATCTGGAGTGCTAATATTAGCTATTTGAGACAATGGAGTGGTTGATCCATAATAGTCTAACTTAACACTTGAAAGCATTGTGGGATTTGCTTTTCCAGCTCTAATATTTAGCAATTCTCTTTCAAGATGCTTTACTGCATTTGTCATTGATTCCTCGCATGCTTCAATAATAAATTCTAATTCTTCCAAAATTAATTTTTTATAGATGTACCAATTTTTTCGCCATTGATTATATTCAATAGATTACCTGATTTATTCATATTAAAAACTATGATAGGTAAGTTGTTTTCTTGACTTAAAGTAAATGCAGTAGAATCCATTATTTTTAAATTCTTTTTTATTACATCATTGAAAGAAATAGTGTCATATTGAATGGCGTTTTCGTTTTTTTCTGGATCAGAATCATAAACTCCATCAACTCTAGTTCCTTTTAATATAACATCAGCATTAATTTCAATTGCTCTTAAAACCGCAGCAGAATCAGTCGTAAAAAAAGGATTTCCAGTTCCACCTCCAAAAATCACTACTCGTTTTTTTTCTAAATGTCTTACTGCTTTCCTTTTGATATAAGGTTCAGCGACTGCTTCAATTTTGATAGCGGTTTGTAATCTTGTTTGTACGTTTTCTTCTTCAAGGGCACTTTGTAATGCCATACCATTGATAACTGTCGCAAGCATTCCCATATAGTCACCTTGAACACGGTCAATTCCATTACTAGCAGCTGAGACACCCCTAAATATATTGCCACCTCCAATAACTACAGCAACCTCAAGGCCAAGCTCAGTTACAGATTTAATTTCTTTTGCATATTGAGCGATTCTTTTAGGATCAATTCCATAACTTCTGTCACCTAATAATGCTTCACCACTAAGTTTTAGTAATACTCTTTTATAAATCATTAATGTAAATATAGTTAATGATTACAATTAAATTAAAAAAAGAATAGTATTGAATGTTTTAAAAAATTAGGATAAACTAACTCTTTTAAAATCTGTAACAGTTAAATTACTGTCAACAGATTTAACATAGTTTGCAACACTTTGTTTATTATCTTTAATATAAGCTTGATTTACTAAGGTGTTATCTTTGAAAAATCTTTTCAATTTACCTTTAGCTATATTATCAAGCATTGCTTCTGGTTTGCCTTCTTGTCTAAGCTGATCTTTTGCTATTTCAATTTCTTTTTCAATTGTTTTTTGGTCAACACCATCCTCGTCAAGCGCTATTGGGTTCATTGCAGCTGCTTGCATTGCCACATTTTTCGAAGCCTCTTCGATACCTTCAACAGAGCTTGAAAATCCTACTAAAGTGGCAATTTTGTTTCCAGCATGAATATATTTTCCAACATATCCAGCAGAAACTTTTTCAAAGTTACCAATTACTAATTTTTCTCCAATGACTCCAGTCTGTTGAATTAACTTTTCACTTACACTCATAGAATCAATTTCACAGTTTAAAAAATCATCTAATGTTTCATGTGAAATAGCTAATTCAGCAAGTTCATTTGCTAAGGCAACAAAGGATTCGTTTTTAGCGACAAAATCTGTTTCACAGTTAAGGGATACAATAACTCCAGTAGAATTATCCGAACTAACTTTTGCAATTGCAGCTCCTTCAGAAGATTCTCTATCAGCTCTTTTAGCTGCAACTTTTTGCCCCTTTTTTCTTAAAATTTCTATAGCAGCTTCAGTATCGCCATTGGCTTCAACTAAGGCATTTTTACAATCCATTATCCCAGCTCCTGAAATTTTTCTAAGATTGTTTACTTCTGATGCAGTTATTTTTGTCATAATTATTCTTCTGTTTTTTTAGACACTCTAGTTCTTTTCTTTTTTTCTTTTACTTCAGTTTTTACTTCAGCTTTATCGTTTGATGATTCATCAGATTTTTTTGAACCTTCTTCTTTTTCCTTTTTAACTTCAGCAACCTCTTTTTCTTTTTTTCTTTCAGATAATCCTTCTTTAATAGCTGAAGAAACATGGCTTAAAACTATATCTATAGATTTAGATGCGTCATCATTTGATGGAATAGCGTAATCAACCTCTCTAGGATCACAATTTGTATCAACCATGGCAAAAATTGGAATATTTAATTTTTGAGCTTCACGAATAGCAATATGTTCTCTTCGGATATCTACAACAAATAAAGCACCAGGAAGTCTAGTCATGTCTGTTATCGAACCAAGATTTTTTTCTAATTTAGCTCTTAGTCTATCTATTTGTAATTTTTCTCTTTTAGATAAAGCTTCAAAAGTACCATCTTGTTTTGTTCTGTCAATTGCAGACATTTTTTTAACAGCTTTTCTAATTGTTACAAAATTTGTAAGCATACCTCCAGGCCATCTTTCAGTAATGTAAGGCATATTGACATCAGCAGCTGTTTTAGATACTAGATCTTTTGCTTGTTTTTTGGTAGCAACAAATAAAATTTTTCTTCCTGAGGAAGCAATTTTAGATAAAGCCGAAGAGGCTTCTTCAATTTTAGATGCTGTTTTGTAAAGATTAATAATATGTATCCCATTCTTTTCCATATGAATGAAAGGAGCCATATTGGGATTCCATTTTCTTGTTAAGTGTCCAAAATGAACACCGGCCTCCAGTAGAGGTTTAATTTCAATTTTTGTCATTTTTTTTAGTTTACGTTCCGTAGTATGATTAGCAATAAATTTTAAATTTATTTAGATGCTAAACTAACTTTCGCTAAGCGAAATACGACAACAGGTTAATTTCAATATTTATATGAACTGTGTAACAATAATCGAGTCGAATTAACGCTTCGAGAATTGGAATTTTTTTCTTGCTTTCTTTTGACCAAATTTCTTTCTTTCAACCATTCTCGGGTCTCTAGTTAAAAGGCCTTCTTTCTTTAGCGCTGGACGATTTTCTTCATCAATTTGGCATAAAGCTCTTGATATAGCTAATCTCACAGATTCTGCTTGTCCATTTATTCCACCACCATAAACATTTACTTTAACATCATAAGAAGAACTTGTTTCTGTTATTGCAAATGGTTGATTTACCTTGTATTGAAGAATATCAGTTGGGAAATATTCTTTTAAAGATTTTCCGTTAATAGAATATGTTCCTTTACCTTTAGAAAGATATACTCTTGCAACTGATTTTTTTCTTCTACCTATTTTATGAATTACTTCCATATTATTTTAAATCATTTAAATTTATCAACTTTGGATTTTGCCCTTCGTGCTTATGATTTTCACCAACATATACTTTTAAATTTCTAAAAAGGGCGGCACCTAATTTGTTTTTTGGCAACATTCCTTTTACAGATTTCTCAACTAATCTTGCAGGATCTTTAGCAAATAGTTCAGTAGCAGTTAATGACCTTTGCCCACCAGGGTATCCAGTGTGTCGAATATATTCTTTGCTTTCCCATTTATTGCCTGAAAGCGTTATTTTTTCTGCGTTAATAACGATAACGTTATCACCACAATCAACATGAGGAGTAAAGCTAGGCTTGTATTTTCCTCGAATAAGTTTAGCTATTTTAGAGCACATTCTTCCTAGAGCGTGTCCGCTTGCATCAACAATAACCCAGTTTTTATCAACTGTTTCTTTATTTGCTGAGATTGTTTTGTATGTTAAAGAATCCAAAATATTTAATTTTAAAAAAGCATTATACATGCCTTTAATTGGCCTGCAAATCTACAATAATAAATCAAATCTGCAAACCAGTAATTAAACAAATTATTAATGAGCTTCAAACCAGTTTGAACCAGTACCCATATCTACTTTTAAAGGGATTGTAATATCATATGCATTTTCCATTTCATTTTGAATTATTTCTTTCATTTCTTTCATTTCAGTATTATAAATTTCAAAGACTAATTCATCATGAACTTGAACAAGCATTTTAGATTTAAAATTATTGTTTTCTATTCTTTTTTGGATTTTAATCATTGCAAGTTTTATAATATCTGCAGCACTACCTTGAACAGGAGCATTTACTGCATTTCTTTCAGAAGCTCCTCTAACTATAGGGTTCCTTGAATTAATATCTTTTAAATATCTTTTTCTTCCTAAAATTGTTTTAACATAACCATTCTCTCTAGCAAAATTTATCTGTGATGATATATAATTTTTTAATTTAGGATATGCTTCATAATAGGAATCTATCAATTCTTTTGACTCTTTTCTTGATAAAGAAGTTTGATTACTAAGTCCAAACGCTGAAACACCATATATAATTCCAAAATTTACAGTCTTAGCGTTACTTCTTTGCTCAGAAGTCACATCATCAATATCAATGTTAAATACTTTTGCTGCTGTTGAGCTGTGAATGTCTTGATCATTTTTAAATGCTAAAATCATGTTTGGATCTTTACTTAAACAAGCTATTACACGTAATTCTATTTGGGAGTAATCAGCAGAAAGCATAGTATAATTTTCATTATTGCAGATAAATGCTTTTCTAATTTCTCTTCCTCTTGGATTTCTAATTGGAATGTTTTGTAAATTAGGATTATTACTACTCAGTCTCCCTGTTGAAGCTACAGCTTGATTAAATTCAGCATGAACTCTTAATGTATTAGAATTAATTTGTTTTGGAAGAGCGTCTACATAGGTGTTTAATAATTTTTGTAAAGATCTCCATTCAAGAACTTTTTCCACAATCAGATGTTCTGATGAAAGTTTTGACAAAATTTCTTCACTTGTTGAAAATTGACCAGATTTTGTTTTTTTTGGCTTTTCTACAATTTTCATTTTATTAAAAAGTACTTCTCCAAGTTGTTTTGGTGAAGCAAGATTAAATTCTTCATTTGAAATCTCAAAAATGATTTTTTCAAGTTCATTTAAATCTCTATGAAATTTAATTGAAAGTTCATTTAAAAAATATGAATTTAGTTTTATTCCGTTGCCTTCCATAACCAATAATACTTTCAACAAGGGCATTTCTATATCTTCAAAAAGATTTAATAATTCTCCGTTTTTTAAATCTTTTTTCAATTGATTGCTTAATTGAAAATTTAAATCCGATTTTTCCATACATATTTGAATTTCAGATTCGTTTTCTAAATCTGGAGAATAATTCAAATATGTTTGACAAGATGTTTTAAAATCGTGATTAAGGTCAGGGTTAACTAAGTAATGTGCTATTTTATTATCAAAATATTTTCCTTTAATTTTTATATCTAAATCACCTAAAAGTTTAAACTGATGTTTTAAGTCAAATCCAATAATTTTTAAATCTTCCCTCTCAAATATTTTCTTAATTTCGTTTAACGTTTGAGAATCTTTTTTTTCTAAAGTGATGAAGTAGCTCTTGTCTTTATTCCAACTAAAACTTAACCCAAAACTATTTTCTTTTTCTTGAAACTTAAATATTTCAAGTGAAATTTTATTTTGGTTTTTTAAGATGGATAAGGTTAGTTTTTTTGAAAGTTTACTTTCATTTTTTTGATAAAATTTAGATGAATTTAAAAAAGTGTTTTTTTCTTTATTTAAAGTAGTGTCTGATTGACCGGGAACATTAAATAAATCATATTGAATATCTTTCTTTTCGATTTTAAAAGTCTGTTCTTTAGCTAAATCTTCTTGTTTTTCCTCAACAAAAATTCTCTTAAAATTTTCTTTCATTCTGGTAAACTCCAGTTCCTCAAAAATTTCATAAACATTTTTATGATTAGGATTATCTAGTTTAAAGTCGACAAAATCATATTCAATAGGAACGTCCAGCATTATAGTTGCTAACTTTTTTGAAAGAATACCTTTTTCTTTATTTGCCTCAATTTTTTCTCTTAATTTCCCTTTAATTTCAGATGTATTTTCAAGCAATTTTTCGATTGAACCGTAAAGGTTTATAAATTTCTTAGCAGTTTTTTCGCCAACACCAGGTAAGCCTGGAATATTATCAACAGAATCACCCATCATGCCTAGAAAGTCAATTACCTGCTTAGGATCGGTAACTTCAAATTTTTGTTGAACTTCTTTTATTCCCCATATTTCAATACCATTTCCCATTCTAGCAGGTTTGTACATAAAAATATTTTCAGAAACTAACTGTGCAAAATCTTTATCAGGTGTTACCATAAAGACTTCAAAATTATTTTTTTCCGCATCTTTTGCAACTGTACCTATTATATCATCTGCTTCATACCCTCTTTTCATTAAAATTGGTATCCCCATTGCTTTTAAGATATTATGAATGTAAGGGACGGCAATTTTAATTGCGTCTGGAGTTTCGTGTCTATTAGCTTTGTATTCTTCAAACATTTCAACCCTATCACTAGACCCTCCTAAATCAAATGCAACCGCAATATTATCTGGTTTTTCTCTTTTAATTAAATCCAATAGTGAATTCATAAAACCCATAATAGCACTTGTATCCATTCCTTTAGAATTTATTCTGGGGTTTTTTATAAATGCATAATATCCTCTAAAAATTAATGCATAGGCATCAACTAAGAATAGTTTTTTTCTATTGTTCATATATATATATTATATATTTTTGACTTCTAATTTAAAAAAATATAATCTTGAGATGGTTATTTATTATCGTTGTTTTTTTATTAATTGAAATATACGCTTTTCAAGCCTTTAAAACATTAACTAAAAATAATTGGATAATAAAAATATATACAATTATAAATGTAATTGTATTTGCAAACTTCTTTTTCAGACTGTTTAATATATATTTTCAAAATTTAGATTATTCCGACATTTTTTATAATTATCTGTCTGTTCCATTTGCTCTACTCTTTACTTTATTATGTTTTAAATTGATTATTATCTCTTTTCTTTTCTTTGAAGATTTGATTAGACTCATAGAATCAACAATTAAATTCTTTTTTTCTAGTTCATCAGATTCTTTTTTGGTTCAAAGAAGAGAATTTTTGAGTAAACTAGCAATTTTAGTTGCTTCAATTCCAATTCCATTTGTTATCCATGGTATTTTTAAGGGAAGATATAATTACAGAGTATTTAATTATGAATTAGAATTTGATGATCTGCCAGATGATTTTGACGGTTATCAATTAACTCATATTTCAGATATTCACAGTGGAAGTTTAAACAATAGAAATAACGTTGAGTATGCGATAGATTTAATTAATAAACAAAATTCTGATCTTATTTTATTTACTGGAGATATAGTAAACAACAAGTCTAATGAATTAATAGAATGGAAGACATTATTCTCAAAACTTAAGGCAAAAGATGGTAAGTATTCAGTTTTAGGAAACCATGATTATGGCGATTATGTACAGTGGAGCTCCAAAAATGAAAAAAAATTAAATTTTCAAATGCTTCTAGATATTCAAAAAGAAATGGGGTTTAATTTATTGTTAAATGAGAATACCAAAATCAATAAAAATAATAGTTCAATTTCTTTAGTTGGTGTAGAAAATTGGGGAAAAGGTCGTTTTAAGAAAAAAGGTGATATCGATATGGCTTGCTTAGGGCTTACAAATTCTGATTTTAAAATTGTCATGAGTCATGATCCATCCCATTGGGATAAAGTATTAATAGATCACAAAACCCATTTTCATTTAACATTAAGTGGTCACACTCATGGAATGCAGTTTGGCATTGAAATTCCAGGGTGGATTAGTTGGAGTCCTGTTAAATGGGCCTATAAATATTGGGCAGGTATTTATAATAAAAAAAATCAGTTTATAAATGTTAATAGAGGATTTGGTGTTTTAGGTTTTCCGGGAAGAATTGGTGTTTACCCTGAAATATCAGTGATTAAGCTCAAAAAATCATAGTTTTTTAAAAAAACCTTATTTTAGTATAAATTCAATATTGACACATGTCAAAATTTGGTGAACTTATTAATTTAGAAGTACCAATTCTATTAGACTTCTATGGTGATGGGGATGATTCTTCAAAGGCAATGCATCCTGTGCTTAGAGATGTTGCGGCTGCAATTGGAGATAAAGGAAAAGTAATTAAAATTAATGTAGATCAAAATAATGAGCTATCTGAAGCTCTAAGAGTAAAAGGATTACCGACATTAATGATTTATAAATCTGGAGAAATGGTTTGGAGACAAAGCGGAGAACAAGACGCCAACACTTTGATTAATTTAATTAATGATTTTATTTAAACCCTCTCCAATTAATTCTAACTCTTTTATTTCTTTTATTACATAATCTTTCTCAATATCATATTCTTGTATTAATCCAACTAGTGATCTTAATTCAAAATAATCGTTAAGAATAGACTGAGAATATTCCTCTTTTTTATCTTCCTGCATAGACATTATTATTGCAATTCTTTCCTTAAATTGAGATGATATCTTAATGTATAACTCTCTAGCAAGTTCATTGCTCTCTGAAATAAAAAGCTGACGTAAAAAGGGGCTAAGTAAAGTGTAATATTCATAATCCCCATAAAGTTCAGACACAAACTCAGTTGAACTTATATATTGTTTTACAGCTTGAGATTTTAGACTATTATTTTTAGACTTTAAAAGAGTTTCTAAAAGAGACCTATATCTTTCCGTATCAGTTATAATACTTTCAGCAAAACTGTATATTGAAAATTTAGAATTTTTTGAATTAGATAGTTGAGAATAGTATTTTAAATTTTCATCATATTTAACAGAAAGCTTTTGGTAAAGATCATCACCTTTATCATATTTATTTATTTTATAATAGGTTGAGATGTAAGGTTCTAAAAGACTATAATATCCAAAATAATCAATAGGCATTTTTTTAATAGATAAATCTAATATTTCTTCTGCTTTTTGATATTCTTTATCTGCAATAAGTTGTTTTGCAAGTCTATGAAGATTTCCTCTAAATGAAATACTGTTTTTTCTAGTCTCAGGATCATGGTAAATCTCAGAACTCTCAGAGTTACCCCACTCCCAACTCTTAACAATATTATACATTAACGAAGAATCTATACGTCCCATTTCGTATGGATTGTTTTTGTTAATTTCTGTTTTTATTGGAATTAGCTTATAGACAAGGCCGTCAAGTTGAAGAAAATCTTTCATCCATAAATATTCAGCATCATTATAACTTCCTCCTGTAAAATAAATAGGTCTTTTCCAGTCGTTGTTTGCTAAAATATCTAGCATTAATAATTGATTTTTATATAGGCCGCTAGTTGGAAGATCAATGTCAATATAATCTACAATTAAATCCTCTTTCTCAGCTTTAACAATTCCGCTCTCTAAAACATTTTTTTTATTGATAGGTACTCTAATTTTGTTAGTTGGATAGAAAACCATGTTTTGAGTAAACATTGGAATGTTTTCTAAATCAGCACCATATTGAGTTAATAGATTTTTATATTTGGTTCGAGGATGATCACTAGAAATCCAATTCATGAAATCTTTAATATCCCACCTAACAGAATCAATTAAAGCTTCATATTTAATATAATCTCTAATACCATATGCATATTGACTATGTTTAAGTTGAGAGGGAACTGGGCTGCTATTGTAGGTACGTCTTTTCATTTGATCCATATACCAATCTGTAGCTATTAAACTTGTATTAATAGTCCTAACATCAGTCCTGTAATTTTCTATTTCTTGAGCATACCATAATGCGAAAGTATCATTATCTCCAATTGTAAAAATCATAGCATCCTTATCCTTGTCAATAGAATTTAAATAAGCTTTAGCCAAAGATTGTGCTGTATATCTGTCAGACCTGTCATGGTCATCCCAATTTTGATAACCCATTAAAAGAGGAACAGAAAGCAATAGTATACTTAATAATGGAACTGATATTTTTTCAGAAAGTATTTTTTTTAATGAATTTGATATTGAGTATAAACTAAGACCAATAAAAATAGAAAACACATAAAATGACCCAACTAGTGCATAATCTCGTTCTCGCGGTTCAAAGACTCTTTCATTTAAATAAACTTTTAGTGCTAAGCCAGTAAATAGAAATAATAGAATCACAATCCAAAATAGATTTTTATCATTTTTGAAAAGAAACAGCAGTCCTATTAATCCTAAAATTAAAGGAAGCATATAATAAGTATTCCTAGCTTTATTGTTTTTAAGATCTGAAGGTAAATTAGTTTGAGGACCAAGTCTAAATTCATCTATAAAATTTATTCCAGAAATCCAGTTACCGTTTAACAAATCATATTCCCATTTTATATCATTTTGTCTTCCACTGAAATTCCACATAAAATATCTGATATACATCGACCCAATTTGATATTTGAATAGATATTTTAAATTATTAAGTAATGATGGTTTTTCAATATCTAGATATCCGCCATATTCACTTAAAAACTTGTGATACCCTTCGGCATCGATGTCTCCTTTAGCAACACTTTGATTAAATTCATTTACAAGTTTTTTAAAATTTGTTTCTGCTAGATATTCTGGTTTAATTTGAAAATCTAAAAACCCAAAATAGTTCATGTAGTTTATCGCATGTTCTGAGCTCCACATACGAGGAAGTAGTCCAAGATGCTTACTGTTAGAATTGATTTTTCCCGACTCCCAATCATTTACAATTACATATCTTTTTGTCTTATCGTCTCTTTCATATTTGGGTTTATCATCTTTATATGGATTGGTTTCATCTTGACCTGCGTAAGCATCAGAAAACATTGGTCCGTAAAAAAGTTTTGTTTCGGGATACTGCTCTAAGTTGTAATATGCAAGTAAAGCTCTTGCATCAGATGGTGAATTTTCATTAATTACAGTATTGGCATTTGATCTAATAGGAATCATAAGCCAAGCTGAAAATCCTATAAAAATAAACATTACACAAAGCGTTAGAACATTTGTGTTAATCCAATTTTTTTTTCTAGTGTATGTTAATAAAAAAGAGAATAGGGTAATTATTAAAATGGATGTAAAAATTGTTCCAGAATTAAAAGGTAGTCTAAGGCTATTTACAAAAAACACTTCCAGATAGCCGAATAAAGCTAGGGTTGAAGGCAAAAGAAGCTTAAAAATAAAAAGCAGAACAGTTACAGAAAGAATATTTGCAATTAAAAAACTTTTTAAACTAGGATTTGGATATTTTTTGAAAAAATAAATCATTCCAATTGCAGGAATAGCCAAAAGGCCCATAAAGTGAACACCAAATGAAAGTCCCACAACAAAAGAAATTAAAATAAGCCATCTATTACCTCTTTCGTTTTCCATATCTGCTTCCCATTTAAATCCTAGCCAAAATAGAAGAGCCATTATAAATGTAGCCATGGCATAGACTTCAGCCTCAACTGCGTTAAACCAAAAACTATCAGAAAATGTAAAGCATAGCGCTCCTATGGTTGATGAGCTTATTATTTTAATTGCATTTTCGTTAGAAATTTTGTCAGAAACGACTATAATTTTACGTCCTATTATTACTATCGTTAAATAGAGTAAATAAATGGTAAATGCACTAGCGAAGACAGACATCATATTTACCATAAATGCAATATCCTCAGGATTCGAGGCGAATGAGGAGAAAAATGCACCAATCATTTGAAATAACGGAGCTCCTGGTGGATGTCCCACCTGTAATTTTGCTGATGTTGAGATGTATTCAGCAGCATCCCAATAACTTGCTGTAGGTTCAACCGTAAGAAAATAAGTGGCAAGTGCAATTAAAAAAACAATTAATCCTGTTACACTATTTATTTTTTCAAATTTTCTAATATTCATTTATCAAATAATTGATTGACGAATTTAAACAATATTATCAATAAATATTTTAAATATAATTTATTTGTCTAGCTGAAACTTTAGTTTAAATAAGTCAAACACACTATTGCATATAATAATATATTATAAGTACAATTCAGAATTTGGAAATGGGTTTGAGTTTGTGGATATAACTATAGAATAATATTGTTAATTTAGATATTGTGAAGAAGCTAAACTATAATATACATAAGCAATGGAGCTAATAGGTGTATTAGTACTTTGTTTAATACTAGGTATAATAATTAGAAAGAAAGGTGACAATACAATGGACACTCTATCTAAAGGTTGTGGTTGTTTTAGTATTCTTTTTATAATTTTTGTAGGATTGATTATTTGGATGCTAATTGAGGGATATTAATTATGAATTGAGAATTTTACTTTTTATAACTAAGTTTTAAATAATTTAAATTTATTTTATAATTTAACAATCAATAATTTATAAACTTTTTTAATGAGCATTTTAAATACATTTAAAAATTTCTCAATGAGTGGAATCCTTTTTTTCTCTTATTTAGCATATGATTCAATAATACAAGGTGATCCAATTAAAAACACAATAGTATTTTTAATTTTTGCATTAGTTTTTCTTTCTATTACTTGGTATGTTTTTTCCTATATTAAAACAAATATTAAATCAATTGTCATTAAAAATATAATACTTTGGATTTTTGTTGCTATTGCTTCAAATCTTTAGTCTAAACAATTAAAATAGTTGAGAATATTACACACAATTATTTATTAAAATAAAAATTATTTTAATAATTAGTGGAATTCCAAATTTATATTAAATTTGCCGTTCATTACACTGGCCTATGGTGTAACTGGCAACACGTCTGGTTTTGGTCCAGAAG
>ERZ651776.1128-NODE-1128-length-33547-cov-3.110726_pt1 | contig 33547 bp, 34 predicted proteins | sample MGYA00514761_ERZ651776 | MGnify/ENA metagenome assembly ERZ651776
GAAAGCTTTGGATATGAAGCAATTGATACTAAAAAAGAGAGTCTCGGTAAGTGGAGGTTAATTGTATTCTTGGTGGTAGGATTTGTTGGGCTACCTTTGGGTGCAAAAATTTTAATAACAAGTGCAACAAATTTTGCAGAAAATTATGGGGTATCCGAGGAGGTTATTGGTTTGACTGTAGTTGCAGTTGGAACATCATTACCAGAGCTTGCAACAGCAATTGCAGCGGCCTATCGTCGAGAGGCAAATCTTTTATTAGGGAATGTTATTGGTTCCAATATTTTCAATATTCTTTGTATTGCTGGGATTGCTTCGTTAATCCATCCACTCCAGTTGACAGATAAAATTGAACTTTCGTCTGTAGGAACTCTTATTGTCTCAAGCATTGTGTTAGCTCCCATAATCATATGGTATAAATCTATTACTAGAATTATTGGTATCATTTTTCTTTTAATGTATGCTGGCTACATGTTAATGTTGTTCTAAAGAATAGGTTTTATAATGAATGGTTCGGCTTTAATAACTGGTGCAGCAAATCGTATCGGAAAGGAGATGGCTCTTGGTCTAGCTGCAGAGGGCATTAACATAGTGGTTCATTATATGAGTTCTGAAAAGGAGGCTGAGGAGGTTGTTGAAGTTGCAAGAACTTATGGAGTAAGGGCGGCTTCAGTAAAAGCCAATTTGCTTAATGATAATGAAGTCAAAGAATTAATTCCTAAGGCGGCATCACTAATTGGTGAGCAGCTAAATATTCTAGTGAATAATGCTTCAATTTTTGAATATGACAACATAGATACTGTTTCGACAAAAAGTTGGGATCGACATATTGGTTCGAATTTGAAAGCTCCATTATTTTTGATACAAGAATTTGCTAAGTTCGTACCAGACGGTGTATTAGATATTAATGGTGAAAATATGCCACAAGGTAATATTATAAATATTGTTGATCAAAGAGTATTAAAGAAAACACCTGAGTTTTTGACGTATTCTCTTGCGAAAATGGGTTTGTGGTCACTTACTCAAATGAGTGCTCAAGCATTAGCACCAAAGGTCAGAGTTAATGCAATTGGGCCTGGGCCCACATTAAAGGGGCACCGGCAAAAAGACAATCATTTTAGAAAACAAAGAAAAAATACTATTCTGCAACGAGGATCTTCTGCGACTGAAATATCTGATGCACTCATATTTATTTTAAAATCATCGAGTATGACTGGACAATTAATTTGTATTGATGGTGGTCAACACCTGGCTTGGAAAACAGCTGATATTTTGGGTCTCGAGTAAGGACTCTTCGCAAAGATATTGTATTTAAACGCAAAACTTTAGTCAGGACTTAATATGAATTGTCCACCAAGAAAAATAAAAAATAAAAAACTATAGAAAAAACTTAAGATTTTCAGTAATTTATAAGACAAGAATTTTTTATTCAATGAATTCAATAGTTTAAAAAAGTGCTTAAAAAATAGGCAGACACTCTATAGTAGCTTTTTTATAGGGGATAGAGACTGTGGAGCATCAATTATTCACAGACTTATCCACAGAAATAGTGGACACTTTTTTTCTTGTAATTTAATTTAATACGATGCAGTGAAAAGAGAGAATCAACGTTTATTGAGGTAAATATTTTTGGAAAGGATAGTTTATTAAGTGAGTGATATTTCAATTGGTGTTCATGCTGATAATAAAAAATCAATTCTAAAAAATTATGGCATTGAAGTTATAAAGTCATACTTACAGGATTTAACCACTTCAGCTGGTGTATACCGAATGTTAGATTCTGAAGGACAGGTATTATATGTGGGTAAGGCAAAAAATTTAAAAAATAGAGTTTCTAATTATGCTAGACTAAGCGGTCACACAGCTCGAATAACTCGAATGATTAATTCTACTTCGTCAATGATGTTTTTGACTACTGATACTGAGATTGAGGCTCTCTTGTTAGAACAAAATCTAATAAAGCAACTTAAGCCTAAGTTCAATGTTCTACTAAGAGATGATAAGAGTTTTCCAGACATTAGTATTTCAATGGCTCATCCATTCCCCCAAGTAGTAAAGAGCCGAGGTCGCAGGCTTCCTGATAATAAGTATTTTGGTCCTTTTGCTTCCGCAAGGGCTGTCAATCAAACGCTGAGCTATCTACAAAAAATATTTTTACTTAGAAACTGTAGTGATTCAATCTACGATTCTCGAACACGCCCGTGCTTGCAATATCAAATAAAGCGGTGCTCAGGACCGTGTGTTGGAAAAATTAGCCAAGATGACTATAAAAAGTCCATCAATGATGCCGAAATGTTTTTGGCTGGAAAGACATTAGAAATCAAAAAAACATTAGCAATCCAAATGACTCAAGCAAGCTCAGATTTAAATTTTGAAAAAGCAGCCGTCTTAAGAGATCGAATACAATCCCTAACTCATATACAAGGCTCGCAGGGGATAAACCCTACAATAGTTTCAGATGCTGATCTTATAGCCTTGGCTGTAGAGGGATCACAAGTGTGCATACAGATATTTTTCTTTCGATCCAATCAGAATTGGGGAAATAAAGCCTACTTCCCACAAACTGGTGTGGGTGCGGATGCTGGAGAAATACTTGAAGCATTTATTATGCAATTTTATAGAGAAAGATTACCACCATCTCTAATCTTGGTGTCCCATGATGTTGAAAATAAAAACCTTGTTATGTCAGCGTTGAAAGAAAATCATAAAAAATCTGTAAAAATTGAAACTCCTACAAAAGGGGAAAAAATTAAATTGCTTTTTAGTGCTATGAGGAACGCTTCTGAAGAGTTAGCCCGTAAAATTGCAAGTTTTGAAAACCAGACTAGATTGCTCAAGGCGATCAAGGAAAAATTTAACTTAATAGAATTACCTCAGCGCATAGAAGTATATGATAATTCCCATTTGCAAGGCACTAATGCTGTTGGGGCAATGATTGTAGCTGGGCCAGAGGGATTCATACGCTCACAATACAGAAAATTTAATGTAAAAGATCCGTCTGTTATTCCAGGTGATGATGTGCATATGATGTATCACGTTTTAAGCCGTCGTTTTGCGAGATTGAAAAATAAAAATGACACAGCTTTTTCAACAGATTACCCAGATTTGATTTTTATAGACGGTGGACTTACTCAAGTAAAGTCTGCCGCAAGAGTTTTAAAAGAAATGGCTCTCGAGCATATACCAATAATTGGTGTAGCTAAAGGGCTAGATCGTAATGCAGGAAAAGAGGAACTATACTTTGTTAATGGAAAAAGTATGATGCTTAAACGCAATGACCCTATACTCTTTTTTATTCAAAGACTCCGAGATGAAGCTCATCGGTTTGTTATAGGTGCTCATCGAAAAAAACGGGCGAAGGCTCTTGTGGTAAATCAGTTAGATGAAATTAATGGAATAGGGGCTACAAGAAAGCGTGCTCTTTTGAGCTACTTCGGCTCCGCCAAGGGAGTAAGTGTTTCTGCTTTAGCTGATTTGAAGAAGGTTGATGGTATATCTAGTGGCCTTGCAGATATAATTTATAACCACTTTAATGATTTTGACAGATAGGCTACTAATTATTCAAGTAATATAAAAATTGGACAATAAAGATGAGCTTTACAATACCAAATATATTAACCTTTTTTAGGTTGGTGGCAGCACCTATTATAGCAATGGTTTTACTGCTAGATTTAGGTGACCTTGGCTACACAGTTGCTTTATCTATTTTCGTAATTGCTGCAGTAACTGATTATCTTGATGGTTATTTAGCTCGAATTTTGAATCAATCTACGGCACTTGGTAAGGTACTTGATCCGATTGCAGATAAAGCTATGATAATAATAACATTGTGTTTTTTGCATTACGGTCTCGATAATTACACAGCTAAAATTATGTTTGGCGTCCCAGCCACACTAATTATTTTCAGAGAAGTGTTTATTTCGGGTTTACGTGAATTTATTGGCCCACAATCTAACTTACTAAGCGTCACATTGCTCTCTAAATGGAAGACAGCTCTGCAAATGCTTTCGGTTGGTGTTCTTCTGGCGGGCAATCTGACGTTCTTAAATTTTCTGTATCTTAAGATAATTGGACTTTTACTGCTTTGGCTTGCAGCAATTTGCACTGTCATAACAGGTGTTGATTACTTCAAAAAAATAGTGTCTGAGTTAAAAGGGTAACAAAATGAAAATTTTATATTTTTCTTGGCTGAGAGAATGTATCGGAATCTCTTCTGAAGAATATTCAACCGATGCTACAACTGTTAGAGGTTTGATAAGTGAATTAAGTGAAATTGAGCCACGGTATGAGAAGGCTTTCCTCAACTTATCTGTAGTTAAAGCAGCTATTGATCAAGAGTTGGCTGACAATTTAGATGACAGCATTATAGGAGCTAGGGAGGTAGCTTTTTTCCCTCCGATGACGGGGGGATGAAATTGACAGAAAGTAAGCTAGCGATATTAGAAATCAAAGTTCAAAGGTCAGATTTTGACGTTAATCTAGAATTAAAGCGCTTAACTCAGAAAAGTAATCGTGTAGGAGCAGTGATAGTTTTTTTGGGCTTAGTTAGAGATCTCAGCAAAAATAAGAATTTAAAGTTTATGGATCTTGAGCACTATCCTGAGATGAGTGAAAAAGCCTTAAAAGCCATTTGTTTGCAGGCCGCGAGCCGTTGGCATTTAGATGGGGTTTCTATTATTCATAGGGTCGGAAGACTTAAACCAGGTGAAAACATAGTTTTAGTCCTTACTTCATCAGCACATAGAAGAGATGCTTTTAATGCTTCTGAGTTTATTATGGATTTTCTTAAATCCCAAACACCGTTTTGGAAAAAAGAAACTACTATAACTGGTTCAAATTGGGTTAATGAAAATTCTTCAGATCAACAAAAATTAACTCGCTGGCAGTGAATATAAAGTCAAGAAAATCCAATTGACAAGATTGCAAAAAACACCACTAGCAGACCAGCTATTTTATTAGATTTAAAGAGTTTCAAACAAAGATTTGAATCTTTGCTATCGAATTGCCATAATTGCCACATTAGATGAAAGCTGAATAAAAGTGCCCCGCCTGCCATCAGTATTTTAGACGAAAGTATGGCACTTGGAACTGCATAAATCGCAATTTGCATCAATACGAATATCATTAAGATAAAAAATGCCAGCCAATTTTTGGCATATTTACCAAATAGTAATGCTGTAGACTTTAATCCTAAAAGTGCGTCGTCTTCCGTATCTTGGAAAGCATAAATAGTATCATAAAATAATGTCCAGAAAATTGCGGCTACGTATAAAACCATTGTACTTAATGTAATTGAGTTAGTGTGAGCGACGAAGCTCAATATAATACCCCAATTGAAACAAACACCGAGAAAAACTTGAGGCCACCAAGTAAATCGCTTTGCAAATGGATATATGATAACAGGGACAATAGACAGAACACCGATAAAAATAGCAAACTTATTAAATGTAAGTAGGATCAATAGTGATAATAGTGCCTGTAAAATCATCCAAGCTAGGGCCTGATTTGTTGAAACTTGTCCAGATGGAATTGGTCTTAATTTTGTTCGGGTTACTTTAGCATCAAATTCTTGATCATTAATATCATTCCAAGTACATCCCGCACCTCGCATCAGTGAAGCCCCTATTATACAGCTAAAAATTATCCAACCATCATTTATTGTAAAATACGAATTTTTTGACCAAATTGCTAATGATGAGCCCCACCAACAAGGTAATAAAAGTAGCCACGTTCCAATTGGACGATCAAATCTGCTTAACTTTAGGAATGGTTTGCTCCACAATGGACAAAATCTATCAACCCAATTAGAATTTGAAGCATCTAATATAATTGCAGATTTAGCGTTATTTTTTAAAAATTTTGTCATGGTGTGGAAAGAAGATGATAGACCGTTCAGTAAAAGTTAGATTGTTTTTGAAAAATAAAATATCTGTTGGCTCTGTTATAACCCTTAGTGATGATCAAGCAAAGTATCTTTTTAAAGTAATGAGATTGAATATAGGTCAAAATATCTCTGTCATTGATGGAAATACGGGTGAGTACTTGGCAAAAATAATAGAAAAAAATGTAAGGTCTGGTAAACTCCAAATTGTAAAAAAGTCAAAAGATATACTCTTACCCCCTGATCTTTGGCTTTTATTTGCACCTCTCAAAAAAACTAGAACAGAGTTTATAATAGAAAAAGCTACAGAACTTGGAGTTCAAAGAATAATACCGGTGATAACTGCTCGAACTATACTATCTGGTTTGAGGATTCCAAGGCTTCAAACAATTATGATAGAGGCTTTGGAACAATGCGGAGGCACTTATCTTCCAACCTTGAGTGAACCTGTGAAGCTCAATGATGCCCTGAGCGCGTGGCCTGAGGAACGACAACTTATATTTTGTGATGAAACATTATCGGAAACCCAAAACGCTGATCCACTCAATACTTTTGAAAAGAAACACTCAGCTGGTATTTTGATAGGCCCCGAAGGAGGATTTTCTTCGATAGAAGGCCAGGCTATTAGGCGAATAAAAAATGTCCTGTCTATAAGTTTAGGTCCACGAATTCTGAGGGCTGATACAGCCGCTGTCTCTGCGATATCGATATGGCAGAATTTTAATTAAATTTGTTTTGTCAAAAGCACTTGCTTTTTGGTTTTATTTAAAATTATTTTTTTAAGTTTATTGATGGCTCAGTTCTATAAATTATTCTTTTTATATTTTCTTTATGCAAAAGCCAAATCATTAAAACTAAAATCCCCGAGAATAAAATCTTTTCATCAGTCTCGGTACCAAGAAAAAAAACGGGGCAAAGTAAAGAGCTTCCAAGAGCAGCCAAAGAAGATTTTTTTGAAATTATTGCAATTATAACCCAAGAAACGCACACCAGAGCACCAACAATAAAATTCATGGCGAGAATTATACCTAAAAAAGTTGCTACGCCTTTACCTCCTTTAAATCTATAATATATCGGAAAAATATGACCAAAAAACACTGCTAATCCTGCGAAAATTAGGTAACCATTTCCAAAAAACGTGGTTACTAAAAATATTACAGCATAACCCTTTCCAGAATCTAAAACCAATGTAAGAGCTGCTGCCATTTTATTTCCTGTTCGCAGGACATTAGTCGCACCAATATTCCCTGAGCCCACAGACCTTAGATTGTCTACCCCAATTAATTTAGTAATAATAATTCCAAATGAAATGGAGCCAATTAAATAGGAACAAGCCATAATTACGAAAAGTAAAAAGTAATTATTAATCTCTAATAGGAAATTCATATTTTAATCCCCCTTTGTTTGTCACGGTAAATAGTCTTACCATCAACAATAGTATTTAATACTTTTCCTTGCATAGTCATTTCATCAAAAGGAGTATTTTTTGATTTAGAGAATAATTTGAATCTATCCATTACAAATGGTGCATTTTTATCAAATATTATGATATTTGCAGCACAATTTTTTGCTAAACTTCCTCCACTTATTCCGAGAATCTTTGCTGGATTAAATGATATAAATTGAAAAAGCTGTGGTAAATCTATGTATCCGTTATGAACTAGCTTTAGGCATGCAGGTAATAGGGTTTGCAGTCCAACTGCACCACTAGCAGCCACTTGAAAAGGCAATCTTTTGCTCTCCTCATCTTGGGGCGAATGAAACGAACTAATCGTATCTAGAGTCTGATCTACTAAACCCTGAACTATTGCCTCTCTATCAACTTCAGATCTGAGCGGAGGAGAAAGTTTAAAGAAAGTACGGTAGTTGGCAATATCGAATTCGTTAAGAATTAAGTGATGAATTGAAGTACCTGCAGTTAATTTTATTCCTCGTTTTTTTGCGGCACGAATTGAAATTAAAGCATTTTCTGTTGTAATTTGATCCGCGTGGTATCTAACCCCTGACTCTTCTGCGAGTATAATATCTCTATCTATCCCTAACTTTTCTGCAATTGTGGAGACTGATGGTATCCCTTGAAGTGTTGCAAATTTTCCAGAGGTCGCCGCGGTACCTAATGAAAGAGCGTGATCTTGGGGATGTGCAACGATTAAAGCGTCTAGGTCTGAAGCGTATTTCATTGCATTTAAAAATATTTTGGGATCAGATACCTGTTTAAATCCATCAGTTAAAGCAATAGCGCCTTTATTACACAAGAAAACCATTTCAGTAAGCTCTTTTCCGTCAAGGTTTTTACATAGTGCAGCCATTGGAATGACCCTTACATCAGTAGCTTGTTCTGCCCGCCTTAAAAAAAACTCTAGAATTTCTGGATTATCGATTGGTGGGTTCGTATCGGGCCTCGTAACCATTGTTGTAATACCGCCGGCTGCGGCTGAAGCTCCAGCGGATTTAAAACTTTCTTTATGTTGTTCTCCAGGTTCACATATTTTTACACCAATATCAATTATTCCCGGGGCTAAATAAAAGCCTTGGCAGTCAATTTCATTTCCCTTAGATTTCCCATTAACTGAGGTAATCACACCATCCTCTATAGTTAACGAACCAATCCCTTCAAAATTTTCTTTGGGATCTATCAGCACGGCATTCTGAAGCGTAAAAGCCTTTTCGGTAGTCACTCTATTTCCTCTTTTAACTTTTTGTAAATAGAAGTTCAATAACTGCCATCCTAATGGCAACAACCATTTCAACTTGTTCTTGGATAACACTTTTGGTCATGTCGTCTGCTATCATGCCATCAATTTCGACGCCTCGGTTCATTGGACCTGGATGCATGACTATGGCGTCTTTCTTAGCAAATGATAGTTTCTTTTGATCCAAGCCAAATCTGTGAAAATATTCTCGTTCTGAAGGAATTAATGCGGCATCCATTCTTTCTCGCTGAAGGCGAAGCATCATTATTACATCGGCATCTTCTAGGCCGCTTTTCATGTCAGAGCCTATTTCAAGGCCAAGTTCTTTAAAACTTTTTGGAAGTAAGGTTGTTGGCCCAACAAGCCTTATTCTGTTCTGCATTTTTCCAAGGAGAAAAATATTAGATCTTGCAACTCGACTATGGGCTATGTCGCCACAAATCGCTACTGTTAATCGTTGAAGGCGGCCCTTACGGCGCCTTATTGTCAGAGCATCTAGTAGTGCTTGAGTGGGGTGCTCGTGTGTTCCGTCGCCCGCATTGATGACAGAACAATTTACTTTTTCTGATAAAAGTTGCACCGCTCCTGAGTTAGGATGGCGTACGACAATTAAGTCTGGTCGCATTGCATTTAAATTTAATGCTGTATCAAGCAGCGTCTCACCCTTTTCTATTGAACTAGAATTAACGTGAATGTTCATTACATCTGCACCAAGCCGCTTCCCGGCAATCTCAAAGCTTGCCTGGGTTCGGGTTGAGTTTTCAAAGAAGATATTTATCTGAGTATAGCCCGACAAAGGTTTTATTATGGATTTGCGTTCTCGATTTGAGACAGCGTACCTTTCTGCTAAATCAAGAATAGTATTGATTTCATCGGGAGTAAGTTTTTCGATTCCTAATAAGTGCTGTTGCAATTACATTCCCGCCGTTCCTTAACTCAGAGTTTTAAGTTATACCTATTAATAAATTAGTAACAAGTTTATAAAATCGCTAACCAATGATAACGCAAAAGATGATTGTCAATATTAGGTTGATGGTTATTGTATAAATATGGTTGAACAAAATATAACGAAAGAACAGGCTATCTCTATGCTCAAATGGAGTATTGAAGTTGGTGCTGACGAAGCTCTTAACGAGACAACCGGATATAGGTTAAGTGATAAGAGCCCAAATAACAAAACCATCAGTGATATTGGTGTAAAAGATGCGATTTTATCAGATGGAGAGAGCCGATCCCATCCTGAACAACTAATGAAGTCAAATGTTCAAGTTATTGATAAAGAATTAGTTGCAATTGCTCTTGCAAAAGAGTGTCATTTGGTAGACGATATAGGATGTCGAATAAAAGAGTTTCCACACTTTAGACTACAGAACGGCAAAAATGACGCTTCTTTTTATAATGGAAGTGCTGAGGCATCTGTAATTATGTTTAAGGAACCAGAAATTTATAGCTCTCAAGGAGACAATGAGGGTACTTCTGGAGCTAAATGGTTACTTTTTGACAGAATATTTGATAGCATTGACACACTCCTAAGTGACGAAGCTCTTGGAACTTGTGGATCAATAGTAACTTTCCCAGAATACTTTGACAGCAGTGAGGAAGCGAAGGATTATAATTTTCAATTAATACGTCCATTTTTATTTCGCTATGTTGAATTAATTAAACCCCATGCCATAATATTAATGGATGGATTTCTTAAGGATTGGCTCTTTAAAAAAAATGATGTCAATGAAGATATAAACTTATTAAAAAAGATCGAAATTGTTACTTTCCCATCCTTAGATGTTCTATTAACAGCACCACAAAGAAAGAAAGAGGTATGGAACACAATTCTAGATTTGAAAACAAAGCTTAAAAAGAGAAGAATGAAAAAATGACAGGTTCTCGAAAATTTATTCCCATGAATATTGCGGTTTTGACGGTTTCTGATTCAAGAAGTCTTGCTGATGACAAATCGGGTGATTTATTACAGAAAAGAATTCTTAGCGGGGGTCATAATATACACCAACGTACTATTGTACTGGACGAGCAGGCTTCAATTGTAAAGGTATTACGTAGTTGGGTCGACAATAAAAGCATTGATGTTATTCTGACCACTGGTGGTACTGGGTTAACAGGTAGAGATGTAACGGTGGAGGCTCATAAACAGGTCTATGAAAAAGAAATTGAAGCCTTTGGAACAATTTTTTCCATAGTCTCGATGAAGACGATTGGAACCTCAGCGATACAATCAAGAGCGTGTGCAGGTGTAGCGTCAGGAACTTATCTCTTTGCTTTGCCTGGCTCTCCATCAGCCTGTAAGGATGCCTGGGATGAAATACTAACGTTTCAATTTGATTACCGTCATTTGCCCTGTAATTTTGTTGAATTACTTCCAAGATTGAACGAACATTTACGGCGCAAATAGGTCTAAATCATTAATTTTAAGAAAGGTTAATTATTCCGGTTCTAGATTTCGATGCTTTTTGATACTTTAGTTGATTTCCTTTCAGCCCGCTATTTGATGCCAACTTAATTCTTGATTATACATATTGCTAATCGGCATAAACAAACTATATACCTAATTCAAAGTAGTAAACAGTATTCGACTAAATCGTCGTCGTAGTTTCGTAAAATTTATCAATTAAGAAATAGAGGTTTTTATGAGGTTTTTGTTTCGAGCCATTGGTGGTTTGCTATTATTAGTATTAGCCGTTGCACTCTTAGGAATTGCATCCGTTAAATTAAAAAATGCTTTCAGTGAAAAAGCTGAGGGTAGCTTCAAAAAGAAGTATGGTAACGAAAGAATCTACACTGCCTATGTTGAACGGCTTAAACCCACTCAAATTAGTCCTAAAATTATGGCTTATGGTGAAGCAAAAAGTTGGCGTTCGTTAGAATTAAGAGCTGCTAGTTCGGGACGCCTCATATTTTTGTCAAAGAATTTTCGTGAGGGCGGTATGGTTAGTGCTGGTGAAACATTATTTAAAATTGACCCCCGCGAAGCAGACGATCTTGTTAAAGTTGCTGATGTTAATCTTTTAGAAACACGTGCGGAACTCAGCGAGGCGCAAAGTGCACTTTCATTGGTTCAATCAGATTTGAGTTATTCGGAAGAACAGTTGAAGCTTCGATTGACGGCTGTGAAGAGACAAAAAAGTTTAAATGACAGTGGAATAGTTACGACGGCAGCTGTCGAGAACAGTGAATTGTTACTCTCAAACGCCTATCAGGCCGTTTCTTCGAAGAAGAATCTCCTCGCCCAGGGTAGCGCGCGGATTGCACGTGCAAACATTTCAGTCACCCGCGCTAAAATTTCTTTAGAACAAGCTAGGCGACAACTACTTGATAGTGAATATCGAGCTCCATTTTCAGGGGTTATTTCAAAAGTCTCCGTGGTGCCCGGTCGTCTTTTAAACAAAAATGAACAGTTGGGAGTTTTGATTGATACAGAAGCTCTAGAGGTTGGTTTTCAAGTTTCAAACTTAGAATTTTCTAGGATGGTTGACGACAATGGAACAATCATACCGTTGATTATAAAAGTTGTTAAGGATGCTCAAGAAAATTCTCTTACTCTTTCAGGGATAGTTCAACGTGTCGGAGCAGAGGTGATTTCTGGAACTGCCGGAAGACAGGTGTTCGCTAGCTTGAAGGGGAATCGTAGTGGAATGATTAGAGCAGGAGATTTCCTTATGGTTGAAATAGAGGAGAGCCCATTAAAAAATGTAGCGATAATACCGTCGGTCGCGGTAGATACAAATAGCAGACTTCTTTTACTTGGCGATAACGATAGGCTGGAGGAGATAAAAGTGGAGGTTCTCAGACGACAGTCAAACAAAGTTATTATCAGCGCAGTTCCGTTTGGTCGAGAATATGTAATTGATCGGCCACCATATTTGGATGCAGGACTGAGAGTAAAACCGATAAGGCCGGGTGACTTGCAAATAAGCTCACCCCAAACTGATAATAAAAGTAAACAAGATAAAATGGTTGAATTAAGCCAAGAGGAGCGTTCTACTCTTATTACTTTTGTTGAAAAAAATGATAGAATGCCAAAAGACGTTAAGGCGGCCATAATAAAGCAGCTGGAAGCACCAAAGGTTTCTTTGAAGATGGTAAATAGGTTTAAAAGTCGAATGGAAGGAAACTGATTTGGCACTGAAAACAGACACTTTTATTGGCGGTATAATTTGCTATTTTGCACGGCACGGTACAATAGCAAATTTATTACTGGCTGTAATGATAGTTCTGGGCCTAGTTTCAATTACTAAAATTAGAGCTCAATTCTTTCCAGACGTTATTATTGAAACTGTAACTGTTAAGGCCATCTGGAAAGGTGCTGGCCCAGAGGATATTGATAATGGTCTCGTTAGTATAATTGAACCTAGTCTTATTGGAATTGATGCTGTAGATAGCATAAGTGCTGTTTCGCGTGAGGGATCCATGCAGATTTCTATAGATTTTCAGCCTGGTTCCGACATGGGTTTAGCTCTTCAAAATGTCAAAGACGCAATTGATGGTGTTCAAAATCTACCCAAAAATGTTGATGATATTTCAGTTAAAAGACGTCAGTGGCGTGATAGAGTTACTAATGTGGTTTTATCAGGACCCGTACCAATAGAGCAGTTAAGTAGGTTCGCAGATGAGTTCTCTCAAAGTTTAAATAGGCTAGGAATTAGTAAAGCTACAATTAATGGGGTTAGTGCTCCTATCTTGCGAGTGTTGGTTCCAGAGCATGCCTTAGTGGGACACGATATCTCCTTAAGCACTATTGCCTCGGCAATAAAATCAAATGCTGAAGCGAGTCCCGCTGGTGATGTAGGTAATACTGCTACCCGTATTCGAACAGGTAGTTCCAAGAGAGATGCTGAACAAATTGGGAATATTGTTGTACGATATAAAACTGATGGTTCAAAACTTCTTGTGAGTGATGTTGCTTCTATCGAGATTGAAGGGTTAGATAGGGCTACAGCTTATTTTAAAGATGGTAACCCTGCTGTGTTAATGCGTGTTGATCGTGGTCCGCAAGGTGATGCTATTGAAATGCAAGATCTTGTGGAAACCGCTGCTGATGCACTACAGCGAACCCTGCCTGCCGGTGTAATGATTGAGTTATCAGGTACACGGGCTGAGGCCATTAAAAACCGTTTAAATATATTATTAAAAAATGGTGTCCAAGGTTTTTTCCTTGTTTTAATTTTATTATTTTTATTCCTAAGTGCCAGAACAGCGTTTTGGGTTGCACTTGGTATTCCTGCTGCAATGCTTTTTTCGATAGCGATGATGTATGCTTTTGGCATAACTCTTAATATGATTTCCCTCTTTGCTTTAATTTTGTGTATTGGAATTGTAGTGGATGACGCAATCATTGTTGGAGAGCATGCTGACTTCAGGGCAAGGCGTTTAGGAGAGACACCCGCTGAGGCTGCAGAGCGTGGGGCCATTCGAATGGGACTTCCTGTATTTACGGCGACTTTGACAACTATTTTGGCCTTCGCTGGGCTAGTTGCGGTGGGTGGGCGTTTTGGTAGTCTCATAAGAGACATCCCCTTTACGGTAATTGTAGTACTTTTGGCCTCATTGATGGAATGCTTCTTGATCTTGCCAAATCACATGCGGCATGCCCTTGCTTCTAAATTAGAGAGAACACCTTGGTACGATTGGCCTTCAATAAAGTTTAACGACCTTTTCAGATACGTAAGGGACAAATTTTTTCGCACTTTCACACAGTGGATAATTTTTATGCGTTATCCATTAGTTGCTGGTGCAATTGCACTTCTCGCTATCTCAAGTTCGTTATTAATCTCTGGTCAATTAAAATGGCGATTTTTTAACGCCCCAGAAACAGGGCGCCTCACTGGTAATATTTCTATGTTACCGGGAGCCAGTAGGTCTGATACACTCTTAATGTTGAAAGAATTAGATAGGGCTACTTCCGCTGTCGCTTCACAATTTGAGGATAAAAGCGGTCTGGATCCAGTGACCTTTGTTTTGACGCAAGTTGGCGGTAACTCTGGACGAGGACTGTCGGGAGCCGCGAATAAAGACCAAGATTTGCTGGGCTCAATTTCAATAGAGTTGATTGATGCAGATCTGAGAGACTATTCATCTTATGCCTTTGTTGGAGCGTTACAGCGTGAAGTTCAACGTCAACCTCTTTTAGAGACGTTGAGTTTCCGAAATTGGGCATCTGGTCCTGGAGGAGATGGTCTTCGGGTGTCGATACAAGGTTCTGATGCCAAGACTCTCAAAGAAGCTTCTGAAACCTTGATTGGTCAATTATCAAACTTTCCCGAGATTTCGGGTCTAGAAGATAATCAATCTTATGACAAGAATGAGATAACACTAAAGCTGACTCCAAGAGGAGAAGCTCTTGGGTTTACCATTTCAGGCATCGGATCTGATCTATACCAAAGATTAAATGGGATTGAGGCCGTTGCTTTTCCTGATGGATCTAGGACTGCAAAAATTATTGTAAGTTTATCCCAAGAGAGTATTAAGGCCGATTTTCTAAGTCGAACCCATGTCAGAAGTTCTCAAGGTAAATTTGTTAAACTTTTAGATATTGTAACAGTTGAGTCTAATATTGGATTTTCCACTGTGAACCGAGATAATGGCCAACGAAAGATTGTTGTTTCTGGAGAAATTTCAGAAGATGACCCAGCGAGGGCAACTTATATTTCTGATCAACTCAAAGATCTAATTTTGCCAGAACTCCAAACTAAATTCGGAATAGAGACTGAACTTTCAGGTTTAGCTCAACAAGAAAAGGATTTTCTTAATGATGCATTCATTGCGTTTGCCCTTTGCCTCATGGGGATTTATCTTGCTTTATCGTGGGTATTTGAAAGCTGGCTACGCCCTCTTGTGATAATGGCCATTATTCCATTTGGATTGATTGGCACACTTTGGGGGCATTTTTGGTGGGGTATCCCACTTTCGATGTTTAGTATAATTGGTTTAATAGGAATGACGGGCATTATTATCAATGATTCCATAGTGCTTATATCTACAATTGATGAGTTTGCGGAAAAACGAGGTCTCACCCCCTCTGTGATTGATGCAACATCTGACAGGTTAAGACCTATTCTCTTAACAACCTTGACAACTGTACTTGGATTGCTCCCTCTTTTATTTGAGACCTCTAAAGATGCACAGTTTTTAAAACCGACCGTCATTACTTTAGTCTATGGGCTTGGTTTTGGAATGTTTGTCGTACTATTTCTAGTACCTGCTTTTGTAATTATTCAGAGAGACTTTAGACAACTCTTTAACGCTTTGAAGCGATTAGTATTTAGTAATAGGTTAAGTTTGTTTGGAAGAATATCAATTTGGATTGGCTTTGTTTCAATTTTTTCGGTGTTTTCGGTGGGGTTTGGTTCGATGGCCTTTTTAGGCAAGTCCTACCTAGGGTGGTTTGTGCCCATTCCAATAGATTCAGCTTTGGTTCAAAATGTTTTGAGTCTGAGCTTTGTTACTGTAGTGTTAATTTTATGGATAATCATTTTCAGGAAGAGGTTATTTACTCGTCCAAACGCATTTCTTTAGTCACAGCCAGTAATTACAAACCCGCTATCCTCTAGTATTAGAAGAGCGGTTAATCGGTTTCTTTCGATCACTTTATGATTGCTATAAATATTTTGTAACGAAGTTTTTACAGATAGCTTCTTTCCTTCAAGTTTCACCGTCAGATTTTCGGTATAATCATCAGAAAATGCATATTCTATAAGCATTTCTGGTTTTGACTTCGGTACTTTAGAAAGATGAATCAAATATTCTATACTTAAGTCGTCATCATTTATCTCTATTGAGCATTTTGAAGAGAAAAAAACTTTATCTGTGGTTTTTGATGGTACTTCTTTTAATGCTGTAGTGATTAAATCAAAGTTTTCCTGAGGTGCTTTAAACTGTAATGGCGTACTAATCTTTGCTGTTTTGAGTAGACAAATATCTGCACATACACCAAATTCTAAGTTAATATTAAGCAATGCGTGTTGAAGAGGAAACATTTTGATAATTTTTATTGGAATTGTCAAAACATTTTGATATCCAATAACTTTTACATCATATTGTTGAAAGATTTTTGGAGTTGGCCAAGATAATTCTACTTTTCTTATATTCTGGGAACTGGTCCAATCAAAGGTAGGCTTTATGCCGAAAGGACCAGGGTTTCTCCAATACGTTTTCCAACCAGGGCTTAATTTAAACTGAATTGCGCCTAGAATGTCACCGTTATTATCTTTCCATCCATGGATATATTTTATGGAGACGACATCAGTTGTTATTTCAGTGTTCGCTAGGCTAGATTGGGTAGCAAAATAAATTGTAAAAATTGATAGTAGTGCTAAACTTTTTCCCAGTTTTATGGGATGAAATAAAAATTCGAAATGTTTGCTCTTCATTTGGTGCGACAATCAATAGGGTCAAACTTAATGTCTTTTTAACGTGAAAGAAACTAATATGACCGATATAAAGACTACAAAAACAGACTACCAAGGACAACTCCTTCTGGCCACCCCCAAAATGACTGATTTCAGGTTCGAAAGAGCTGTTATATTGATTTGCTCGCACAACACCGAAGGAGCTATGGGAATAATAGTTAATAAGCCAACACAAGAATTAAAGTTTGATGATATTTTGGAGCAGTTAAAAATCATTCCCCAAAAAAAAGTGACTAATCATAAAATATATTTTGGAGGGCCAGTCGAGTTTGGAAGGGGATTTGTTGTCCATTCATCTGATTACGATGTTCCGAACGTGAGCATAAATATTCAAGACGAATATTATTTAACAGCTAGTATCGAGATACTTGAAGATATGGCTAATGGATGTGGGCCTAAGAAAAGTATACTTGCTTTGGGATACGCTGGTTGGGGACCAGGGCAATTGGAAAACGAGTTACTTTTTGATAGCTGGTTAATGTGTGATCCTGATCCTAACTTAATTTTTTCGCTACATTCAGAAACTAAATGGAATAGTGGACTAAAGAAGCTTGGGATTAACCCATCTCATTTGGCTACGATAGGTGGTTCGGCTTAAGTTCGTGGAGCTGCGGCTCTTTTTAATCTATCATTGATAGCAACTCCTAAACCAGAACTAGGAATAGGAGCGACGGAAATAGTCGAGATTTCCATAAGTTTTGCCATTTCATCGATGTCTGTAAGACTAGAAAAAAGGTTAGATGCTGCTTCTGTGAGGCTACCTTTTTGAGATAGGGACAGTCCAATGCTATTTTTAGGCATTTCCCCAAAACCAAGAAATAACTCCTTTGAATTTGGAGCGTCAACATTTAGCTTTAATTTACAATCAGGAGCATAATGAGATTTCATCAGTCCAGGGGCTATTATTGACTTTAGGTTTTGAGTGGAGGCTTGATTATTTATCAACTTACTTCCAATTTTTTCTTCTATTATTTCAGATGAGATACCACCTGGCCTTAACAAAACAGCGTTGGTATTATCAAATCCAATAATTGTACTTTCTAAGCCAATGAGACATTTTTCTCCTTCGATAACAGCAGAAATTTTTCCGTTGAGATTTCTTAAAACGTCCTGAATTCTTGTGGGGCTAATCTTGCCTGAAATATTGGCTGATGGTGCCGCAATTGGAGACCCAAATTCTTTAATTAGAGCTCTTGCTGTTGGGTGCATTGGTACTCGAATTGCTAATGTTTTGCGGTTACCCGTTACAAGTGAAGCTAATCGAGTCGCTAGGTGCTTTTTAGTTAAAACTAAGGTCAAAGGGCCTGGCCAGAAATTATTAATAAGTGTTTCAGCTACTTTAGGAATGACGGCCCAATTTTCGACTTCCCGTGCCTCTGATATGTGAATTATTAGTGGGTTATATACCGGACGGCCCTTTGTTGAAAATATTTTACCAACAGCTATATTTGATAACGCTGAAGCTCCCAGACCATAAACTGTCTCAGTAGGAAAGGAAACCAACTCATCGTTATTTAAAAAGTTAGCAGCCTTTTTTATTGATTTTGGTGTTTGATCCAAAATCTCAGTCTTTGAACTTTCACGCATTGAATTACTTGCTTGTTTAGATATGACATATTACTTCTTATATCATAAAAATATTATCAATTTAGGAATAATATTCTTAAACATTTAATTTAGAAAGACAAGCTTATGGATTATTGTGCGCCTGTTGATGAAATGCTTTTTCAGTTAGAACATATATGTGATGTTAAAACATTACAGACTTATGAGCAGCATAGAACACTTGATATTTCTATGATTAAATCTGTTCTTGATGAAGCTGCTAAGATCAGCTCACAAGTGATTTCTCCACTCAATAGGATTGGTGATTTAACTCCGCCAAGACGAGAAGGTGAGAAAGTTATATGCTCACCAGGTTTTCTTGAGGCATATAAAGCAATTTCCTCGGGTGGATGGGTCGGAATGTCTGGAGGCCAAGAGTTTGGTGGTATGGACCTTCCCGGTGCAGTATCAACCTGTGTAAATGAGATGCTAGGTAGTGCATGTCTAGCGTTGGCATTGAATCCATTGATGACCCAAGGTCAAATTGAAGCGTTAGAAAGTCATGCAAGTGAACAGATAAAAACAATCTATTTACCAAAGTTAATTAGTGGAAGGTGGTCGGGAACGATGAACTTGACTGAGGAAAATGCAGGCTCTGATGTTGGAGCTCTCAAAACACAAGCATTCCCAAAAGCTGATGGAAGTTTTGAGATAACTGGTCAAAAAATATATATAAGTTGGGGCGAGCATGATTTAGCTGAGAACATTTGCCATCTTGTTTTGGCAAGGCTTCCTAATTCTGGTGCGGGAACCCGGGGTATATCTTTATTTTTAGTACCTAAGTATCTAGTTGAAGATGACGGAACCATTGGAGAAAGAAATAGCTTAAATATCATTGGGCTTGAAGAAAAGATGGGGCTTCATGGATCTCCTACTGCCACAATGAGCTATAATAAGGCAAAAGGTTGGTTGGTTGGTAAGCCAAATGAGGGTATGGCTGCAATGTTTACCATGATGAACAACGCACGGTTAGGTGTGGGGGTACAAGGGCTATCACAAGCAGAAAGAGCGTTTCAAGTGGCTGGCACTTATGCCAAGGACCGAAGGCAAGGGCGCTCACAAATTCAAAATGGAACTGGTACAATCATAGATCATGCTGATGTAAGAAGAAACTTATTGTTTATGAAGGCTTTGACGTCTGTATCGCGAAGCATTTGTCTTGATACTGCAGTATCAATTGATTTATCGAAAGTATCAGGATCTCAGGCTATCCTCGATAGAGCTGCTTTTTTAATACCAATTGCTAAAGCATTTGGTACTGATAATGGCTGTCGTGTTAGTGATTTAGGAATCCAAGTGCATGGGGGCCTTGGTTTCATAGAAAGCTCTGGTGTACCTCAAATCTATCGCGATGTGCGAATTACGGCAATTTATGAAGGTACTAATGGAATTCAAGGAATGGATCTTGTGAGTCGGAAACTTTCTGATGGCGGTAGTGCTGGATTCTCTCTGATTGATGAGTTCTGCGAAACTGAGAATACTTGTAAGGATACAAATCTTATAAAACTGGAGGTTGTGGAAGAATTTCAAGAAGCTAGGTTAAATCTTTTTATGGCTTTGAACTGGATGGTGAATTCTAATAACCTGAATGAGCGTTATGCTGGTGCAACATCATTTCTTCGAGCGTTTGGTTTGATACTGGGTGCAAACTATTTGTTGAAAGGGGCACTAAAAAGTCAAGAACCGCAACGAATTGAATTAGCACAATTTTATATTGAGCACATTTTGCCCGAAAGTCACGCTGCTATTAAATCAGCTTGCCGCGGTACAAGTTCAATTTATCGGACTCACGTATAAAGAGGAAAAGTTTTATGACTCAAAGTAGTGAAGTAATACATTTTCCTTACCCCACTCCTCCAGCTCCCGGAAATGTTATTAAGGTTTCAGATGGAATATATTGGGCTAGAATGAGTTTGCCTATGTTAATTGATCATGTAAATGTTTACATATTGGAGGGATCACAAGATTTAACCATCATTGACACTGGCTTGAATTTTATCGCTTGTAAGTCTTCCTGGCTGGAAATTCTTAAAAAAAACTTTGAAAACAAACCAGTAAAAAATGTTATTTTAACGCATCACCACCCAGACCATATTGGATTGTTGGGATGGTTTCACGATAATTTTGACACAAAAGTTTATGCGTCCCGAGCTTCTTGGTTACTTGCAAGAATGTTGTACTTTGATAAGCAGACTAAACCAAGTAAGCAAGCAATGGACTTTTGGGTGCAAGCGGGTATGGATAAAACGACCTTTGATAAAAGATGTAAGTCAAAACCCTTTAATTTTTCTGATGGGGTTGCAAATTTTCCACTTGGTTTTATCTGTTTGGATCAAGGTACAGAAGTATGTCTAGCTGGAAGACGATGGAGAATTGAAATAGGTCAAGGCCATGCTCCAGATCACATAACCTTGTGGGGTTTGGACGCACCAGTAGTAATTGCTGGGGATCAAATAATTCCTGGAATCTCACCTAATTTGGGGGTTTACCCTACTGAGCCATTACTCGATACTGTCGGGGGGTGGCTAAGTTCTTGTAATAGATTCTTAAAACTGGCTCAGTCTGATCATCTTGTTTTGCCTGGCCACAAGTTACCCTTTATAGGCTTATCAACGAGGTTGAGACAGCTTGTTGACAACCATGTTTCCGCTCTTGCGCGGATAGAAGACAAACTTTCTTTGGAGTACTGCACAGCTGTTGATCTATTCCAACCAATTTTTAAGAGAAAGATTAACCAGAGTGAATATGGTCTGGCTCTGGCTGAGGCCGTAGGGCATCTTAATTACTTTCGAACTAGAGAGATGGTAACATCGTCAGTTCGTCATGATGGTGCACTGCTGTTCAAGTTAAAATAATTTTCTTGTTTTAATCAGACTAAAAATATGCAAATATAATGTCGCTAATAAAATTTTTTAGGAGGTAGGATTTGACAGATCACAAGCACGGAGAAATGGATATAACAGAGCACGAAAAAGTGTATTCTGGCTTCATTAAATTTGGTATTTATGTTGGGCTGTTCTCAGTCTTCGTTCTGATTTTTTTGGCGCTATTTAATTCTTAACATATCCAATAAATATTTAATTTAAGAAAGTCGAATTGCTGTCAAGTGTTACACACCAGTCTCTCTTTGCACTTTCTTTCTTGCCAATTTACGAGCACGTCTGACTGCTTCAGCCTTTTCTCTAGCACGTTTTACAGATGGTTTTTCAAAATGTTGTTTAAGTTTCATTTCGCGAAAAACGCCTTCTCGTTGGAGCTTTTTTTTGAGCACTCTTAATGCTTGGTCAACGTTATTGTCTCTAACTTGTACTTGCACCGACTTCAATTCCTTATGACTTTATAATTGTTGAGAGTTTGTATAGCAATCAAATATGATTATGTCTATAGTTGAGAGTGAAAGTTTTTTAATGACAATAGGCGACGCTTGATGATGACTAAGGGAAATGATGATAATAACAACTTTAGAGATATTTTGATCGATAAAGCACTAAGGCATGTAGTTTTTGATGGTTGGTCTGACTCTATGTTTTCTAAAGTATGTTTGGAACTAAATTTGTCTAAAGTACAAGCACAACTTTTTTTTCCAAGAGGTGGGGTTGATATGGCTCTAGCTTTTCATGAGCGAGACGATGAGATTTTTCAAAAAGCTTTTTCAACTGTTGAATCGAATAATGCAAATAATCGGGTGCGTGACCGTATTGAATCGGCAATTAATTTTCGTCTAGAAGTTGCAGACAAAAATAAAGAAGCAGTAAGAAGGAGTATATCAGTGTTAACTACCCCACTGTATGTGTCAGAAGGTAGTAGAGCATTGTGGAAGACATCAGACAATATTTGGAATTCAATTGGAGACAACGGTTATAATTTAAACTGGTATTCCAAGAGGTTGATTCTTTCCTCAGTATACTCTACCGTTTTGATTTTTTGGTTGGAAGATGACAGTAAAAACTTTGTTGAAACCCGAGCTTTTGTCCAAAGAAGAATAAGCGATGTGATGACGGTAGAACGGGTCAAAGGAACTATTAAGCGATCACCTATTTTAGGACCTATTGTGGAACACTTTGAGTCCCTTGCCGGGGGTCTGCTTGAGCGAAAGGAAAATTTTCCAGGATGGCAAAGCAAGTAAAAAAACTGCAAAGTTAAATTGTCTATTTTAATCCCTTTAATTTTGTGGGCTAAGTATGTATAGGTTAAATAAAGGAGAGGTTTGACTGCGTAACGGTGGTCTGGCATCTCTAAACTTGTCGTAATTATTGTAACGGAGATACACATGGCACTTCCATTGATGCAAAAAGCTACAGCGGTCTGGTTAATAGACAATACAAAGTTAACATTTTCGCAAATCGCAAAATTTTGCGGTCTTCATGAGCTTGAGGTGAACGGAATCGCTGACGGTGAGGTGGCTAACGGTATAAGAGGTATGGATCCAATCTCAAATACGCAGCTTACTGCAGAAGAAATTAAAAGATGTGAAGAGGATCAGCTAGCAGATCTAGTACTAGTTAAAAACCCAGCGGCAATCGGAGAAGGTAAAAGACGAGGTCCACGCTACACGCCACTTTCTAAGAGGCAGGACAGGCCTGCAGCTATAGCTTGGCTTGTAAAGTTTCATCCAGAGCTTACGGATGCACAAATTTCGAAACTTATTGGAACAACCAAACCCACAATCCAATCGATAAGAGCTCGTACGCACTGGAATATGGCAAATTTTCAACCTGTTGATCCTGTGGCTCTTGGTTTGTGTAAGCAGATTGAACTTGATTCTGCTGTCGCTAAGTCGAGCAAGAAGCTTCCTAAAATCCATAGTAATCAAAACTCGTCAGATTTGAATACTATAGTTTCTACTGAAAATTCATTAATGGAACCTGATAATAAGGTACCATCAAATATTGTAGGTTTAGAGGAATTTTCGCTGACTGATAACAAAAATGATAATAAAGAGCAGATTGATGCAGACTCATTATTTTCTTTTCCTCATAAAACTATGGAATAGAACCTGAAATTAGCGACTAATAAGCCGGTGAGTTCATTCGATCAAGTAATGAGCGTCCGCCGTCAATTGTAAGAACTTGTCCTGTGATAAAATTTGACGAATCACATGCTAGGAATAGGACAGCCTCTGCAGCTTCTGTGGCTTCTCCGATCCGTCCTAACGGGGTAGCATCAACAACTTGATCTCTGAGATCTAAATTGCCCCTCATAAGATCTCTTAAACTTGCACTCATTATGCTACCCAATGAAACAGCATTTACACGAATTCCCTTTGGAGCAAGTGAAACAGCCATAGATCGGGTCAATTGATCTAACGCTGCGGAACTGACTGAATATGAAAAAATATCATCTTGGGTTCGTATGGACGCAATCGATGTTAAGTTTACAATTGTTCCAATTATTTGCCCTGACTCTTTATCATGTGCTTGTAATATCATCCGTCGTGCTACCGCCTGGCTGAGACGGAAATTTACAGTAACATTCTGATGCATGAGTTTGTCAAAATTATCATCTTCTGGGCTCAGTGGGTTAGATGTTAAAACTTGGCGACTGGCATTTATTAGAATGTCAACTGATCCAAAATTATCGATGGTAGATGCAAGAAGATTATTAATTGTAAGTTTTTCCCTTAAATCCCCACAAAAGGCTAATACCTTACCTGTGTTTTCGCCTGAAAGTATTTTCGTCTCTTTTATTAGGTTATCTTCATCCATATCTGATAAGACTACATTCGCTCCGGAAGCTGCAAACCGCCGAGCTATCGCTAGGCCAACACCGTTTGCGGCTCCAGTTACAATAGCACATTTTCCATTGAGTGAAATTCCCATCATCTTACCTCTATTTGATTAAAATCTTTTTTGGTAGCATACCTTAGTATTTTTTTGGTCTTTTGGCTAAAATTATTTTGAAATATTTGTTTTTTGCAACGATGGAAAAATTTTTAAAAAGGGTATTTATAAGATTTTCATAAGGTAGTTGGATATTTGATACCAATAACAGGCTCCCAGTACGGTTAAGCACAGAATGTGCCCCCTTAATAAAATTTTTTCCTAAATCAACATTCCTACCTTCAGCCGAATGAAAAGGTGGATTGCAGATAACACTATCAAATTTCGAACCTAGCTGTGTTATTTCTTGTATATCCATCCATTTAAATATGGCCTTTGGGCTTTTGATATTTTTTTGTGCACAGTCGATCGCTTTTTGGTCGTGATCTACTAGTGTTATTGATTTCAGATTTAAACTTTCACTTAATAATTTCGAACTGAGAAAGCCCCAACCGGCACCAAGGTCAATTATGTCCCCTTTGAGTTTATTATCAAAAAGTGTACTTAAAAATTTAGAGGCAGGGTCTATTCTTTTATGCGAAAATAAGCCTGGCATGGAGTAAAAACCATCCTCATTTTTGCAAGGAATAGCAAAATTTAGCCATTCGTGAAGTGGAGTTATTTTTTTTGACAATACCTTTAAGACTGCTATTTTACCATGAGATTTCGCCACAAGATGTTCTAAAATGTGAAGTTTTGATAATCGCTGAACAATCGCATCTATCCCATTAGTCTTACTACCCTCAACTATAAGTATTCCACCATGTTTGGTGCGGTCGTAGCCAATAGCAATTTGTGCAAGCGACTCGTCCTTAGATTTGGATACTGAAACAATGACTATGTCATATGACTTATTAATTTCTAGTGGTGTCAATAAACCCATCTGCCGAGCTATACTAATTTGGTGCTTGAATTTACTTTCAAAATTCATATTTGGAAATTCTAGATTTCGTAAATTACTGACCTCCATACAATTCATAACTAGAGTGGATGACTTTAAAATACTCAGATCGTGATTGGAATTTGCAACAATTTTTTGAATGTGTTGCAGTCTTTTAAATGATCCCATGAGCGATGACTGTTATTCTTTTTCCATTGTACACTGCAGTGGATGCTCATTTTTTTTTGCATAATCCATAACTTGGGTGACCTTAGTTTCAGCAACTTCATTTGAGAAGACCCCTACCACTGCTAAACCTTTTTGATGGACATCCAACATTATACTAATAGCGCTTTCGCGGCCAATTTTAAAGAACTTTTCTAAAACTGTTACTACAAACTCCATAGGTGTAAAGTCATCATTAAGCAGCATAACTTTATACATTGGTGGCTTTTTTGTTTTTGGGTCCGTCTTCTCTATGACAGAGCCGTCTACATCATTTTCTGAATTTGAATTTTTGGTCATTTCTTTTTACTGCACAAGTGTTAAATATAATTTAGTAAATCTTATTATACAAATAATTTATGTAATTGAAAAGGGGATCTTAAAATTGCTTTTAAAAACTTCAATGAAAATTTATTTTCATAGCTTGAGGTGTAAAACCAATTGAGCGTGTTCAATCGTATGAAATCTATAAATTCCTTCAAAATGGTTCTGATTTTTTGTATAAATTTAGTGCAAGGCGTTAATTAATTATTAGTTTTCCTTAATTATGTATTGATGAGTGCAAAAGTTTTATCCTTTAAAATGAATGATGTTTCATGGTATGTAAGCAAACGTTATTTTAAAAATTAGAGAATGAATTAACAATGCCTATAATCTCAAGCTTTGCGAAAAAACTGGGGGTCTGCCTCATACTTTTGGCTGGACCATTTAGTTTTGGGTTGCCAACGCCATTGTTAGCCTATCCGTTTGCAACGATTGTATTAGATGCTGCTACAGGTGAGAAACTATATGGCCAAAATTCCAACACCAAGCTTCACCCAGCGTCACTCACAAAAATGATGACGTTGTATTTAACTTTTCTCGAGGTTGAAGAAGGTAGGTTGCGACTAGACCAACGAGTTTTGATAAGTAAAAATGCGTCACGTGAACCACCATCTAAATTTGGATACAAAGTTGGTCAAAAGGTGTCAATTAGATTTTTAATTAGAGCAGCGGCAATTAGATCGGCTAATGACGCAGCTACAGCCTTAGGTGAAGCCATATCAGGCAGCGAAGCAGAATTTGCAAACTATATGACTAGAGCTGCACGTTCAATGGGTATGGATAGTACAACGTTCAAAAATGCCAACGGACTTACTGCATCGGCACATTTGTCGACAGCACGAGATATGGCTCTGTTGGGACACCGTTTAATATACGACTTTCCTGAATATTATCATTTGTTTGGTCGCTCATCTGTGGTGTCCCTTGGTCGAACACTTTACAACACTAATCGAAAATTCTTAGCAAGTTACAGTGGGGCTGATGGAATAAAAACAGGATTTACGTCAGCAGCCGGATTTAATTTAGCGGCCTCTGCAAAGAGAGGAAATAAAAGAGTTGTTGCCGTAGTTTTTGGTAGTGGTTCAGTAAAACTTCGGACAAGACGAATGACGGAGTTATTAAATATAGGATTTACTAAGGCTTCAAGCTCAAGTCGCCAAAATAGGCTGCCACCCCTAAAACTTAGCAAGAGTGATGACCTGAATAATTTTGAATCGGGATTGGTACTTATCTCAACTCCTCCTTTGAGAAGGCCTAATATTAAATTAACGTATTACAGCCCTGATTTAAAAAAAATAAATGAAATTATTGAAGGACTTTTGGTCACCAAAGTGCTTGAAAATGACGTTATTCAATTTGATGGAAATAAACCCCTTGAACGTCCTAAGTTTGGAGTAAGCGAAGATATTAAGCATAGTACCAATTTTAATAACGACAATATTGAATCGAAATTGTTGCAGGTCATAGTGGCTAAAGACTTAAGAAAGTCATTTAGTGTATTAGTTGGGTCTTATTATACAGAATTTAATGCTAAAAAGGATTTGTCAAAATTAGCTCTAAGTGATCTAGAAACACTTGGTGCTGCGGAGCACTCGATAACGAAAGGTGTTGTAAATCAAAAGAAAGTATTTCGAGTTCGGTTTACTGGACTTAAAAAGTCAGAAGCTATTAAAGCTTGTCAAAAATTGATGGCTCGAAATGAATTATGTGAAATTGTTGATATCGAGCAGTAATTAGTTCATTCCAAGCCTGTTTATCAAACTCCTAATTTCGTTTCGTGCTGCTATATGACTGACTGTAAGTTTCCAATCTTTTACGACGTCTACGTCAAGCAATGTGAGACCCGAAACGAAAAGTTCACGAAAGATAGTTCTCTCCGAAAACCCTGGAACAGCCTCAAAGCCAACTCTTCTTGATAATTCAAGCAATGAAATATCTAGTTGTTGCTTATTTTTACTATTTAGGTGGTTTATACGGTTTCGTAAAACAAACCACTTAGTGCTAGGTAGATTTAATCCCAGTCGATATTTTCTTACATTCCAAACCATTTCAGAATAAATTGAAGCATATTTTATTTTTTTGCTTTGGGTGTCTAGCTTACCCAATAAATCGAAATCAACCAAACTATCGTTTATTGGCGTAATAATTAAGTCAGCTAAATTATGTGCACATACTGAAAAATGAGTATTTGATCCCGGGCAGTCTATTAAGATATAATCGCATTTTGATTTGAGTGACTCAATTTGAAATCCTAATAGGTTCTCTTCTTCTTGGTAGGCTAATTTCTTACTATCGTATTCAGATTCTTTAACCACCCCCACTTCTGGAAACAAGAGCTTAACTCCCGTTTTGTCGGAGTATGCGTATCTATTTTCTAAAAATCTAAATAGCGACCTTTGGCGGATATCTAAGTCAATTATTCCAACTTTTTTATTCTTTTGTAAAAGATAAGCCATCACATGCATAGCAGTGGTTGATTTTCCAGAACCACCTTTTTCGTTTCCAAATATAACAATCTTAGTCATTTACTATTTGTAAATTTTCACTTGCTTGTGGGTTAAGTATTACACGTGAAGAAGGATTAGAATCCTAAGCCTTCATACTTTTTCTTGAATTTTGATACTCTTCCACCAGTGTCTAGAAGTTTATGAGTTCCTCCGGTCCAGGCTGGGTGCACCGTTGGGTCAATTTCTAAGGACAAGGTGTCGCCTTCTTTACCGTAGGTAGATCTTGTCTTATAGGTTGTTCCATCAGTCATTTTTATTTCAATTAAATGATACTCTGGGTGTATATCAGCCTTCATATTAGCAGTCCCTTTAATTTCATACTTAATAACTAGACTTTCTTTGGTCTATAATTCACTTTTTCAATGATACGGGCTGATTTACCTCGTCGTTCTCTAAGATAATAAAGCTTTGCTCTTCGAACTTTTCCTCGTCTCACAACTATGATACTTTCAATATTTGGTGAATGTAGAGGGAACACTCTTTCTACTCCCTCACCAAAAGATATTTTTCTGACGGTAAATGAAGCAGCTAGAGTGCCTCCGCCTTTGCGTGATATTACAACACCCTCATAATTCTGCACCCTACTGCGCGTACCTTCGGTTACTTTATAACCTACTTTAATTGTATCTCCCGGAGCAAAGTCGGGGATATCTTTCGCCAACGACGCAATATGTTCTTTTTCTATTGTTTCGATTATATTCATTTGCTCTACCTTTATATACCCTTAACCGCGCTTATTTCACTTTTTTCTGTTTATGTAAACTGGTTATAGGAAAATCATGTAGTTTTTTTTTAAATTTTTTAAATAAATCTGGTCTTCGCTTTTTTGTAATTTCGAGTGCTTGATTATTTCGCCATCTTACTATTTCGCCGTGATCTCCAGATAATAGGACTTTGGGCACTTTTTGTCCGTCCCAATCAGACGGTTTTGTATATTGAGGGTGCTCAAGTAAACCATCATTGAAGCTTTCATTTGTGATAGATAATTCATTACCTAAGACATTTGGAATATTTCTAACTACTGAGTCAATTAGAGCTTGTGCTGCTATTTCGCCTCCCGTTAATATAAAGTCACCGAGTGAGATTTCTTGCATATTCCATTTGTCAATTACTCTTTCATCTGTTCCTTCAAATCTACCACAAAGAAGTATTATTCCATTTTGGTTTGCTAAGTGCTCGCATGCTACCTGTGAAAGTGGCCGACCTCGAGGACTCAAATTGATTATCGGCCAGCTCTGCTCTTGAAAATTGAGATTTTCTGTAGTTGAAGTAAGTGCTTTGTCTATGACATCTGCCCTCAGTACCATTCCTGGACCACCGCCAGAGGGTGTACCGTCAACATCGTTATGTTTTCCTACGCCGAAAGCTCTTAAATTTATAGTTTCTAGAGACCATAGTTTATTTTGTAATGCTTTACCTAAAACTGAGTACCCAAGCGTTCCCGGAAACATTTCAGGAAAAAGGGTCACGACCTTGGCCGTCCAAACGTTCGATACGTAATTTTGATCCTTGAGAAGCGGTGTGGGGCTTAAGTTAGGTCGCACATTATGGCGTCCATAAGATTTTGACTTATCAGTCATTTTTTAAACTACAACTATTCAAATACACTTATTAACTCTCATTCAATATAATATATTTCTCGGTTATACGTACTGTTGGAACTGTATTTTTGTTGAAGGGTACAAGAATTGTTTTTAACTCTTCATTTAAGGCTATCTCCAAAAAAGTTCCGGCACCATGATTCTCAACATTATTGATGCTACCAATTGTTATATTGTTAGCATCTTTCACGGTTAGACCTTCTAAGTCTGTAAAATAATACTCATCATCATCGATCGCAGGCAGTTTATTGCGCTCCGCAAACAAAAGCTTACCTTTTAGTTTTATGGCACTGTCACGGTCTTTAATTTTTGTTGCAGTCGCTTGAAGGGCGTCCTTGATATTACCAACAATTTTAAAAGTGAGGGTTTCGGGGTAATTCTCCACTATTAGAGGATTATATTTCTCGATCGACTTTGGTACCTCACAGAAAGATCTTATTTTTAATCCTCCTGCGATTCCATGAGCATCCAGAATGACACCAACACAAGTAAAATTTGTAGGTTTTTCTGGGTAGTCCAATATGTCCTCTTTAATCATTAGTCTCTATTTATCGGCCTTATCTTCTGGTGCGGCGGCTTCCTCAGGTGCGGCGGCTTCCTCAGGTGCGGCAGCTTCTTCCGGTGCGGCGGCTTCTTTTTCCGCATTTTCAATTTTTTCAGACTTTTCTTTTAAGCGTTCTTGAGCAGCCTTACCCGCAACAGCTTTTTTGGGGTTATTTCGAGTAGTCTTTGGCAATGTCCCATCTGCCTCAAGCATTCTTTGAATTCTATCTGTCGGTTTGGCTCCAAGGCCTAACCAATGTTTTACTCGTTCCATATTCATCACTACGCGCTTGTCGTCATTCTTTGGTAGAAGTGGATTATATGTACCAAGTTTTTCAATGAAGCGACCATCTCGCGGCATTCTACTATCTGTAGCTACTATCCTGTAAAATGGTCTCTTCTTTGAGCCACCTCGTGCTAAACGAATTTTAATTGCCATTATGCATATCTCCTAGTTAATTTTGTTAAATTTTATTTTTGTAGGCTCTCATGGTGTCTGATTACTTCTGAAATTACGAACGACAGAAATTTCTTTGCAAATATTGGATCAAGATTAGCATCGGCAGACAACAACTCTAATCTTTCAATTTGCTTTGCTTCTCTTTTAGGATCTGATGGCTCTAAATTATTTTCTGCCTTTAGTTTTCCTACTTCTTGAGTGTGTTTAAAGCGTTCGGCAAGTGTGTATAGCAAAACAGCATCTAGGCGGTCTATGGATTTTCTGTGTGATGTGAGGGCTCTCTTAACGCTCTCTAGTATCTTTGTCATTTCATCACCTATTTTTTTTCCCTAAACCAGAGAGATTTCCTGGTAAGTTTAAACCAGAAAGATTCCCAAATGGAGCTTGAGATATACCAGTATCCACATTTTCTGGAAGAGTGGGTGTACTGATCCCTTTCCCCATCATCTGTCCCATCATCCCCCTCAACATTCCTTTATTGCCTGATCGGCCAAGTTTCTTCATCATATCTGACATCTGGCGATGCATTTTAAGCAAGCGGTTGAGTTCTGGAACTTTTGTTCCAGAACCCGCTGATACTCGCTTTTTTCTACTTGCCTGCAATAGTAATGGATTTGCTCTTTCTTTTTTTGTCATTGATTGAATGATCGCTATCTGCCGCTTAATGCTGTTGTTGTCAAAACCTGACGTTTCCATTTTCTTGCCCATTTTCCCCATACCTGGCATCATTCCCATTAAACTTTGCATACCACCCATCTTAATCATTTGTTCCAGTTGGGACCTTAAGTCGTTCATATTAAACTGACCCTTTTGAAATCGTTTCATCATTTTGGCAGCTTGATCGGCTTCTATTGTTTCCTGAGCTTTTTCCACCAAGGCTACAATGTCACCCATACCTAAAATTCGGCTGGCGACCCGCTCTGGATGGAACTCTTCTAGCGCATCAAGTTTTTCTCCAACGCCCACAAATCGTATTGGTTTTCCGGTAACTGCCCGCATTGATAAAGCGGCGCCACCCCGCCCATCACCATCCATTCGAGTTAAAACGACGCCGGAAATAGGTAAATTTTTATCAAACTCTGAAGCCACATTTACTGCATCTTGCCCTGTGAGACTGTCGACTACTAAAAGAACTTCCTTAGGCTCTGTAACCTTCTTTACGGAGGCGACTTCATCCATCAAAGCCTTATCGACATGCAATCTACCGGCTGTGTCTAATATAAATACATCATAACCACCAAGAAGTGCCTGTTGTTTTGCTCTTTTTGCAATTGAAACTGGGTCCTGACCCTTCACGATAGGTAGTGTGTCTATTCCTAACTGCTGTCCCAAAACTGCCAATTGCTCCATTGCTGCGGGCCTATTTGTATCTAGGCTAGCCATTAAAACTTTTTTACCATTTTTGTTTAAAAGGCGTTTTGCAATTTTAGCTGTTGTGGTGGTCTTTCCAGAACCTTGGAGGCCCACCATCAATATAGGGGCGGGGGGATTATCTATTTTCAAGTCAGAAGAATCAGAATTTTCACCAGACAGAATTTGAATTAATTCGTCATGGACTATCTTAACGACCTGCTGCCCAGGGGTAACAGATTTTGTTACTGCCTGCCCCTTAGCTTTTTCTTCCACTCGATTAATCAGGATTTTAACTACGGACAAAGAGACATCTGCCTCAAGCAAAGCGACCCTTACTTCACGCAAGGCCTCTGAAACGTCACCCTCGGAGAGGGCACCCTGCTTTGTCAGTCTATCGAAAACCCCTGATAGACGTTGGGATAGATTTTCAAACATAGAAATCCTTCTATAACTGGGTAACAACGCGTTCTTTTATTTCCAAAGACTTTTACACTCGTGGGCGCAACGCGCTGACGAATGTTGATCGTGAATGACCTTAACCTTAAGAAGAGGCAAATTTTTACTAATAAAAGTCGAATTACATTTAACAAAATAGAAAGTCAAGGATGTTACTTCGATGGTCTTGTCAAGACACATGCTAATTTGTTAATAAAAATTATGGAAAAGATAAAAATTTTAGCATTTTATAAATTCACAAATTTCGACTTTTTATCGAATTTAAAATCTTCTTTGTCACAAGTGTGTGAGGCTAATGAGGTTTTAGGGTCTATTTTGTTATCTGCAGAGGGTCTGAATGGTACGATTGCTGGCTTGGAAGAAAATGTAAATACCGTCTTAAAGTCTATGCAAGCTCTACCTGGTTGCATGGACCTCGAACATAAAACAAGTTTTTCTTCAAATATGCCATTTTTAAAACTTAGGGTGCGATTAAAGAAAGAGATAGTGACCATGGGGCGTCCTGAGGTTAGACCAAGTCAACTAGTTGGAAACTACGTGAAAGCTGAAGACTGGAATGACTTCATAAGAAATGATGACGTCATTCTGATTGATACTAGAAATGATTACGAAGTAGCGATAGGTACTTTTGAGGGTTCTGTGAATCCGATGACCCAAAAATTCCGAGATTTTCCAGCTTGGTGGTCAGAAAATAGAAATAAATTTAAAGGAAAACGTATTGCAATGTTTTGTACGGGAGGGATCAGGTGTGAGAAGTCGACAAATTTTTTAATCCAAAATAAT
>ERZ651776.1132-NODE-1132-length-33483-cov-5.933096_pt1 | contig 33483 bp, 28 predicted proteins | sample MGYA00514761_ERZ651776 | MGnify/ENA metagenome assembly ERZ651776
GACGCCGACGCTCATCCCGACGGAGCCGTGGCCGAGGGTAATGTTGGCGGCGGAACCGGCATGGTGTGCCATGGCTTCAAGGGCGGGATCGGTACTTCGTCACGGCGAGTCGAGACGGCGGGAAGCACCTACACCGTGGCCGCACTGGTGCAGGCCAACTATGGCGCCAGGGGACTACTGCGCTTGGAAGGACGACCGGTCGGCACAACGATCGACGCAGATGTGACCCCACTGCCGACCGACCCCGCAGTGGCAGATGCCGGCTCGATCATCGTGGTCATAGCGACCGATGCGCCGCTGCTGGCCGATCAGTGCAAACGACTGGCACGACGGGCAACGGTCGGGCTTGCCCGCGTGGGTGGCACCGGTGGAAACGGAAGCGGTGACATATTCATCGCCTTTTCGACTGGGAACACCGTTCCGCTCCATGCGGTCGAGCCAACAACAGTCACGACGGTGCCAGCAGCAGCGATGACGCCGTTATTCAACGCCACCGCCGAGGCAGTCGAGGAGTCGATCTGGAACGCACTGTGTGCGGCCGAGACGATGACCGGCCATCGAGGACGGATCGTGCATGCCATCCCGCACGATCGACTGGTCGCACTTCGCTGACGGTCGAGGTTTCCAGGTCCGCCACCGACGTGGATTGTGATGACGGTGATGCGGGCGAGACTCGTGGTTTGTTGGCGGTTGGTGGTTGTGAGCCGATTGTTCACGGTTTCGGGGTTGATCATCCGTATGTGTGTGGTGGCGGGATGAGCGGCGAGATCCGGGGTGGTCTACCGCCGTATCGTCTGGAGTATTTGTTGAATCCGAACCCGCCCCCGAGAGGCGCGTGGACAGCGCCTGGTTTCATTCATTACGGCACGGTCAGCGGGTGGCACGATGTTTGGCTGACGGTCACTGACTCGATCGGCACAGCGTTGGATCCTGCAGCGTCGTTCCGTGCGAATATCACGAATGGTTGCACGTCAAGCCCGCCCAGGTTGCCGTCGCCTAAGATTGTGAATGCGCCTGCTCATGCTGATCCGTGGGCGAACTCGGACCCTGCTGCAGCTGCGAACGATGCTGTGGCTGCGAACGTTGCGCCTTCGGCTGTGGTGCCGCTGCCTGAGGCTCCGGCAGTTGCGTTCACGGGAACACGTAGCAGTGTCGCTGCAACTGTGGCCTTTGTTCTTCTTGGCTTGGGTTTCTTCACGCTTGGTGAGCAATGGCGTCGACGAGACTCGTGACCTAGTCGCGACTTCGTCACCAACCTCCTTTGGTCACAGCGATAACGAACCGCCATGAAGGCTGTAGCCACGAACGGCTTGCTACGCGACAGAACTCCCGACCATTGCGGCCGGGGGGTTCTGTCCGTTTCGGTGTTAGTGCTGGACAGCCGGTAACAAAAGTGCTGTCAGAAGTCCTTTCTGAATCACTGGTGGGGCTGGTCGGACGAAAATAGTGCTCATTGGCATGTTCCTTTGGTTTGACTGGCTGGTGTGAACCCATCATGCGCCACCCTGGACAGCGGTTCTGTCGCCATCAACACAGTCTGCGTGTGACCTCGAGCACGGTCGCCGGCGCAATTGACCAGTGCTGAACCGGTCACGCAAAGTGTGTTTGGCACGCTCCGCGGCCGGTTTTTGGTGGCTTTGGAGCACTGTTGCCGAGCTGGAGTGGGCCCACTTCAACGACCAGGTCGGCATTGCTCAGGTCGGCGCCGCGCAGGTCGACGCAACTCAAATCTTGGGTCTGCCTACCGGCTGGCGCCGTGCGAAACCCAAAAGGGCAATTCGTTGTGGTCTCAGGTGTAGCGGTCGGTTCCGGTGTAGCAGCGCCATCGGAGCCGCTAGAGCACGCCGATGACGCCGGCCCCAAACGCCTCAGCGAAGGCTCCCAGAGCTCCGCCGGGATTAGTGGCCCGTCATCCCGCCGGGTGGTGGCTGTTCTTTCAGTCGCTCGCTGATGAGGGCGAGTTGCGTGAGCATCTCATGGCGTCGTTCGTCATCGAGGTTCCTCAGGTTGATCCGAAGCGACATGCCTTCGATCTCAGACCTGATTGTGTTTTCCTGGTCGGGGTCGTCCAGGAAATCGGTGAGTGCGTAGGGACGGATCTCGCGGCGGATGCCCTTGGCCTCGATGGGGGGCCATTGCTCTGCGGTGACGTGGCCTCGAACCAGTGCGTAGGTTTCGTAGGAGAGGAGGATGCCGTCTGGATCCGCATGCTCTTCGAGGCGGGCCGCGAGATTGACCTCGCCACCGATGATCGTGTAGTCCATCCGGTCGGCACTCCCGAAGTTACCCACATTGCAGTAGCCCGTGTTGATGCCGATCCGCATCCGTAGCGGTTGTTGGATACCCCGTGATCGCCACGTGCGCTGCAGCTCGCTCATACGCCGCTGCATAGCGATGGCCATCGCCACGCAGGCCGCCGCATCTTCCTCGGCTCCTTTCGTTTCGGGGTCTCCGAAGAACATCAGCATCGCGTCCCCGATGAACTTGTCTATTGTTGCCCCGTATTCGAGAGCGATCCCTGCCATCTCAGTGAGGTAGTCGTTGAGCAGATCGGACAAATCCTCGGGTTCGAGATCGTCGGTGATCTGGGTGAAGTTCTTGAGATCGCTGAAGAACACCGTGAGCTTCTTGCGTTTTGTCTCCAGCGACACGCCCTGACGACCTGAGAAGATCGACTCGTAGACCTGAGGCGCGAGGTACTTCGACAGTTTCGAAGACAGCGACTCGAGCATCCGGTTCTTCTCGTCGAGAAGCAGCTTCTGCTCCTCGGTCGCACCAAGGACGTGACGGTAGAGCGAGTCCGAGCGGTCCTTGGCCTCTTCCAGCGCCACGCGGCTCTCGCCTGAGCGTTTCAGCTTTCGTTCCAGTATCCGGATTTCCCGGCGCAGCGCTCTCGTCTTTTGGGCAACGGCTTCGGTCTCCGGGTCTTCCTCGGGCATTCAGGTGCCGAGAATCAACGACACAAACACCTCGTTGTGGTACATCGGCAGGCCCTCGCTTGAGTCGGGCGGGCCGATCTCGCCGTAGCCGTAGAACCCGGCGACTGGGAGGTCGCTTCCGAGCACCGTTGCGACGATGTCGAACTCCTCTTTGGTGCGGGTTCCCAGCAAGAGCCGCCTGCAGCAACACGAGAAGATCAACGCTGCCTCTGGTGACTTTCCGTGTGGGTAGTCGGCGAACGCTTTCTCGACCGATGTGCTGCACCCGTGGAGAATCGCGCCGCGATCGGCGGTCGTTATCTGCACACTGGCCCCCTCGCTGATCTCGGACATGAAGTTGATCGCCCCGGCAACGTCTGTTTCCTCCCAGCGAGGCGTTCGCAATGCCTCGACAGCGCCGTGCTCGTTGAGGATCGCCAGCGGAAACTCAGAAGTTGCAGCCCCATCGGGACCCAGGAACCGGCGGTAGAACTCCATCGCCGGCCGGCCGTCGATCTCGATTAACAAGGTGCTGTCCGAGCGAGTCACTACGCCAGGCTCTCCCAAGGGCTCCCAGCCGCTCGCCACCGCAGCGGAATACACCAGCGGCCCCGAGAGGACCAGCACCGGAATCGAATCCTGAAAGATCTCGCGGCCGCAGAACTGATATGTGTTGAGGAGCTCATACCCATCGCCCGATGTCGCCCCGAAGACCGGGACATCTCCTCCCAGCTTGTCGCTCAGCGCCTCAACGACGGCCTGGCCACTGCAGGTCAGACTCTCGGGTAGTGTCAGGCAGATCGCCGGAGCCTGCGTTGCATCCGCCAGCGCGGCGTTCACCGCCCGACTGCATGCACCCGCAACGTCCTCACTGAGGTTCTGCCCAATCCCGACGGTGAACTCAACTCGGTCCGAACCGAACAACACCAACACGACTGAATCTTGTCGGAACCCCAGCCGCGACGAAAGCTCCCCGTCGGTCGTGCACCCGATCAGCGCGAGGTCGGGCCAGGTGTCACACACACCCTCGAGCAGGAACCCACGGTCCATTTCATGGCCGGCAAACATCATTCCTGCCTGGGGCGGTCTATCACCAAGCTCAGCCTTGCACTGCTCGATCAGATCCTCCAGCGCCCCATCGGCATCGATGTCCTCGCTGTGGCCAATCACCGCGAAAAACATGAGACCCCCATAGGTATGTGCCGCCGAGACGGCATGCGCTGGGACCGTACTACACGTGACTACACGGGCACTACACGTGACTACACGGGCGCTCGGTGGGCGAACACCCAGCGTTCTGCTCAGGCAAGAGATTGCAGCGAAACCGCTGGGCGTTTGCTGAGCATGCAGCGATCCGCGATTTACACTCCGTTCCGTTTCAGCCTCGTCCAGCAGGCGAGCGCGATGACTCCTCGCAACGCCTGCGCGACAAACTTCGGCACCGTCGATGCTATCGAGGCACTCGAGGTAGCAGGGGATGTGTTCAGCATTCGCACGGGTTGGATCAGAGCCATACAACTGCGGTTCGGGCCGCTCTGCCGAGTCACCGAGGTTTGGACGTTCTTACTTGCCGGAATTGGTCATACAAACCACGTTGACAGAACGCAGCGTCTGTGGAAATCCCACATTCATGGGGTTGTTGCCGTGGCTGTTCGTCGCTGCGGTTGCGCAACCGGCGACGAAACCCCCACCGGGCATTCATCCGTGCTTCGTCACGTTCAGCAGTGAGCCGCTTGAGCAGGTCTCGTTCGGCATCGGTGGTGGCAATCAACCGGTTGCGTTCATCAGAACGTGCTTCTGCGATATCGGCCCGAGCTGTTCGGGACAGTGACAACTGAGCACCACCAACGAGCTCGAGAGTGACCCATTTAGTGACCAGACCGGCGACCGTGGGCCAGCTTGAGAGTGCGAAAGTCCACTGCGCAACCTGCACAACCCCACTTGCCCGGCTCGAGCACCTGGCAGACAAGCGGTAACGTCCCGACCGTTTTAAGGCCAGGGCATCTCACCGCTGGCCCGATTAAAATCGAACGCTGCCATCACCGAACGTGAACGAGCTGAAGTTGTAGTTGTTTGGAGTGACAATTGTGGTTGTGCGGTAGAAGTTGAAGTAGCTCATTGGTTTGTCCTTTTGGTTGGTTGGTGTGCATTCATCATGCAACGACCCAGCACCGACGTTCTGTATCTCCCGACACAGTCCTGCTGTGACGCTGAACACCGGGCCGACACCACCGCAATGGCCGGGAGCATTCCATGATCTCAAGCAGCCATCGCATTTATGAGCAACACTTGCCTCCTGCAACCGCTCACGTAGAAGAAGAATACTCAAATGCCACGATTCATGATCGAACGGGACATCCCAGAAATCGGCACCGCAGACCGCGACGCGTTACGCGATGCTGCGGCCAGTTCCAACTCTGTGCTCAACGCCATGCAGTCAGAGGGAAAGGCCATCCAGTGGGAACAGTCCTATGTGGTCCAAGACAAAACCTTTTGCGTGTATCTCGCCGAGTCAAGCGACATGATCGAGGAACACGCTGAGCGGAGCGGATTCCCCGCCAGCGTCGTCACTGAAATCGGCAAGGTCATCGACCCCGTGACGGCAGAAGGCTAGGAAACGATAGGCCATAATCACTCTGGGGCAGTTGGCTTTACTGTCGTCGTTGACCGATAGACCACCACACTTAGACACGGAAATCCACAATGGCCGAACACAATTGTGCTTAGTTCCAAAGTTTCGAGCACCTGGCCGGGAGAGCGTCGCTCAGGCTGAAGCCACCGCCCGGCATCGACCAGCGGCTCGGGGTGTTGGTGAACTCAACCGCAACGGCGGTGACCCAGACCCCAAGATTGAAGGTTCAAACTTGGTGGATCTGGGTCTTGACCCGTTCGGCGGCGGCAAGGGGCACAGGTCAAATGTCGAAGGTTCGACATTTGCGGTGTCCACTGTTTGGACGAGCTTGGTGCAAATTTGCACCCAGCTCTAAGCGTGATACCCGGCCTTACCGGTAGAAATTGCTTGGAGTGACGATGTTGTTTGGAGTGACGATGTTGTTTGGAGTGACGATGTTGTTTGGAGTGACGATGTTGTTTGGAGTGACGATTGTCGTGGTGCTGTAGAAGTTGAAGTAGCGCATTGGTTTGTCCTTTGGTTGGTTGGTGTGCATCCATCATGCGCCACCTTCGACCGACGTTCTGTCGCCGCTGACACAGTCTGCGTGTGACCTTGAACCTGCCGCCATGATCGGCTTGATACCAACAAATTGAGACTCAAAGTCACAATTTACGCCGAATAACACAGCCGTAAACAGGCGTAAATGGGGGACAATGCCCGACAACGAAGGGGAGCCAAGATCGTTGCTATTCCAACAACTTTGGCCTATTCAGTGGTGTGGTGACGGTGAGTCGGCCTATAGGCGGGGTTCTGTCCAGGAGTCGAAACTCCTTGTGTGACCATCCATCTAAGCGCTCTACCTGGAGGCGCAACTTGCGTTGCGGGCGGGCCGCCACTACCTCGCTTCTGAGTTTGCTCCCAGTGGGGTTTACCTAGCCACTCCGGTCACCCGGAATGCTGGTGCGCTCTTACCGCACCGTTTCACCCTTACCTGTGTTCATCTTCCAGCAAGAAGCTGAGCCATCGGCGGTCTGATTTCTGTGGCACTGTCCTGCGAGTCACCTCGACTGGCCGTTAGCCAGCACCGTTGCCCTATGGAGCCCCGACCTTCCTCAATGCTGCAAGCAACACTGCGGTCACCCGGCCAACTCACCGTCATGGCGATGCTATCTGCCTTCGATGCCGAGCGGCGCAACTGCACGGCCCGTTGCTAGCCCCCACTCGACACTCGGTCTTGCCAGCTCGCTTGCTGATATTCTGACGGCTCGGCGATAGCCATCCCGAAACTTGTCGGACCCAAGGCGTCACACCCGAAGGACCGTTTCGAAGGACGTCGCCGACTCGACCGCCCCGGCGTCAGCTTTGGACGCCAGAGTGTTGAGCCGAATCATCCCAGCAAGCCGATCCGCTTGCCCCTCTCGAAGGACCAATGTGAACGTTCGACGACTGATCATCATGATCCTCATGCTCATGAGCTTGACTGCTTCTGCGTGCAGCTCAAGCGAGGTCGCCCAAGAACTCGATACCGAGCAGGCCAGCGATGCAGCGTCAGAACCAGCCGACACAAGCGCAGACGTTGAACCGGCAGATGAAGCGCCCGAGCTGGTCAACCCGACGGGCAGTATCCCGATCCAGTGTTTCGCCAGCGACGAAGACTTCGCGTCTTGCGACGAACAGGGTCTGCTACCCGACGAGTGTTTCGACGACGAAGGATTCCTCCTCGACGAATGTCTGCCAAGCGAAGAATCCAGCGCCGACACAGGGCCTGCATCGACTCCGGGCACGCCGCTCCAAGACTCGGTGGTCCCGGGCGTCGATGCCATCAGCTTGGCCTTCGATCCCTTTGTCGACTCGTTCGGCTTCTTTAACTATGGCGGGGAAGAAGGCGTGGTCAATCTGACCCCGGTCGAGATGCAACGCATGTTTGGCTCCGACGTGTGCGCCAACGTCGCCAACGGCTGCACGCTCACCCCACCTGCTCGCCAGTGGATGATGCAGATGAACGAAGCTATGGCTGGTGGCCATTGCGAAGGTATGGCGGTCCTGAGCTCGCTGTTCTACTTCGACCAGCTCAGCCCCAATGACTTCGGCGCCAACATCACCAGCGAAATTCCGTTCCAGGGCAACGAGTTCCTGCAACGCGAGATCGCATATTGGTGGGTCACCCAGGCCACCGATCCTGGTGCGTCGAAGAGGGTCAACGAGTCTCCACGCGCTGTGGTCGACGCCCTAAAGGTCTCCTTCGAACAAGACCAGTCCGCCGACGAATGGTGGGCAATGGGCATCTACAAGCGCGATTTCAGCGGCGGCCATGCCATCACCCCGTATGCAGTTGAAGAGATAACGCCCGGCATCTACTCGGTGTACCTGTACGACAACAACTATCCGCTGACGACCCGAGTCATGACGATCGACTACGACGCCAATACGTGGCAGTACGAGGCATCAACCAACCCCGATGTCCAAGCCGATCTCTACGAAGGCGACGCCAGCACCGAGACGCTCGAGCTCGTGGCAATCTCCCCACGCTTGGGGACTCAACAGCAGTTCTTCGGTGACGCTGACCGAGCGAGCCTGGGCAACAACTCGTCTGAGGCAACACCAGCAGCACCTGGGGCCGGCGGCATCGAGATCTGGCTCGACGGCGAAGCCAATCTGCTCATCACTGCGCCCAATGGCAGCCGCCTGGGTTGGCTCGAAGATGGTTCGTTCGTCAACGAGATCGAAGGGGCCTCATCGAACCCGCTTAAGTTCCTGGTCGACGTCTGGGACGTCGACAACGAGGCTGTCTATCGCCTGCCTGCTGACATGACGGAGTTCACGATCGCGGTCGACGGTTCGCAACTCGAAGAGGTCGCTTCGGCCGACGTCACGCTCATCGGACCCGGCTTCAACATGGTCGTCGAAGAGATCTTGTTAGGACCCGGTGAGCAAGACATCATCGATATCTTCATCGAGGACGACGAGTTCTTCACCTTGCGCTACAGCAGCGAATACAGCGACTCGCCCGATATCTGGTTTGGCTTGGTCACCGACGAAGCCGACTACGAGTTCGTCACCCGGGCGGCCAGCATCGAACCGGGTGGAGCCTTCAACGTGGCGCTCGACTTCGAAAACGGCGACTTCATCTTGAACACGTTTGATCAACAGGAATACGGCATCTACGAGTTCCTGTTGCTGCGCATCGACGACGAGGGCGAACAGGTCTTTGGCCACAACGACATCGAGTTGCTGCCCGACGACACCATGTACGTGAACTTCTTGGAGTGGGACGGCGAAGGTAGCTCGCTCTACATCGATTACGACTACGAGTCCGACGGCAGTATCGACGACTCGGTCGAACTGGAAGACGAAGCCGACTTCTACGACGACTTCTACGATTTCTAAAGACGTGTAGCTGAGCCATGACCGTGTACGGGTCTGCCTGCGGCTAAAAGTCGACCAGGTCGTCCTCGATAGCTTTGCCCCAAAACGACAACGAGCCCGCAGCCAAGGCAACGGGACTCGCAATCATGATCGGCTAGTTGGCCAGTCAGTTTGGCCAGTCATTTTGGCCAGTCGGGGAGTGTTGTGGCTACTCGTTGACTACCCGCACGGGCTCGATGAAGAACACCAATGCGTCGTCGGCGTCGATGCCGCTTTCAGTTGCACCGGTCGGGTACGCCACCTCGGGAGGAAGGATGATTTGGCGGGTTTCGCCGACCTTCACACCAAGGATGCCTTCTTCGAGGCCTGGCAGCAGCGCACCCTCCTGCAACGCAAGCTGAGTGGGTGCCCCATCTTGATACGTGCTTTGCACGATGATGCCTGACTTATACAACATCACCACGATTTGGGCATCGACGATGCTGCCAGGTGCAGCTTCCTCGCCAGAACCCTCGACCAGTGTGCTGACCTGGAGTTCGTCGGGGGCGTCACCTTCGAATTCGATGGTGTGGGCGGTCGGCGCCTCGATGAGTTCTTCCAGATGCACCCGGAAGACGAGATCGCCCTGGCCGTAGGCCAGATCAGCAGGGATCTGCAGAATACGTTCGCCGCCAACGTTCATGCCAACAATGCCCTCATTCCATCCTTCGATGACCTGACCTCGGCTCACGATCAGCTGGAAGAGAGCACCTCGACCCCATGAACTATCGAACTCGGCGCCTTCAACCGCGTCGACACCCACGTAATTAACCCGCGCAATATCGCCGGACTCAGCAGTACAACCTTCGCCCACGACCAGATCAATGATCTGTAGTTCGTCAAAGGAACCGAGGTTCTCGTCGTCGATTGGGGGAGCCGGCTCAGGCGGAGGGATAACCGAAATCAGATCCACGATGAAGACCAAGTCGCTATTGGCCACGATGATCTCGCTACGGGCCTGCTCGCCGTATGCCTTCGCGCTCGGTATCTGCAACACACGGCGTCCGCCAGCTTTCATGCCAGCGATGCCTTCGTCCCAACCAACGATGACCCGGCCAGCGCCGAGTGGGAACGAGAACGGAGCGTCGTCTGGATCCCATGAGCTGTCGAATTCGGTGCCGTCGGCACCGAGCACCCCGACATACTCCATTTCTACCGTCGCACCAGCGACGGCTTCGCGGCCACTGCCTTCGATCATGTCGGTCACGATCAACTCGTCGATCGGTCCCAGGAATTCCTCGCTGACTTCGGGCTTCACCGCTGGCGGCAACACAACGTCGTCGAGGTCTTGGTCATCGGACCCATCGAGCTCATCCAACGAGTGGGCGCAGTCACGGGCTTGCACCGGCACAGCGGCAACGGGCGCAGAAAGCGCAGTGTCGTCGTCGCGCACCGCATCGGTTCCGTCGTCGGCGTCGTCGGTGTCTGAGCCGTCGGCAGTTTCGGCCGGTTCGGCATCTACGGCGTCACTGGATGGAGCTTCGGCGGTATCGGTATTGGCTGTATCGTCACTGCCGCCGCACGAAGCAGCGAGCAAAGCGAACAGAACGACAATGGTCAGTTTCTTCACCCCGAGAGGCTAGTGGCGTCACTCGCAGAGGCATCGGCACCCCGCCATGACAGAGAACATAGAGTGTCAGGCGAAGCGCGTGACCAGCCGGAGGGAAAATGTGACAACGGGAGACGAAGAGGCCCAGGGTCTCGTCGGCAACCTGTTTCGCGAGGTCGAGAATCAGTTCAACGATCTCGAACGCGAGTACAGCCAAGCACGCAAAGATCTCGCACTTGCCGGCACAGACAGCCAAGACACAGCGAGCGACGCGCTCCAATCGAGTGCTGAGCGATTCGAACTGATGAGCCTGGCCGCAACACTTCGGGCCGAAGTCTCTCGCCAAGCCGACGAACTCGACGAGCGTGACCGCATGCTTAACGAACTCGGCGACAAGATTATTGGTTTCGAGTCAGAAATCGTTCAGCGCGACCGGGCACTGGCTGAACTACACGGAGCCAAACAAGAAGCACTCGACGAACGTCGCAAACAGTCCCGGTTGTCCGCGCTGCTCGATGCTCGCGCTGCCGAACGACAGGCACTCGCCGACGTGGCGAACCGGCTGCAAAACGAACGCGACCATGTGCAAGAACTGCTCACCACTGCACTGGTGCGTTTCGATGAGGCTGAAACCCAACTGGTCCAGATGAACGACAAGGTGCGGCACCTCGAGGCAGCCAGCCAGACCTCGGGCCACGAACACGACGCTCGCGACCAGGAGCTCACCGAGTCACGTGCTGAGATGAGTAATCTTGCCGAGCAGATCGACGATCTGAGGCACGCTATGACCGCAGCCGACGCACGGGCCGAGAGGGCCGAGGCGCTCGCCGAACGACGTTCGAACGAGGCCGGATACCTGAAACGCTGCCTCGACCTCGTCAACGACAAGCTCGAAACCGCCGGTTCGTTCGAGAACGATGCCACTGCATTACGGCGAGAGCTGACCATGGCCGAGCGGCGTATCGCCGAACTCGAGCGTGGTTTGGCGAACTCAGAATCTGAGCTACTCGGCGCCAAGGCTGCTGTCGACGCAATCGCCGAACGAACTTCTGACTACGAGGAACTCACTGTTAAGGCGGCACGGCTCGAGCAAGAACGCGACAAGGCATTGGCGACCGCGTCGGGCCGCGGCGTCGAAGCACAAGCTGCGGTGCACATTGAACATGAACTGGTTGCTCCCTCGTCCCATGCTGCCTCGTTAGCCGAACGAGCCCGCGAGCTCAGCGCTCGCCGTTCCAACGAAGCTGCGTACGCCGCCCAAGCAGCCGAGGAAGCGGCGGCCCACACGGTTGCCGCTGCCACCGGTGGGTCAGATGGAGATGCTGGGGCTGAACTGCACGATCTTGAAGACGCTGACATCGAAGTCATCGAAGCTGACCTGACTGCGATCGACGGTTACGAAGACAGCGACCGAGTGGCCGGAACTGCAGATCCGCATGATCCGCTGGCGGAGTCCGAGATCCCAGTGGTCGAGTCTGGCGGCAACGAGGCGGCTAGCGACATCGTTGTACCACGGGTGCCGGTGCCGGAGTCGGCGGCGGTCGCACCCGTGCATGAAACCGCAGAGATCCGGGTTGTCACCATCGCTCCAGACGAGATCTCTTTGGCGTCGAATGAAGAACTACTGCCGGTTGTCAGCAATGTCCGCAAACGCACGACTCTTCCGGCACGCCTGGTTCCGAATACACCCGAAGCGGTCGCGTTTCTGCTGAACCAGCCGGGCGTCACCGCGATCGTGGATGCCCGCAGCACCTGTAGTCGCACGGGCATCCGGCCAAGCGAACTGTTCGACCGGCTTGCAGCGTTGCGTGATCACTTCGATGTTCCTGTCGAGGTCGTCGTCACACCCGTATCCACGCCTGTTGGTGGGGCACCGGATCTACTTGCCATTGGCGTGCACCACGTGACTGGCGCCGACACCGTCGCTGACCGCATCCGTGCACTGTGTATGGGTTTGCCCGCCGATCAGCCGCTGGTGGTTATTGCCGGCGACGACCATGTCCGACGCGCAGCGATCGGCGAAGAAGCCAATGTCGTCGAGCCCAGCGCTGTACTCAACACAGCCGCCGAATAGGCATATGTCGTCCACAGCTGAACTGCGTGATATCGGGCTGGCCGCTGGTCTGACTGCTGTTGGTTTCACCCATGCTGAACCGTTCACCGAAGCCCGAGTCACACTCGTCGAACGCAAGGCGGCGGGTCTGCACGGGGGAATGCAGTTCACTTATCGCAACCCAGAACGTTCCACCACACCAACCCGAATTCTCGAATCGGCCCAATCTCTGATAGTTGGCGCATGGCCGTACCGGGCACCCGATCCGCACGCATCAACTGATCGACCGCAGGCCGAGATCGCCGCCTACGCGTGGCGGGATCACTACGGATCGCTCAAGTCAGCCCTGGGCGAGATCGCGGCCGCGCTACAAGCCGACGGGTACACCGCACGAGTTGTGGCAGACGACAATGCTCTCGTGGATCGAGCCGCAGCGATACGCGCCGGCGTTGGCTGGGCAGGCAAGAACAGCAATGTCTTGGTGCCAGGTCATGGCAGTTGGTTCGTGCTGGGCGCGGTTGTTACCGATGCGCCACTCGAACATGATCAACCAGTTGAGCCAGCATGCGGCAGCTGTCGACGTTGCCTCGACGGTTGCCCAACCGGTGCGATCATCGCCGAAGGTGTGGTCGATGCACGACGGTGCCTAGCGTGGCTGTTACAGGCCGATGGTGACTTCCCGATCGAATTTCGCGAAGCACTCGGCACTCGCATCTATGGCTGCGACGACTGCCAGGTCGTGTGCCCTCCAAGCCGGGGGAGCGACGTTGCCATGATGGGCGACGAAGTCACGTCACTCGATCTCCTCGAACTGCTGACCATGGACGACGAAGCGTTACTTGCTGCTGTGGGCCGTTGGTACATCCCCAAGCGCGATCTTCGTTATGTCCGGCGCAATGCTTTGGTAGCGCTCGGTAATGCCAATGTCTCCGGCGATAACCGGACCGAAGCCATGGACGTGCTTGCGTCCTACATCGGGTCCGACGACATGTTGGCCGAACATGCACGGTGGGCCGCCGATCAACTTGACGCGAGCACACACCGCTGATGCATCTGTTAGTGACCAACGATTACCCACCAAAGATCGGTGGGATCCAGACCTACCTGTGGGAGTTGTGGCGGCGAATGCCCCAAGACTCGTTTCAGGTCTTCACATCGCCCTATGCCAACGCTGCCACGTGGGACGCACAACAAGACCATCACATCGAACGTTACGACCGCTTCTGGATGCCGCCCAGCCGCCGAGTCAGCAACCGCACGATCGCCTACGCAGACCGTATCGATGCCTCGCTAGTGGTGATCGATCCGGCCTTTCCGCTGGGAGCCATCGGCCCCGACCTGGGGCGCCCCTATGCCGTCATCCTGCACGGCGCCGAGGTCAGCGTTCCCGGCCGGCTTCCAGGCTCCAAAGAGCTCCTACGTCGCGCTGTGGCCAACGCTGACCTTGTCATCAGCGCCAGCCGGTTCGCTGAAGCCGAGGCAGCCCGTGTTGTCGACTCCATGCCGCCAGTTGTGTATGTTCCGCCGGGGGTGGACACCGACCGATTTGTGCCACTCACCGCCGACGAACGCAGCTCGGCGCGTCGGCGGTTGGGGTTTGATCCCGATGCACCGCTGGTCGTCGGCGTCAGTCGACTCGTTCCCCGCAAGGGGTTCGACACACTGATCGAAGCCGCCGCTCGGCTGGCTGCTACCCATCCGGGCCTGCAGGTTGTTATTGCCGGTACTGGGCGAGACGAAGCCAGGCTCCGCCGCGCCATCGGGCAATCCGGCTCACCCGCCCGGCTACTCGGATTCGTCGACGACGCCGATTTGCCAGCGTTGTATGGCTGTGCCGACGCGTTTGCGATGTTATGTCGTGAGCGCTGGGGTGGTCTTGAACAAGAGGGTTTCGGCATCGTGTTCGTCGAAGCTGCTGCTGCCGGTTGCCCTCAGATTGCGGGCAAGTCCGGTGGTTCTGCCGAGGCGGTAGCTCATGGCGAAACCGGTTACGTCGTCGATGACCCATCCGATGCTGATGCCGTGGCTCAGTCGATTTCGGATCTGCTCACGCACCCTGAACGCAGCGAGCAGATGCGTCACGCGTCTCGCACTCACGCTGTCGACAAGTTCTCGTATGACCTGCTTGCCGAACGATTGCACCGCTCACTCCAGGTCTTTGAGCAGTAGAACGTTGGAGTCAGAGATATTCGAGCACGAGAGCATTCAGCAAGAGAGCATTTGTGCGCGGTAAAGTTCTCAGTTGATGGCCGGCAACGACCTGTACCGCACCAACCTCTATGCCACGATCGCGTTTACGATTGCCGCGGTTGTGGCTGCGATCTTCCCCGGCCCGCTGCGTATCCCGTTTGCGGTGATGTCGTGCATCCTGTTTGGCGTCGGCACCATTGCGTTCTTGTGGGCCTACGGCAAGGCCCTGGAACGCAGCCGAGATCACGACGTAAGCGTTTCCATGATCTATGGCATGACCGTCGCCCCCAAAGATGTTCGCCGCCGATTCCACCTTCTTACCTTCATGCAGACAGCTGTGGCCATCGCCACTGCATCAATACGCCCCTTCACGGCACAGGCGTTCGGTATCCTTGCACCCATGCTCGGACTCGGACTCGCTGGCCTATGGGCAGCACGTCATGGCACCTTTGCCGAGCGTACCGACGGCCGACACAAGGCTCGAGAGATGAACAGGACTAAAAATGGGTGATCGGGCGTTTGAACGCACCATTATTCGAGAGACGCCTGAGCGGATTTTCGACGTCATCACCGACTATGGGGCCTACCCCCGGTGGGCGAACAACGTCAAGGATGTCAGCGTCGAACGAGTCGACGAAGATGGTCGAGCTGGCCTGGTTTCGTACCGTGCCGCAGCTATGGGGCGAAGTGCTGCTTATGTGCTTGAATATTTCTACGGCACGAACCCGTTGCGAGTGTCGTGGCGCCTGGCAGAGGGCGACCTGGTTCGCCGACTCGATGGCCGATATGTCCTCGTGCCACTCGAGGACGATGCCGCAGGACCTCGCACCGAAGTGACCTATGAGCTCGAAGTCGAGATCTCCATGCCCATGTCGGGGTTCCTCCGTCGCCGGGCCGAGTCTCGGATTCTACGCAACGCACTCGAGGACCTACGGTCGTGGGTCGAAGAAGGCTCCCAGCTACCTAGCTGACCACCATCGCGTCAACCAGCATCAACTCACATCACCGCTAACAAGAGACCCCCCATGGAATTTCGCCGTATAACCAACTTGCCCCCGTACGTGTTCACGATCATCGACCAACTCAAGGTCGAGGGCCGGAGAGCAGGCGATGACATCATTGACCTCGGCTTCGGCAACCCTGATCTCCCGTCGCCAGAGATCACTGTTGAGAAGCTGCAGGAAGCTGCCGCTAATCCACGGAACCATCGGTACTCATCGAGCCGGGGTATCCCCAAACTCCGAGAAGCCATGGCGAACTACTACGACCATCGCTGGGGCGTCAAGCTCGATCCCGAGACCGAAATCATGTCGACGATTGGTGCGAAAGAGGGCCTGTCACATCTCATGTGGACCCTCGTCCAACCGGGCGATGCGGTGCTGGTTCCTACGCCTTCATATCCAATCCATCGTTATGCCGCGATCTTTGCCGGTGCCGAAGTCCGCGAGATGCCTATGAGTAACAAGGCGGACTTCTTCGAGATCATGCGCGAACGGTGGGAGTACTCGTGGCCCAAACCCCGGGTCATCGTGTTGTCGTTCCCGCACAACCCGACCGGTGCCTGCGTGGATCTCGATTTCATGGAGCGAGCTGTCGACTTCGCCCGTGAGAACAATGTGCTTCTGGTGCACGACAACGCGTATGCCGAATTGGGCTTCGATGGGTTCTTACCTCCTTCGATCCTCGAGGTCGACGGGGCAAAAGACGTGGCTGTCGAGTTGTACTCCATGACCAAGTCCTTCTCGATGGCTGGCTGGCGTATGGCGTTTATGGCCGGTAACCCAGAGGTTGTTGCCGCCCTCACCAAGATCAAGTCATACCTTGACTACGGCGCATTCCAGCCAATTCAGATTGCGGCAACAGTCACGCTCAACGAGGTGCCGGACTATCCCCGCGAGGTCAACGAGATCTATCAGAGTCGGCGCGACACACTGTGCGATGGCCTGGCTCGCATTGGCTGGCCGGTTGAGCCGCCCAAGGGCACCATGTTCGTGTTCGCTCCAATCCCAGAGCCCTACAAACACATGGGCTCGGTCGAGTTCTGTTCCAAGCTCGTGACCGAGGCCAAGGTCGCGACCTCACCGGGTGTTGGTTTCGGCCCCGGCGGCGAAGGCCATGTGCGGTTCGCACTCATCGAGAACGAACAGCGCATCAACCAAGCCATCCGAAACATCAAGGATGCGTTCCCAGACCTGAAGCCCCCAACCGACACCGCCTAAGGTTTTGGCTGATTGCTTCGCCCCTCGAACGGCTTTTGCGCCTGCCAAGACCGTAGCGGATGTAGCCCGAAAAGGGCTTTGGCCAGGGACGAGCTGAACGCCCGACTACCTCTACGCCCAGTCGAGGGAACGTTCGATGGCCCGTTTCCACTGGTGGTAGCCGGCGGTGCGGTCGACAGTGGTGTCAGGCGTGAACGCTGCTTCGAGTTCCCAAGCGCGGGAAACATCGTCGGCCGATGACCAGAAACCTTCGGCAATGCCAGCCAGATAGGCGGCCCCCATGACCGTCGTCTGCTGATTTACCGGTCGTTCAACAGGCACACCGAGCTGATCTGACTGCATCTGTAACATCAGATCCATGACCGAGGCTCCACCATCGACCCGAAGCCGGGAGATCGTGGTCGCCGCCGATGCGCCCATAGCCTCGACCACGTCGCGGGTTTGGTACACCATTGCTTCGATGGTGGCCCGAGCGATCTCGGCCCGACCGGAGCCACGGGTCAGCCCTACGATCGTGCCCCGAGCGTTTGGATCCCACCAAGGACTACCCAAGCCAGTAAGTGCGGGCACGAACATCACGCCACCGGTGTCATCACATTGCAGAGCGAGAGGTTCGAGCTCAGCGGCAGTGTCGATGATGCCAAGGCCGTCACGCAGCCACTGCACCGCAGCGCCGGTTACGAAGATGGCACCCTCGGCACAATAGGTGGCGCCCTGGCCGGGCAGCGTCCAAGCCACTGAGGTGAGCAGACCTTCGGTCGGTGCAGGGCGAGTGGTACCGAGGTTCATCAGCACAAAGGACCCGGTGCCGTAGGTGTTTTTGGCATCACCGGGGGCGAAACAAGCCTGGCCAAACAATGCGGCCTGTTGGTCGCCGGCAGCGCCGCTGATGGGAATGCCAGCTCCGAACGGAAACTCGTCGGTGGTTTCACCGAACCTTCCCGAGGTGGTGGAAACCTCGGGAAGTGTGTGTTTGGGCACACCCAGCACGTCGCAGAGTTCGTCGTTGAACGACAGGTCGTCAATATCGAACAACAAGGTCCGCGAAGCATTGCTCGGTTCGGTGACATGTACCTTGCCGCCGGTCAACTTGTAGATCAGCCAGGTATCGATGGTGCCCAGTGCGGTGTCGGGCGTATCCGGGACACCAGCTTCGGCAAAGAGCCAGGCGAACTTGGTGCCACTGAAATAGGGGTCTAGCACTAGTCCGGTGCGAGTGCGAATGAGATCCAAATGCCCCGCTTCGGTCAAGTCCTGGCACACCGACGCAGTGCGACGATCCTGCCACACGATGGCATTGTGCAGCGGTTCGCCCGTGCTGCGGTTCCAGGCAACAACGGTCTCACGCTGATTGGTAATGCCAATCGCTGCTACCGGCTGGTCGACCTTAGAACGCAGCTCAGTGAGCGTCTCCATCGTGGTCGCCCAGATCTCTGCCGGGTCGTGTTCGACCCACCCTGGTTGGGGGAAGTGCTGGGTAAATTCACGATACACAAATGAGATGATCTGCCCAGATTCGTCGACCGCTGCCGATCGAATCCCGGTTGTGCCCGCGTCGATTGCAATGACAATTCCACTCACGACCGCAATGTAGCCGCTGGTGTCTAGCCGCCTGGCGTTGGCGTGGGTGTTGGCGTCGTCGCAGGTGCAGGACCAAGTGATCCAGGTTCGACCACTGGAACCTGGGGCAGCGCACTCGTGTAGTCGGCCCGAGAAACACCTTGAGCGACATTTGGGTCAAAGGGGAGGCGCAGGCCTTGGTCGCTAGGTACGGGGATGAAGACACCATCGATGGAGAATGCCACCCGATCGACCCCTTCAAGCTCAGTAAGTGTGTAGACGATCTGAGCGAATGCGAGCAATCGCGACTCGTCAGAATCATTCGGCAGGCTTCCTGTGGTCATGTCGACCAGGGCGATATTCGCCCGGGTGAGGGTCTCAAAGCCGAACTCATCTGTGATCGTCACGTCGAATGGGGCAGTAGTCACTCCGTGGGCCAACGCGTCTGGTGGGAGTGCCGAGGTAATCCCCAGTTCGCGTTCCTCGACGAGCGGGCCGCCAAGCACCGAGCGCAAGAATGCATCCTGCGAGAATTCGATGGTGCGTTCGACCTTGATCAGATGATTGTTCGCATCGAGCATCCACACAGGCAGCGGGAATACGGGCGGCGCATCGGGATCTGGTGTTGGTGTAGGTCGAGCCACTGGAATGTCGAATCCAGGCAAGGCCACAGCAGCAGTGGCTAACAGTTCGAAGTCGGCCCGGGTAACCCGAGCCCCCGGCAACGTCGTACCGGTGTCTGTCTGTACCGCAAGGTCAATGGGGCCATCGTCGGGGTTGGCTGGATCGGTACTCACGAACTGCACCGCCTCGATACCAGGTAGCGATGTCAGGGTGTAGACGAACTGGGCGAAGGCTAGGCGTTGCTCGGTGTTGCGAGGATCCAAACTGCCCGGTGCTAAATCGATCACGGCAAGGTCAAACAGGTCAACCACGTCGACGCGTTGCACCCGTGCGCCACGGAAGATCGCAGAACTGATTCCGACCGCGGCTTCTTCGGGAAATGTGTCCTGTAACAGCAGTTCAAGCACCCGTTCAGGCGTGCTTGCGATTTGGCGCTCAACGGTCACGAGTCGGTTGTCCTGCAGCATGTGGACTTGTTCGCGCCCAGGGCCGTCACCGGAAACAATCTGTGGCGTGGGTGTTGGTAGTTGACCAAGCCGGAGATCTTCCGGTAAATCCTGCGAGTTGATGTTTCGAGGGGATTCATCGACGGCGAGGCCACACCCCGCTCCAACCAGCAACACGAGGACCAGCACGGTCCAGGCACGAACCATGGTTCGCACACTCATGCGAACGATCATCCGACCACCACGCCAGGAAGCGAGATGACGAAGCAGGAGCCGAGGAGTCCATCGACACGATCGGTGACGGTGATCGTTCCGCCGTGGAGCCGAAGATGTTCAGTCACAAGCGACAAACCAAGGCCGACACCGGTACCGGAGCCGCGCCGGCCGCCTTCGCTGCCACGAGCAAATCGTTCGAAGATCAGCTCACGTTCGTCGACTGGCACGCCCGGACCCTCGTCTTCGATCTCGATGCGGATGTCATCGCCGTTGTGGCTAAGGCGGATCTGAGTGACGCCGCCGGCGTACTTGTCGGCGTTCTCGCTGAGGTTACGTATGACTTGGGCAATACGCCGTTTGTCGAGTTCGACGATGAGTCCACCGGACCCATTGTTGTCGATGATTGGCACCTCGCGTTGTCGGGCAACAGCGGCCCCGATGGCCTGGCGGACGAATTCACCCAGCATGACTTCTTCGATGTCGAGCTGCACGGCACCTACGTCGAACCGGCTGATTTCGAGCAGGTCTTCAACGAGTAGCTTGAACCTTCTGATATCGGTCGAGAGGAGATCCAACGCTATCTGAGCCTTTTCGGGCATGTCTTCGCGCCGTCGTTCGATCACTGCGACCGAACCGGTGAGCGTCATCAGCGGCGAGCGCAACTCATGGCTGACATCACTGGCGAAACGTGAGTCTCGCTCGATGCGTTCTTGTAGAGAGCTGGCCATGCCGTTAAACGACTCGATGAGCTGGTTGAGATCTGGATCACCACCGGACTTGAGTCGGGTGGTGAGGTCGCCCGCAGCGACGAGACCTGCCGCCTCACTGATCTCGTCGATTGGCGACAACAGCCGTTTGGTGACGTACACCCCAAATGCCATGCCGAGGACGGTGGTAATGACGGATGCCCCGGCCAATGTAGGTAGCAGTGAATTCAGGTCCTGTTCGACCTCTGCGAGCGGCGCAGCATGGAGATACCAAGCATTCGCCTGGGCCCGGGGGAGCGGCAGCCCGACCACGTAGTAGGGCTGCGCGTTGATGCGAAATGTCATCTCTGCAGCCGAGCCGGCTCGCAGCGTATTCACGAATACCGGATCCAGCTTGTTGATCGATAGTTGGGAATCGACGAACGCGCTTGTGGTGTTGTGCAACATGCCCTGCAACGTGCCGGTGGGCACCAATACCTGGGACATGATCGGAACTAGGCCGGAGATTTCAGTGGTGGACGACAGCGCATTGTTGATGAGCACTGCCGTGTTCTCCGCACTCACAAACGCGTCTTTCTCACGCGATTCAGTCAACTGGGCGCGTGTCACCGAATAAGTAACGATTGACAACAGTGAGGACATCAGCAGCGCGCCAATGGCAAACGCGGCTATCACTCGGGCCCGAAGTCCGAGCCGCCGTTCGGTCATATCAATGTTTCCGACCGCTTAGGGAACGAGCTTGTAGCCGAGCCCTCGGACGGTAACGACGTAACGTGGGTCGGCTGGGTCGGGTTCGATCTTGGTGCGTAAGCGTCGGACATGCACATCGACGAGTCGGCCATCGCCGAAGTAGTCGTAACCCCAGACCTTTTCCAGGAGCGTCTCGCGGCTAAACACCTTGCCAGGGCCCGATGCCAGTTCGACGAGGAGCTTGAACTCGGTCTTTGTCAGATGTACCTGGTCGCCCCGCAGCGTGACCACACCCTGCTCGGGGCTAACTTCGAGTTCACCGAAGGTCATCTGGCCACCATCGTCGGTGCCTGCGGAACGAGACCGGCGTAACAGGGCCCGAATACGAGCGCTGAGTTCTTTGGGCTCGAACGGCTTGGTCAGGTAGTCGTCGGCGCCAGCTTCGAGTCCGGCCACAACATCGTGGGTGTCGCTGCGAGCGGTCACCATGATGATGGGAACATCTGTGGTGCGGCGAATAGAACGGCACACCTCGAACCCATTCATGCCCGGCAGCATGATGTCGATGAGGACGACATCGGCACCTTTGTCGCGAAACAGCTCAAGAGCGTCTTCGCCGTTGCCAGCCTCGAGAACGCTCCATCCTTCGTCTTCGAGCGCAAGCTTGACAACGGTGCGAATGGAGTCGTCGTCTTCGACGGTAAGTACTTGTGTTTCCACCCTGGCATAGTACGCCACGCTTGCCAGGGAGTCATGGACCCCGATGTCAGTTGGGTGCCACCGGTCAAACGGTGCTCGCGGCGGTGGGGATTACAGGGATGAGAGGGTGCGGAATGCCGATGCAGATTCCCAGTGCATATCCACCCGCAGACGACGCAGCCCAGACGACACTGTGCGGACGACGCTGCGCAGATTGCAGAGTGGAGACTAGACGGTGTCCGCGTTGTGGGCTCGCAGCAACGCAACCAGTTCGTCGGCGATACCTGGTGCCGCGGCGACCACGAATGCTCGATCTGATGCATGGTCGGGCTCGACGATGGTGAGTGCGCCGGCCTCGGCTGCAATGAGCACACCAGCTGCATAGTCCCACAGGCTGAGCCCGATCTCGAAGTATGCGTCGAGCTGTCCAGCGGCCACGGCACTCAGGTCGAGAGCTGCAGATCCCATGCGGCGGATGTCGCGGATCTGGGGAATGATCGCAGCGAACATCTGGCCCTGACGGGTGCGCCGTCTGTGATCAGGAGCAAACCCTGTGCCAACGAGCGCCTTCGACAATGACGAGGTATCTCGGCATGAAATTGGTTCGCCGTTCATCGTGGCGCCCCGACCGAGCACAGCGCTGTATTCGGCGTTGATCGCCGGGGCTACGACGCAGCCAGCGACGACCTGCCCATCGAGCCGGGCGGCGATCGATACCGAGAAACCGGGCAGCCCATAAAAGAAGCTGGTGGTGCCATCGATCGGGTCCACAAGCCATTGGACCCCGGACGTACCGATGACGGCGGTACCTTCTTCGCCGACGATGCCGTCGTTGGGCCGGGCCGCAAGCAGACGCTGCGTGATGAGTTGCTCAGATGCCCGGTCAATCTGGGTGACAAGGTCGATGTCGCTTGCCTTGGTGTCAGCTTCGTGGAGCTCACCATGGCGATCGAGAACCATGGCAGCAGACTCGCGGCCGATGAGACACGCCAGCTCATGGAGCTCATTATGGAGTGCGGTCACGTGTCGAGCTTCTTGCGCTCTCGTTCGGTGGTTGTCTGCCATTCGTCCATGGCCCGCAAGGTCAGTACCGAAACAATCGCCACGCCGACCGATGCGAAGATGGCGCCGGTCAATAGCCCGACGCCCTTCCAAACGGTGCAGTCGCCGGTGCATTGCAGCTCGACGAACGAATACCCAATCATGGCACCACAAGCACCACTAATCAGGATGGCGATGGCTGCGAGCGCTCGCGCTCGGCTGCTTGGAAGCGCCGACGGAACAACCGTGGGCTGGGTCTCTTCAATGCTCGGCACAGCAGCCAGGGTACTGGTGAGTAATACTAAGAAGGTGCAGGCCTACACCGTTGCTTCGGGCATCATCATCGAGCAGCAACAGCTGCTGTTGGTTCAGAACCAGCGGCGCAACGGCTCGTTGGATTGGAGCACCCCGGGCGGCGTGGTCGACCCTGGGGAAGAAGTGCTGCATGCGCTACAACGCGAAGTCATCGAAGAGACTTCGGTCGTCGTTGATAGCTGGTCACACAAGTTGTACAGCGTTCATGTCGACTTTGTTGGCCGTGACATGTCGCTGCATGCGCAAGTCTTCCAGGCTTCAGGGCATACCGGTGCGCTGCATGTTGACGATCCCGACGATGTTGTGGTCGACGGGCGATGGGTCAGCCCAGATCTGGCACATTCGTTGCTGGACACGAGCCCTGCATGGGTACGCGAACCGTTGCAACATTGTGTTGGCCAGCTCTTTGGTGAGTCACAGGTGGCGGGCAAGGGTCCCGGCCAGTGGACCTACCGAGTGACTGGCACCGGGCGCGAGTTCGACTGCGAGCTGGTTGACTTCAACGATGGCGGCTGAACGCACCATCCTGCACGTGGACATGGATGCGTTCTACGCGTCGGCAGAACTGCTCCGACGGCCAGAACTACGCGGTTCGCCGGTCGTTGTTGGTGGGGCCGGTCGGCGGGGTGTGGTCGCTGCGGCCAGCTACGAGGCGCGCTTCTATGGCGTCAAGTCGGCCATGCCTTCGGCACAAGCCAGGCGGTTGTGCCCAACAGCAGTCTTCCTCGACGGCGACCACGACTATTACCGGGAGCTCAGTGTCCAGATCATGGACATCATGGCGCGTTTCACGCCACTGATCGAGCCTCTGTCGCTCGACGAGGCATTTCTTGATGTCACATCGGCTCGGCGCCTGTTCGGTAGTGGTAGCGCGATTGCGACCAAGTTACGGGCCACGATTTTTGACGAGGTTGGTCTGTGGTGTTCTGCTGGCGTCGCTGCCAGCAAGTTCGTCGCCAAACTGGCGTCGGAGCGGGCGAAACCTACCGCAAGCCGTGGTGGCCCTATTCCTGGAACCGGCGTTTTTGTGGTCGCCCCCGGACGCGAGCTCGAGTTCTTACACCCGCTACCTGCGCGGGCTTTGTGGGGCGTCGGCCCTGCCACCATGGCCAAACTTGAACGACTGGGGATTACCACGGTGGGCGACATCGCCGTTATGCCCATCGACCGAGTGATCGGCGTTATCGGTAAGGCATCAGGTACCCACTTGTACAACCTGGCCCACGCCCGTGACACCCGGCCGGTCGAGCCAGAACAGCAGGCCAAGTCGATTAGTCAAGAACAGACGTTCCAGTTCGACTTGCACAACAGGATTGACCTTGACCGCCACCTCGTGCGGATGAGCGATACGGTCGCAGCCCGGTTGCGCAAGGCCGGAGTCAAAGCGCGTACGGTTTCGATCAAGGTGCGCTTCGGCGACTTCAGCACGATCACCCGAAGCCTGACGCCACCGAGCCCGACCGACAGCGGTATCGGGATCGCCCACCTGGCCCAAGAGCTGTTGGCCAAGGTCGACATCAGCGGCGGTATTCGATTGCTCGGTGTTGGAACCACAGGGTTGGAAGAAGAACAACATCAGCAGCTCTCCCTCGACGACGTGCTCGAAGGCGACGACCGAGCTGACTGGAAACTTGCCGATGAAGCCATCGACGAGATACGTCGCAAGTTCGGTACCGACTCCATCGGCCCTGCGGTGTTGGCAAAAACGGGCGAACGTTTGACTCGTGACAAGAACGAGAAGCCCTGGGGCTAAAGGTCTGGGGAGAATCGGTCTGATTCATACAATATTTGACCAGTCCGCGTTGTTGTCTGGCCTGTGCTGTGGGATGATGTGCACGTGCCGCTTTCAGAAGACGAGCAGCGAATTCTCAGCGAGATCGAGGACAAGCTCTACGAGAGCGATCCGAGTCTTGCGAAGGAGGTCGGGTCCACCACCGTCTACACCGCGTCTTTGCGCAGCGTTCGGTGGGCAGCTGTCGGCTTCGCAGCTGGCCTCATCGTGATGGTTGTGACTCTCTCCACCAGCTATCTGTTCGCCTTTGGCGGATTCCTCATCATGCTTGCTGCTGCACTTGTGTTTGAACGTGGCGCTCGCTCACTTGGCAAAGTCGGGATCGACCAGATCGCACAGCAGCTCCGAGGTTCTGGCCGGGGCCCGTTCGCCGAGCCAGCCCAGCGTCTGCGCGACCGCCTCAAGGACGAAGAAACCTAAACCTGCAGGACTGACAGGTCGTTAAGACGTGTCGCCGTCTTGTCGCATGACCGCTGTGACACACCGCTCGGCTGGCGGAAGCTGCCAGGCAGCGCTGGCCGGCAACCTGTGTGCCCGCTAGCTGGTGCCAGCGCCCACTGCGAGTCGGTGTGCGAGATCTGCCACCGGGTCACTGGTCTTGATCAATGGCCGGGGATCGATTTCCATCGCGCCTCGTACTGGCCATGGTTGGGCGGTGACCACGGTGTGGACGATCTCGCGGCTGAGTAGTTCGGCTCGATCAGCCTGTTCTTCGGTCGGCGGCGCCGCGTCATACGAGGCTTCGACGGCCAGTTCGGTGAGGTCATCGAACGCCGGGTACACAGTAGGGATGCTGAGTTGCACCCGTTCGGCGTATTCCTGCAGCGTCTCGGACTCGAATGGCTCCTGGCCGTGCGACTCAAAGAAGTCGACGGTGCTAGCCCACGCCAAGGTGATACGCCGGCGTGGTGTGGTTCCAATGCGTGTCGCCCGTCGGCGTTGGCGCAGGCGTTTAAGAGCGGGGATGCCAAATACCCAGGCCGTGAATACAGCGACAACGAGCAGCACATTACGCACTACATTCGACTGCCTTGCGGCCTCGGCAGCAGCTTCAGCCTCGAGTTGTTGGGCTTCGGTCATGGGCGGTGGCTCTAACGTGTCGGGCGCAATCGGTGTTGGTGTTGGCGGAATGGCCTGGCTCGCTTGTTCGGCCGGAGCCTCAGGAACGTCCGCGGCCTGGTCGCCGCCGGATGCATCGCTATCGAATGAGTCCTGGGCCTCGGGCACGCCTGTGTACTCAGATGCATTCGGTGCGCCACGCCCGGGCGTCGGCTCAAACGCAACCCAGCCAGCGCCGGCAATAAACACCTCGGGCCAGGCGTGTGCATGTTTGCCCCGGACCAGATATTGGTTCGGATTGTTCGGGTCGAGATCCCCAGGTGTGAATCCTGTGGCGACACGGGATGGCAATCCGACGGCGCGAGCCATGGATGCGTAGGTGCCAGCGAACTGTTCGCAGTAGCCGCGTTGCACCCTGAGAAAGTCGTCGAGCCGCTGGATGTCGTGGCCTTTGGCGACGTCGATGTCGTAGGTGAAGTTGTCACGGAAATAGTTTTGCAGCGCCAATGCCTTGTCGTAGGGCGATGTCATGCCAGCGGTCAGTTGTTCCGCGGTCTGCCGGGCGAGCGGGCTGTAGTCGTCGGGTAGATCCAGGTACCTCTGATCTGCGACCTCGTTGCTCTCGTTTGCTAGCTGGCGCAAACCATCGGGCGTGAACCGGGGGATCTGAGACGTCACGGTGTAGATGAGGCCATCAGAGGTGCGCTGATCGTTGGTGTCGACGATGAAGGTCGCACTTTCGGACTCGTAGTTGACGCCGACTCCACTCAGGTTCTCGAAGCCCGTTGGCAGATAGGCAGCGGGTGCCCAGACCACATTGAGCTGACCGAGGTCGAAAGTCGAGGTCACGGTATCGACGGGGGCGTCGCTGGGATAGTCAACTGGCAGATCGTCATTTACGGACCGGAACTGACCTTGGGAACGCCACAACGCGCCATCGAAAACATCGAGGGCAGCGATGCGCCAGTACGCCCGCTGGTTTGTCTCGACGGTAAACAAGATTCGGTCGCTCTGATCGATAAGTCGTGGTTGAATCTGTACCAGCGGAGAAATGACCTCGAGTGGCCGGTTCTGCTCTCGTGATTCTTCGCCGAGCTCAACAAGTGGGGCTGCGTTCGCGCCAGGAACAGCTGGCCCGCCGAGTACCCCCGCAAGTGCCGCTATCACCGCAACGACGCCACCCGCTGCCATGAGCGAGACATAGCCACGGCCGGGCCCGTGGTCGAGCCACACTCCGTGCGCAGCTCGGGCAGCGGATCTGTGGGCGAGCAGGAATAACACACCACACATCAACGCGGTGGCGGTAGTGGCAAGACGTTTCTCGTCGACACCCAGAAGGGAGACGAACACCAGTAGCGAAACAAAAGGAAGAAGAGCCTGGCCAGGAGCGAAGAGTCGAAATGCCGCCCAGTCCGCAGCTAAGGCCATGATCCACAGACCGAGTGAGGAGATCACGAGAAAGCCGGTTACAGCAGGCACTGGCGCCTTGGTGCTCTGGAACAGCTCCTGAGCCTGAGTCATATCACTACGAAACTGTTCGATCGTTGCCGATGTTGGCACCACCGCAGCCAGCGCCGATGCCGAATAATGAATGGCAACAACGGCTGCGACTGTGGCGACAAGCGACAGCAGCGCCGAAGTTGCTGTCCCAAAACCGAACCAACGCATGGCGATGAGCACACCGTGTCCGACGATCAGGGTGAAGAGCAACGGTGATATGAAGGTGTCGTCTGCGAAGATCCGTCCTAACAGGAACACCGTTGAGACCGAGGTGGCTACCAGCAAGATCTCCGATGCCAGCCATACCCATCGCAGATCCTGACCTTGCGAGAGACCTGGTTGTGTCGTAGAAGTCATCGTCGGACGATTCGCGCCCACGCCGATGCAAAATCATCGCCGTGCTGGATGTCGATCATGCGGCTCGAAGTTAGCCGTGTCGAACCGGCTTGGGGGCTCGCCCCCTCGGGCTGGAACCGCACGACATAGTTGCTCTGACCAGCAATGCGTCCAGAATGCATCGAAGCAATGAGCGTGTCAGCATCGTCGGCCACCACCGTCGCGCTCGTTTCGGAACCGCTGCGACCTGCACGAAACGGCAGGGAGACCGAGTTGGACTTGGACTGTTCGACGACCGCAAGGAGGTCGAGGATGGCATCGCAACCAGCAGACGTATCTGCGATGTGATCGAGTCCGTTGGTTGTCACCAGTCGTACCCGGTCGCCCCGTTCTCGGCATGCAACCACGATGCTTGCAGCAGCGGAGACCATGAGTTCGAATCTGTCGGCGTCGGCGGCGCTTGCGCGAACGTCGAGCAGCACCATTGAGTGGCCGTGTTCAGGGATGTGCTCGTTGCGCACCACCAATTCGCCGTTGTGGGCGCTGCTTGGCCAATGGACCTTGCGGAGATCATCGCCTATCGCGTACGCCCGAAGGGAGGAGAAGTCGTCGCCGTTGCTGCCAACTCGATTCGGCGAGCGATCCATTTGTTGGGCCGTTGTCCCTCCAGGTTGGGGAGGCGGCGAGATGGTGTCGACTCGTGGAAGTACCAGCAGACTCGTGTCAGGAGCCGACGTGCGGGTAGAAGATGCCAAACCGAACGGGTCGGTAACTCGGGTCTTCATCGGTCCGATACCGACTCGTCCTCTCGTCTGGGTTGGCACTCTATAACTTGCCCGAGTGTTCGTATTTCTGCGAATCGGCGGCACGTGCGCATCGGCGCGGATTGTGCCCTCGACTTCGTCGGTGATGCGCGCGACAGCGGTAGGTACAAGCCTCTGATTCGACAGGTCGAGCGTGACGGTGGTGGTCGAACCGGCGTGCAGTCGCGCAGGGTTGACCATACGGCGCACGTGCAATGAGCGCCAGTTCAGAAGCACCCACAAGCTCGCGCAGGCAACGAGTGCCAGCATCGATGCCGCAATGATGTACAACTCGAAGATGCCGAACACCCGCCCCGCGACCAGTGCAAGGACCGCGAACGTCGCGGTCGCAAAGCCAGCTCGAGTCGGCATGGCGTCAGGCTGCTCCGGCGGGAATCACCTGCAAGATCTCATCGATCAGTTCGGTTGTTGTCACACCACGCAACTCGGCGTCGTGATTCAGCATGAGTCGGTGCGACAACACGTGTGGTGCTAGGGCTTTGACATCGTCCGGGGTCGCGAAGTTGCGGCCAGCGGCTGCTGCTCGAGCGCGAGCCATCCGTTGGAGCGCGAGGGTTGCGCGAGGCGAGGCGCCAAGGCTGAGCGCTGGATGGCGACGGGTCGCCTCGGCAACGTCCACCAGATATCCCTGCAACGCTGGCGACACATGAACGGACTTAACCGCCCGAATCATCGATTGCACCTTGCGGGTATCAGTAATTGCTTGCACCTTGGAAAGGAGGTCGGCGCCGCCGTGTGAATCGAGGATCTCGAGTTCTGCTTCGCGATCGGGGTACCCAACCGAGACCTTTACCAAGAACCGGTCAAGTTGGCTTTCAGGCAGGGGATAGGTGCCAGCGTGGTCCAGCGGATTCTGGGTAGCGATCACCATGAACGGTTGGTTCAGCGGTCGGGTCGTGCCGTCGGTTGTTACCTGACGTTCGGCCATTGCTTCGAGAAGCGCGGATTGAGTCTTGGGCGAGCTCCGGTTGACTTCGTCGGCAAGCACGATGCCGTTAAAGATCGGTCCTGGGCGAAATTCGAATTCGTTGGTGCTGCGATTCCAGATGGATACACCAACTACATCGCTTGGCAACAGGTCGGGCGTGAACTGGATTCGACCGAATGGCACATCGAGGGTCGCAGCTAACGCTTTTCCGATGGTGGTCTTGCCAACTCCTGGGGCATCCTCGAGAAGCACGTGGCCCTCGGCCAAGAGCGCGAGCAACGTCAGCTGCACGACATCTCGTTTGCCCTTGATTACTTGTTCGATGTTTGCTGTCATCGTGCGGAACAAATCGGTAAACGATTCGACGCGCGGTGTCTCAGCTACTTGTTGACTCACATGTCCTCCGGCTTGCCTGCCGGGCAACGATAGCCACTTGTGTGCACCAATCCAGGGCGGCCCCCTTCCTGCCGGTAGATTCGGACGGTGATCGCAACCGTCTCATTCGCCGCCCGGATCCTGTTCTCATTGGTGAAGAAGCCACATCTCATTCCAACCGCGATGCGGCAGGCAGTGTCGCTGGCGCCACAGCGATGGTGGGCAAGCGGGTCACATCTTCCGGTTCCCCGTTCTGACTACATGGCGTTCCGAAACGTCACGTTGTCAGGAAATCCCGACGAGTTGCCGACGGCGCACGACGCAATCGTGTATCTCGAGTGGTGTCGGTCCATGCGTGCGTTGCCCGAACGTGGTTGAACACCAGCGCTCTGAATACCAGCGCTCCGAACAACGGAGCCTGGAACAACGCAGGTTTGCTGGTACTGCAGCCGAACTGCATGCGCTACCTATCCCGACCGAGGGTGATGCCGCGGAGTTGTGGATCATGGAGCCGACTTCGTCTGCGGTGGTGATGGGTAGTTCTCAACGTCCAGACATCTTTGACCAGGAACGACTGCGTAAAGACGGCGTCGCATTAGCGGCTCGCCGTAGTGGAGGCGGCGCTGTGTATATCGCTCCGTCATCGACGGTCTGGATCGACCTTGTTGCGCCCCGTTCTAGTCGATTCTGGTCATCCGACTTGGCCGAGAACTTCCTGCTTGTCGGCCGGTTATGGCAGAAGGCATTCCGTTCATTGGGTGTCGCAACTGACCTGTGTGTGGCATCGCCTGGTCGAACCGAAGCGTCGACACTTGCGTGCTGGGCCGGGACCGGGTGGGGTGAACTCACCATTGGTGGGGCGAAGGTTGTGGGGTTGTCGCAGAGGCGCACCCGGTGGGGAAGCAGAGTCCAAGCAATGGCGGTACTCGACGGATCTAGCGCTCGGGTCAGCGACTATCTGATGCCGTTGGACCAAACGATTGTGCGTGACTCGCTACAGATTCACGATCTGGGTCTCACGCCTGCGGCGGTTGAGGCCGCAATTCTGCAGGCCTATACCACCAGCTGAACGTCCTGAGATCGTTGCGACTGCAACGATCATGGCACTGGTTCATGGGTGTTGTGCTTTCTCTTGGTGGGGAAGAGTGGGGGAAAGTGGGGCATAAGTGTTGACGCGTGGGGCTGGTGTGGTTATTGTGACCTGTGTTGAGTAAGCGGACTGCCACCGGCAAGAGGGGACCAACAATGGTTTTCAACGGTCGAACAACGCAGCTCCGCCTCGGAGTCATAGGGACTCGCTCTGGGATGGAACCTTCGGACTTTTTGTGGAATTTTTCGGCGCATATCAGCACCGCATCGACGCCAAAGGACGCGTCGCTTTGCCAGCTGTATTTCGCGACGGCTTCGGCGAGGAGCGCGTGTGTTACATCGCCGCTGAAACCAGCCAACGGTGTCTCACCGTCTATTCCGCTGATCAGTTCAAACTCATGGTCGGGCGGCTGCAAGAGGCAAAACGTGAAGGCCGCTTCACGCAACGCCAACTCACCAACTTCATGGCGGCGGTTTCACAATCATCGATCGATGCTCAGGGTCGAATCAATCTCCCCGAGCACCTTCGACTTTTCGCCAGCATTGACAAGGACGCCACGCTCATCGGCGCCGCAAATCACATCGCAGTCTTCCCTGCCGAGACCCACAGCCCCGAAGCTGCGCTCGACGACCTCATCGATGTCAGCGATTTGTTGTGATGCTCGCCGTCACGCCGTCGCTCCGCTTGGGGCGATCTCTCGACCGGGCCATCGCCGATCTCGAGTCCCAACCTCATCACGACCAACAAGGATTCATCACTAGCGCACACACCGACACCCAGCAAAGAAGCCAAATCGGAGCCATGCTTCGAATGCGAGGATCGCGGCCCATGGGCCGTTCCTCGAAGGACACGATGGAGAGCCCCTACTCCGCCCGCTTGCCATCGAGTCTATCCTGGAGACAAAACCGGGAAGACACTAGTTCTTCGGGGAACGGCCGATTGGCCGATCCGTATTTCGCCGCTCCGCTCCGGCTGGCGTTCGCCGCACATGGAGTTGGTGGGGGAGTGTCGGCTTGTCCTTCGCCAACTAATGAATCTAATTGACTACGAATCATGATTACCGACGCTGCATCGGCTTCTTCTTCTCCATATCCTTTCTCTAATCCAGCCATTACAAAATCTTCATACATTGGTAAGACAACTTTTTTGGCGAAAACACAATTGTAATTCACTCCAACCATAAGGTCACGTAATTCCGATTTAGTTAACACACCAACCATGGACATTCGGTTTGCCATGAGTCTATCAATATAGGCTTCTCGGTTTGATAGGGTGTATCCAGGCCAACGAACAGCATTGCCATCAAATCGACGTCCCTCTAACGAAGCCAAAACAAACATTTCGTCGGAAAAACAAGGCCAATCGTAAGGGTCTCCCTCACCATCTCCAACTGAAACTTGACCTAAAGCATATTCAGACCCTGTGTTGGAATAATTTGATAATAGTCTAATAGTTAGGGCTCTTTGACGAGCATACGCCCTTTGGAACTCATCTATTCTCGTTCCACGCAAATTAGTAGCATTTTGGATATTACTGTCGCCAAGATACTCACTAGCAACACCATGAACTGTGTAAAATGAAGTTAAGAACTCAATTGGAATGATAGAACGATATCGAGCATTGGTGAGTAAATGTTGAATCATATTACGTCGTTGCCGACTACCAGATAAGAGAGCAGTTCCTCTAAACGCTTCAGGCCAAACACCATTTTCTACTAAATAGGCTTGAGTTACATCTATTGCGTCAGTTGAAAATTCAGCCATAATTAAGTTTAACACATTGTTAGGATTTGATTCATTAGTCCTAATTGCATATTCTCTAACAAATGCATCTTCTGCATTCCAAGCGTCTAAAACCGATGGCGCAGAAAGCAACGGAATAAAGATAGAGGGCGTATTAATTGATAACTGCAAATTCTTTAACATATTGAAGGTATCAAATCCTCCTTGCAAAATGTCCCAAGCAAAAGACTCAACTAACTCTTCTGTCCAAATAGTTAGTTCGTTGTCACCTACAATTGGTTCATCTAAGGCTTTCATTAGTGTAGATACATTTAATACGGGTTCAGTCCCTGGCTCAGCACCAGGGCGATAGATTCGCATAGGAGAGGCTCTCAACTCATCTCTTGATGATGAAATAGATTGTATGTCAGCCCAAGATTTAGTAACGATAGTACGCATTAGATTGACCGAATCTTGTTCACTCCAATTTGCTCTCCAAAGTGGAACAGGTTGCAATTCAGTTTCTGTGGCCTCACCAAAGTAGTATTGGAATGCATTATCGCCATCTTCAGCCCTGCTAATAATTGCAGCATCAGTAATGCAAGCCACGAC
>ERZ651776.1134-NODE-1134-length-33451-cov-5.165728_pt1 | contig 33451 bp, 20 predicted proteins | sample MGYA00514761_ERZ651776 | MGnify/ENA metagenome assembly ERZ651776
CCCCAGGCGGTCGCAGGGCAAGTGGGACGCGGAGGAGCTGGACGACCTCCGCAGGGGTTTCGAGGTCCACGGGCGCGACTGGGAGGCGATCCAGAAATCCGGCGGGGGGAAGCTCAGGTCCCGGACGCTCAAGGCCGTTTCCAAGAAGGGGAACCAGATGTTCCCCGCGGCCGCGAGGCCACTCAAGGCGCCTGCGACCAGGGGGGCGGCAGAGACCAAGACGGAGACACTGTCGTTGAAGTCGGGGGGGAACGGGACTATTCAGGTGCCAATTGGGGCTAATACTATTCTATACAATAGCTGCAACCCCTCGTCGAACAACTGGTCAGAGGAGGAGGAACAAAGGCTTGTTGCTGATCTGGAATATGGGTGGGGGATCAGGTATGTTGTGGAAGGGACTGGGATGGGGACTGAGAACACACTTTATGGAGGTAGAGGAGGAAATTCAGTAGATAGAAAGAAAAAGGTGAGTTTGTGTCTAAAAAAACCCGAAAAACAAAGAATAAAATATGCGGCCCCACACCGACTCGCCAGTCCCGCACACGCCTCTAAACCAGAAAAATCACTACACCTACTCAGAGGAAGGGCAATGCGGTAAATGCCCTCCCTCCTGCGAAGAGGCCATCCGGAGTGCTTCTCTACGGTACAAACGCTTCTGGCGATCTTGTTCTGGATGACTTTGGAGCTGCTCCCCCGCTCTTTGCCAACATCCAATGGGTAGAAAGCCTCACGACTGCTCAGCTCAAGGATACGTTGAGGAGCGTGGGTGTTACTGGGAAAGCGGTGAATTCTAAGGGGAAAGCGGCCATGGCGGACGCTCTGAAGAAGGCGCTCAGGCTGATGGCCTAGGTTGTTCGCCCGAAGATTATGGCTGATGGAATGCAAGAAACCTAACAAAAAAGAAGTTTTGCGTAGATAACGACCACGATCACGATCACGACCACGATCACGACCACAACCACGACCACGACCACGACCACACAAATCAATCAACATCAATCAACATCATCTACTTCCTTATTCTTCATAGTATCACTATATTGTTTTTCTTTACCTCAACAAACTCTTGAACCATACATCTTCTCCAACGTCGTGGTTTGGTCTTTCTTTTCCGAACATGAAACCTATCAACTTTTCGTGGACAGTATATTTTACCTTGCGGCCCTTGGATGCTCTTCGGTCCGTCTTCTTCTTCTCTTTCTTCTTTTCTCTCTTTGAGGGGGCAGAAGCGGGGAGGGAAGGGTTTAAGCTGTCATCACCCTTCGATTCTGCTACGTAATCGCGAATCATCTGCTGGTATAATTTGTCGTCATTGTAAATGCTGACATTGAGCAAATCAGAGTACTCCTTTGAGAATTTCGGTATAGATTCCGATTCAGCAGTCTCTTCGTCGCCTGAATCAGATATGACGTGACTCCCCGAGCCGATGACTTTTGCCCCGGCCAAGGCAACGGTGCGCCGACGCTTTCCTGATATGACCTCATTGTCGAGAACCCCCTTGACTTGCTCTAACAAAGGCTGATTGACAACGCCGCCAGACTTACTGCCACTAAACGAGGAGAATTTATCGTCCCCAGATTTCTCCTTCTTTCTCTTGCTGCCACCCCCCGACTGAAGCCACAACTCCTCCATTATTCGATCCCCACGAGCTCTCCAGCTCTCTTTCTCCTCTTCATAGTCCAGCGATGTTGTGGAGGGAAGGGCCGACAAAATTTCATCAATGATTGAGGTCGCCTCTTCCACCTGCGATTTGATATCGTTTTCAACCCGGTGGCGCTTCTTCGATGAACTCTTGGCGTCGGTACTTTCAGTGGCAGAGGTGGAAGGGCATGGGACAGGAAGGACATTCGTGTAGTTCATGGCAGATTGCAGGAGAATACGGACATGGGTAAAAAATGATGTCGACGAGGTCTGCGATTTCAACGTGCTTGCAACAGACGGAGCCGACATGGTTGAGGGGCTACAAGACAGTAGAAGGCGTGCACAGAAGACCAGAGCAGGGGTGGGCTGTGTGGTTACCACAGCAAGGGAGATACGGTAATTAACCGGACTCAAATACCTTTGTGGGGCGTCAATATCAGGTCAAAGACACTCTCGCCAAATTGTGACTCTCAAATAAAACTATGGAGTACGAACGAGATCACATCACTCAGAGCACCGCACAAATCACAAATCTCGAGTCAACATCCTTCAGCACATATAATAATCTTACCGACACATACCCCGCCCCCACCGTTGTAACATACAATGCTTGCTGCCCGGTCTGCATTTCGCACTAGTTTGCGTGCCTCTGCCCGGTCCACCGCTTCGTTCGCAACGTACAGTCGTGAAAAGCCTCATCTGAATATTGGAACCATTGGTCACGTCGACCACGGAAAGACGACCCTTACCCAAGCTATCACGACTGTTCTCGCCGAGAAGGGATGGTCTGCGCCAATGAATTACGAGGACATTGACAAGGCTCCTGAGGTAGGTGATGGTGTGAAGTGTGTGAAGAGTTGTGGACAGGTTGTGCGGACAATGTAGACACAGTAAAATGTGTGTATATTGTACAGCGCTGTGATCATTTTAACAAATACAAAATACTAACTCTTCTCCCCAAAACAACAGGAAAAAGCCCGTAAAATTACCATCAACACTGCCCATATTGAGTATGAGACTGCGACCCGGCACTACGGGCACATTGACTGTCCAGGACACGCAGATTACGTGAAAAATATGATCACCGGTGCGGCGCAGATGGACGGAGGTATTTTGACTGTCGCGGCGACTGACGGGCCAATGCCCCAGACCAGGGAACACATTTTGCTTGCCAAGCAGGTTGGCATTCCCAATCTGGTTGTCTTCTTGAACAAGTGTGATCTGGTTGAAGACGAGGAACTTTTGGAACTTGTTGAGATGGAGATTAGGGAGGTGAGTCTTCTAATCAGCCTTTTGTGTGCTGAACATTTAGGCCAACGTTTCGGTCATCATTTTGGTCAACGATTTGATTCCCCTCCCCCCCTTTTCTTCCATCAAAAAACCTAACAACACCACCTCACTCAGCTTCTCGATTTTTATGATTTCGATGGAGATGAAATCCCCATTATTAGGGGCAGCGCTCTTTCTGCTGCTGAGGGCCGTGACAAGGACACTCACGGGGAGGCTGCTATCCTTGAGCTTATGGCTGCTGTGGACGAGCACATTGTCGAGCCAGTCCGCGACTTGGAGAAGCCCTTTTTGATGCCTATCGAAGACGTCTTCTCCATCTCGGGGCGCGGAACTGTCGTGACGGGGCGAATTGAGCAGGGTAAGATTAACACCGGTGATACTGTTGATATCGTGGGTCTCAACAACGATGCCACCACCACTGTCACTGGAGTTGAGATGTTCAAGAAACTTCTTGACTTTGGACAGGCTGGAGACAACATTGGGGCTCTCCTCAGGGGAACTAAGCGTGATGAGGTTACCAGGGGACAGGTATTGGCCGCGCCCAAGAGTATCGGAACGGCAAAAAAATTCGAGGGCGAGGTCTATGTGCTGAGTAAGGAGGAGGGAGGACGACACACTCCCTTTTTCAGTAACTACAGACCACAGTTCTTCTTCAGGACTGCTGATGTCACTGGAGCGCTCAACTTGCAGGAGGGCACCGAGATGATGATGCCGGGAGACAATGCTACAGGTAAGTGGAAGCTGCCGCTCTCTAGAAGTTAGGCTGGGGTGAGCTGCACAGAGCCTTGAGCTCTGCACTGGGCGGCTGTAAGCCATGTGAAACTTGACGCGTGGAGGATTCGTCCTAGGATTGCGTGTTGATGTTATTGGCAAGAATATTTGGTTTGGCATATTTAGTGTACTCCGTGGGAAATAGCGCTATCCGTGTGCATTTCCCCCCACACTTTGCGACATCTTTTTACTGATTTTTACATTGACTCACACAAACATTCCACGAAAGTCGATATCGAGCTTATCCACCCCATTGCCATCGAGGAGGGACTTCGATTCAACCTGCGGGAGGGAGGCCGAACTGTTGGAACTGGTGTTGTATCTAAGATCGTGGAGTAAGCATCGACACACATAAAACGTTGAATGTTTTTGTCTCCTACAAATTCCTGCTTTTTTCTCCGCCGCTCGCTCTTTCTTAACTCTACTAATTATTTTTTGAGTTCACAACTTACAACTGCCGCTGTTTTGTCGAATGAATTTTTCGTTGGCTACCTCGAGTTTCGGATCAAATGATCCCGGAAAATTTGACAGCTGGGCCAATCTTTCCAAATTCATCTCCCCAGATGTTGATTTACCGTTTATTACCCAGGTTGGAAAGCCGCTTTTGTAAACCCCACTCTCTTGGCATTGCTTCTGATCATAATCTAATCCCTGTGAAGCGCACTGCATGACTATGTCAGCAAATCGAATCATCTTTAATATCGGATTCTTTCTCTGAAAAAAAAAATCATCCAAACTTACCTCCACATACGGAAGCGATTTCAGAGCTTCGCTGCCAAAATACATTCGCTGGTTCAAACAATGAGGACACCAAAAGGCGCCGTAGAACTTGGCACCAATTTTTTCCAAGTGCTGAGAGAGTCGCACGGCCTGCTCCGTGCTTGCATTTTTTATCCGAGCTGGTGAGTATATGGTGCCCAAACTAGGGGATGTCTGGATAGGAAAGTAACCAAGTTCCTCTGCGATTACCTCAATTGGCGGGGCAGCGTTCGCAGGCTGCTGCAGTGTTCCTAGAGAGACAAGGAGGGACCCTAAGACCGCTCGTCGACACTTGATTTTCACCACTGTGAGGTCCCTTTGTGACCGATTCAGAACCGGCAAACGAACATTATTCAGGGAGAAGCATGCGGATATTGATATTGATAGGACGACGAGAAAAATACGCATGAGGTGGGAGGAGAGAGAAGGAATTCAGCTGTTTTTTGTTTTTTTTTGTTTTTTTTTTCGAAATTTTGGGTTTGTGAGGAGTTGAAAGTCCTGGTATTGAACCACTCATCGTTCTTTTATAATATACCCTAATTTACTATGCCCTCCTCTTAAAGCAACAGCAGAAGCTGCAAACACCCAATCCAAAAACAAACATTGCAATACCAACGAATGTCCCTGTCCTTGCGAGTCTCTCAGCCAATCCGAGCAAGGATCCGTAACGTAGAAACTTTTCCGCACTAGCTTCATCGATGGTTGCCGTCTGATCGATCCAGAAGGCTGGTATAAAGATTTCAGGTTTTAGCTTGGGCGTGAAAATGTTGGCCGCTGACCTTGCAAATCCCCCAACGATTCGCCCCTGGATGAGAGGGTTCTGAGAAGCGATACTGTAGCCGTTGGCGTCACCATCTGATGGGTTCCATTCGTCGAAGTTGATGAGGTTCTCATTGAAGAACAAAAAGGCAGCATTGTAAGAGTCATCGTCGGTAGAACCGGTCGGGTCGACAGGGGCATTGTACATATAAAGCGAACCCATAAGCCTTGAATGGCCACTCATAGCCTTTCCAGTGCTTGGTTCGATGTCTAGATAGGTCTCGAATAATCCCCTGTTCTTTTCTACTGACGGTGGAGTCATGAGCTGATGCGCAGATAGCTTCTTGTAGTTATCGTTGTAATCGTAGTTGCGATATACAGCGAGCATCTCATCTTGGTTGAGCAAATAATCAGCATCCAGAAAGTTGGGGAGTGACACTAAAACAGGGGCTTGAAACTTAAATGTCTGAACGCTCGTTCCCTCGATAATGCCGATTCCCTCCTTTTTGTGCTCCGGCGTGGCGGCAAGCACTTGCTTATTAAGCTTATACCTCGCCATTGGGATACCCTCCACAATTGATTCCCCATCATAAACAACCTTGATCCCGCGGAAGAGATAAGAAAGAAAAATACTGAACGAGTGATTACTACCAATCGTTTGCACAGGTTCGCCGCGGCTAAAAAGGTCACTCCCCCATACTCGTTCGTCAAGTCCCATCGGTCGCAAGGCAGGCGACTTTTTCCCCCCGATACTGTTGAATTTACCTCCCATTTGATCGAATCTCGACAAATCGTAGCTGTCACTGGTAGGATCTTGCAGGTTACTGAAGAGCTGGACGTCACTGGGACTCGGTAATTTCTCGCCGTTAAACCAGATTGCTCCCTCAGTCTTATCCATGTATTCGATGACCTCATCAAAGGTGTCCTCCTCGCCTTCCTCAAGACCGCATCCAGTACCTGTTTTGTAATGGGGCTCATCTGCAAGCCATCTATAGACATCACTCTCGTTCCATCTGTTCTTTTCCGGCGTGATCCATCCCGGGATCCACGCCAAGCACCCTCTGCCCTTCATAGAGGCAGGTCCTGCAATACAACAAGCCTGATGAGGATTAGTAATTGTGCTCCCATCGCTGCAAATGCAGTCAAGATCGTTATTAATGCATTCTGCCGCGGCATCCACTCCGTCATTCCCGACCTCACACTGAATTCCACTGAGATATTTCAATGAGCTCGCCCCTTCTCCTGTCATCTCCGTAGCATTGTAAATCTCTGCAAGTCCACTATATTCATACTCGAGTCCGTGATCTCCGTCCGGAACACCATTTGCAACACATTCGGATTCGCAAGTGTCGTCTTGAACCGAGTTACAAACAAAACTGCAGGTGCTTTGACAGCTGCAAGAGCCCCCTCCTATGGCGACACAGGCCGAACTACACGTGTCCGTGCCTAACCAGACACAGTTTGCTGCACAAGAAGAAGTACAGGAGCAGCGAGGCGATTCACCGCTGCTTTTCAGCTTTAAGTTGTTGCTGCACACTTTGTGGACGTCCCTAGTTAATTCTCCAAATGTGGTACCACCGACGTCATACTTTTCAAGCAAAAGCTGAGTTTCGGCTAGCGACTTGCCGTCAGTTACTACACCCGCACCCAGCCACCCGCCTAAAGCAAACGGATATCCATAAGCGTATTCACGTACGGTCTTGGAAACCATTGCTGAGCTGTAATGCGCGGTCGTAGCTGTTAGAACTCCACCATCATACTTATTCATTCTAGAGAGAAAAGGCTTCACACTATTGATGAGCGCAGTGCAGCTTCGGTATTCACAACCACCAGACAGAATGCATGCATTCTGCAGAAGAACAGCGGTATCCTCACCATTTTGGTAAGGCGAAGAAAGCATGGCAACATCAGGAAGACAACAACCCCTATTCGCATTGTCAGGATGAGTCACACCCTTTTTCCAATCTACAGGGTGCTTGCTTGTGTCCGTCGGATCAATCTCTCCAATTGCTTTGAGCTGTCTTGAACTGCAACCAGCTGACTTCAGGAACAGCATCCCCTCATTGACCGTGTTGGTCAGCACCTTTGCATATCCTGGAGAGGGATTCACGAAAGTTCTGCCTTCGTGGCAGTCAGAACAGCTCATCGAAGGGACAAATTCACACGCCTGGTACTCCTGAAATGAAACAAATTTTTGATCAGCAGTGAACTCCACATTGAGTTTTTTCTTCCAGCACTGGTACACAAACGGCCCTACCTCCTCCACCTCAGCCTTTCCACCTTCATAAAAGCTGGCCGCATTTGAAACATGGAACATCGTCAGCTTTTGGTAGTTGGCCACACTGGAATCAAAGTTACTTTCCCAACCTGGATAATTGTTCGACTCTTGTGAGCAAACGGTTGAAGCGCCTTTGAACATATCACCAACATATGGAGCTCCTTTTTTAGTCACAATTATACTCCCCCCTGTAATCACAATACCGAGGACAATTAAAATCACTGATAGGGTCTTTGTCAAGCAGCTGGAGTTGCAGCAGGAAGAATCGGATCCTTGGCCAGTTAGAGGGGTAGAGTCCGCTTCTTCGTCTTTTTGGACCTCAACATCAATCTCGAAATGAGACGCTGTAGTGGTCGATAGATCTTTCATCACAGAGGATGTTTCCACGAAAAGATATTTTTATACTTGGCCGGGGCGGCCGGGGCCGGGGGGTATTTTTGTTTGGTCAGCTTGGCTGGAAGGGTACAAGTTTTTCCACATCCATTATCTCTTGCTTGCTGCTGCTTGTCGCAAGTGTTTAAAGATGCCATCCAACGAGGAGATTCTAGCTTCTGAACCATGGCATACGACGCTCTTCCACAAAATCGTGATTCTCATTCTCTTCCCCATTTACACCATGCTGTCCTGCTATTTTCTCTTCTTCTTTCTCCTCTATAGATACCCCTCTTTTCGCGCACCCCTACTCGTATACTATGCGTACATCATGTTTTTTGATCACCAGCCTTCGCATGGATGGAGCTGGTGGAAGGTTGAGTGGATAGAAAGGTGCAGAAACTTTTGGGTGTGGAGGTGAGGTTGTGCTTGTCAAGAAGCCGAGAAGTAAAAAAGCCGAGAAGGATGGGAAGTGTACGCACACAAGCGAAATTAAGCTATCTACTTACTCCCTCACACCCAAACTCACTTCAGGCTCGCGAGTGACTACTTTCCTAATAGCAAGCTGGTGAAAACATGTGATCTTCCGCCAGAATATAACTACCTTTTCCTCTACCACCCTCACGGAATCATCAGCATGGCACTGCAGATTAGTTTGGCCCTGAACCCTATGAAGTTTACAGAGGTATACCCAGGAATCAAACGTCGCGTCTGCACATTGGTGGCTTCCTTCAAATTCCCTTTCTTTCGAGAGGTTTTGCTGAGCCATGGTTATCTCGATTGCAACAGGCAAACAATCAAAAACGCTTTGTCGCAGAAGGGCGAATCACTCGTACTGGTACCAGGAGGCGCGAATGAGGCACTTCATAGCCACCCAGGTTTATTCAAGTTGCATTTGTTGAACAGATTCGGTTTTGTAAAAGTAGCACTACAGACTGGTGCGTCCTTGGTGCCATGCTTAGGATTCGGAGAGAACGAACTCTTTTCCACCGTCGACAACCAGTCAACCAGTCTCATAGCAAGGACAACCTACAAAATTCAAGTATTTTTAATGAAGAGGTTGAGCTTCAGCGCACCTATTATGACCCAACTGTTCCCAAAGAGGGGGAGCCTCATCTGTGTGGTTGGGGCGCCGATACACTTGAAAAAGAGACAGACAGCTGATCCTAGCACCGAGCTAATACAGGCAGTACATAAGGAATATGTCGAAGCTCTGAAAAAATTATACCAAGATCACAAGGAAGAATATGGAAATGGCATCGAGTTGGTACTGACATGATAAAAAAAATCGTTGCCAGTTTTAGCGTTTTATAATAAATTCTACAGTTCATGCATTCCATCAAATTCGTTTAGCCTCGCGTACGTGTTGTTTCGCTCGCATCCAAGAGCATTGAAGAACATATTAAAAATGCAGAACAGGCAAGTATATGAACGCTTCACACGCCATATTTTCACCTCTCCCAATTCCCCTCCCCAATCGTTGCGAAGAAGCCAGCGTCTACGTCTTCCTGCTAACTCAACCTATAATCTCCAACCGGTGGTCTTCGACAGAGTCCACTATAACATACGAATACGGTGGTTCTTGGTTACAACTGAACTAAAGTGAGAAGCCTCTCTTGGGCAAAAGCTGAAAGCAGGAAAATCTACGAAAAAACACCGCGATAGCGGAAAAATACGGCGATCAAGCAAGGGATGAACGTCAAATCGGTGTTTGGGTGTTTGTTTGTCGTAGGAATCAAAGAGTCTTCCAGCTGAGAAGACGAGAAGTGGAGAGGCTCCCAAATGAGGATATCTTGTTTTCTGCTGTCCATAAGTTGTTAAAAGAAAAATGCTCTCGCGTGTGGCTCGACCAGCTACTCTTAAGGTGCGTGAATAATAATTAACTCACTCTACCCCCGTTTAAACAGCTTTGTGGTATCCTTCACAACCGTTGCTTGGGTTGCTTAGGCTTCATAAAGTGGCCAGATTCATCAAAAACCGCCCATCCTTGTCTTGTTGTACCCGAGACAGTAATTGCACACGCGGAAAAGTTTCCGTGGTCACTGGACCTATGTAATGACTCTCCTGCGCTGTCAATTGTGGCGAAAAGTGAAAATTGGTGAAATTGCTCTGCTTTGTATCTCTGTTATAGTGTCTGCTCAGATTGAAAACTCGTGACTAACCCGCCCTTTTCACTGCAGTCTTTTGCGAGCCAATCTCGCTCCGTAGCCACATTGAAAGAGGTTCTGGAGGCCCAGGTTCCGGAAAAGCAGGCCTCTCTCCTTGCCCTCAAAAAAGAGCACGGTGACAAGGTCCTTGGAGAAGTCACTGTCGACCAGTGTATCGGCGGTGCCCGCGGCGTAAAATGTATGCTTTGGGAGACCTCGAATCTCGACGCGGAGGAGGGAATCCGTTTTAGGGGCTACACCATCCCTGAGTGCCAGGTAAGGGGGATGTGATAGGAAGGGCAGGGCAACCCAAAAGATCCAAAAATCCAAAAATCTCAACCTTCTAGGTGCTCAAAAAAAATAAACGTGCTTATATCTCACATGAATCTCTGCTCACTATCTCTCCTGCTCGGTAGGAAATTTTGCCAACTTACAAAGGCCCTGCTGGTGATGGTGAACCTCTCATGGAGAGTCTTCTGTGGCTCCTCCTCTCCGGCAAGGTACCTACCAAGGCCGAGGTCGATGGTTTGACTGCTGACCTCCACGCTCGCGCGGAAAAGCTCCCTTCTCATGTCGTCCCGCTGTTGAACTCCTTGCCCAAGGATATGCACCCTATGACCCAATTCAGTATTGGTGTCAATGCTGCTCAGACAGGCAGTGAGTTCAGCAAGGCGTACCAGAATGGAGCACCTAAGACTGAGTATGCTGCCCACACGCTCGAAGATGTGCTCAACTGCATTGCGCAGCTGCCCGAGATAGCCGCCACAATCTACCGCAACAGTTACCACGATGGAGTCGTCAAGAAAGACACCTCTCTGGACTACAGTGGAAACTTCAACAGAATGCTTGGCTACGATAGCGAGTCTTTTGACGAGCTGATGAGGCTCTACTTGTGCATCCACACTGATCATGAGGGTGGAAACGCCAGTGCGCACACCACCCATCTCGTTGGATCTACCTTATCTGACCCCTTCCTGTCTTATGCTGCTGGACTCAACGCCTTGGCCGGCCCTTTGCACGGGCTTGCTAACCAGGAGGTTTTGGGGTGGATCCAGGATTTGTCTGCCAAGTTTAAGGCGGAGGGTAAGGAGGTCAATGCTGAAACAATCACGGAGTTTGCTTGGGACACTCTCAACGCGAAGAAGGTGATCCCAGGTTACGGGCACGCAGTCCTTCGCAAAACGGACCCTCGCTACACTTGTCAGCGCGAGTTCGCATTGAAGCACATGCCTGACGACGAGCTTTTCAAGGTTGTTTCGACTATCTACGACGTCATGCCTGGTGTTCTGACGGAGCATGGCAAGACTAAGAACCCGTACCCCAACGTCGACTCTCACAGCGGTGTCCTGTTGTGGCACTACGGTTTCAGGGAGTTCCAGTACTACACTGTTCTCTTCGGTGTATCTCGCGCTGTTGGCGCCTTGTCGCAGCTCTACTGGGATCGCGCTCTGGGGCTTCCCTTGGAGCGACCCAAGAGTGTTACCCCCGAATTTATCAAATCCTTCTGCGAGTCTCAGTAATTAAGAACATAGACGCGAGTTTCAGTGACAAAGGTACGAGTCTCAGTGACGAAGGTGGTGCAAGTGTTTTTTGGAATGAAGACACTAGTCTCTGTGACATGTGTGGAGTGGACTAAAACGTGACAATAGGAATAAAAAATAAAAAACGCACAGTGAAGGGAGATTTACCTGCATCTTTGCCGAAGGAGATAGAACACTTCTTTCTTAAACCCGGTTTTTTAGCAATCTATATATGTCATCAAACCATGTCAGTCGCCGACGTCATAAATGGACTCGCAGCGACGCCCGCACCGAGGGCGCCATCCAAATGCACTCCATTCTCTGCGTGCTGCGGATTATTCTTCCTCCGCAATATTGACACCCTTTCTGCTATCAGCAGGAAATAAATCGAGGTCTCTTTTTGACTGCCTTTTTGACTGTCATGTTGCGAAGAGGTGCGTGTTACTTAACTTCTTATCTCCTTAAAAAAACTTCTTATTTTCTTCAACTGATGTCGATCCATGCGATCCTGCTCCACAAAAAATAACTCCCTGGGTAAAAAACAAATATAGAAAAGCTTCGAAAATGGGGTGCACCGAATCTTCTCCAGAAGATTTACCGGAGGACCCTTATGCTCGCGTCGTTGAGCAGATTAAGAGAGCCCGTGAAGAGCTCAGACAGAAACCCGAACTGTTGGAGGATGCCGCTGCTTTTGCTCGTTACCTGTCCTCCACGAACAACAAACAGTCGTGTGTTATCCAGTATGTTACAAAGGAGCTTAACGAAGAATTCGCCCTGAGACATGGCTTGCACTTCCACATTGCCAACCAGGATGCTGTCGATGTTTACACAGCATCCAAGGGAATTGGGTGCGATGAGGCCAAGATGTGTGCCGTTATCATTGGTCGGCGCCCCGAGTCCATTCGCATAACGGATGAGGTCTACAGGCAGAAATACGATGCCTCCCTGGAGAAGATCGTCCGTGGCGAGAATGTCACCCTTCTTGGCTACTTGACCGGGGGCTTGACCGACTTTGGGAAGTTTTTAACCTACAGGACTATGGAACAACCCGCTGTTATGGCTTTACTCATCCGCAAATGCATGACCGGCATGGGCTGTTCTGACTATAATCTGATGGAGATACTCACCACCCAAACCAATGCTGATCTCAAGGCCGCAGCTGAGCACTACCAGAGGGAGTTTGAGGAGGATATGATCGAGCGCATAGCGAGCGAAACCTCTGGCATGCTGAAGAAACATTATAATTCCTGGGCGAAATGTTTGTGCGAATTTGACCGTGACGAGACAACTGAGGTTCCCGATAATGTGGATGACCTGGCTCAAGAGCTCTATGATGCAGGTGCTTCCAAGATGATGGGTTGTGACGAAGAAGTCTTTGAGAGGATCCTATGCAAGGCGAACGAGCCTACTTGCCAGGCTATCAGGGAAGCGTACGGACGTGTCACAGAAGGAAGGGACCTAATTGAAGACGTCAAGAGCAAAATGACAGGCGATTTGGAGTTTGCTGTCGTCGCTCGTTTGAGGCCCCGCTATGAATTTTACGCTACGCAGATTTACCGTGCTTGCAAGGGCTTGGGCACAGATGAGGGAGCATTGTGCCGTATCCTCGGCATTAACGACAACGAAGAGTGTCTGGAGATGGCCAAGGTTTACAACGAGTTTTACTCTGATCAGGACGAGCCCTACAACGACTTCAGGTCTTTAATGGAGAGCGAGCTGAGTGGGGATTTGCTTGATGCAATTGTTTTGATGCTAGAGGCGGCACCGCCCGCAGGCCACTGGAAGGACCCGGCATCTTACACCGTTGCTGCTTCGGAGGCAGGTCAAATTTTCTCGGAGGAGGCTTCTGCTGCGTTGGATGGTCAAATCGAGGCCGCGACAGCATTGGGGAAAGGAGAATACGACGGGCCCTTGAACTACTTCAGCAACCCCGATGACGGCATGTTTTTGATTCCTGGGTGTGATTTCGACGTCAAGACAGTCCGTCCAGTTTATGAGTCGGCCATTGAGCTCGACGAAGAAAGAATGTACGAATTCAGCACCGACCCAGTTCAGCCCGAGGACGGGGAGGCGGAGCCCGTGGAGCCTGATGTGGAGGCAGCAGAGGCATATTTGGGTGAGATTCAAGAGAAAATCGCCGAGTATGATGCGGCAATCGAAGAGTTTGAGAACGAAATTGAGGAATCGAAGCAGAGGTATCGCAATTTGGCTTTCGTCAACCGAGCCACCGCCCATCATGCTGCTCAGTTGATGCTAGATAACTCCAATATGCTGGAATTCTGCGCTCAGCGTGACGCGGAGAATGTCAACGAGGCCTGCGAAGGTTGGGGCACCGATGAAGACGCTTTAATTAATATTCTGGCGGCTCTGAGCAAGCCACAGATGAAGAGGGTCAACGAGATATACGCCGAGAAGTATGGAAAGAGCATGTCCGACACGCTGGATGGAGAACTCAGTGGCTTCTTTGGCGGTTCAACGGATTTTCAATACTTTATGGGGTGCTTGGTCAACGATACCGCCACTAATGATGCTGAATTCTTAAAGGAGGCTATGGTTGGATGGGGCACCGACGAGAAATTGCTTACGGAAGTTGTATGCACTAGGACAAACGCTGAACTCAACAACGCAAAGGTGAAATTCGAGGAACTAAATGGTAAAAGCGTACAGGATTGGATCGAAGGCGATACAAGTGGCAGGTACGAAAGGTTCTTACTGATGTGCCTGCAGGGAAGGCGGAATGAAGACGATGGGAATGTTGACATGGACATGTGCGCAAATGTTGCCAGGACGCTGTGGAAATGTGGACTCAGTGGGGAGGAAGAAGAGGTTAACGAGGACGCTATCATGCATAATTTGGCGTACGCAAGTATTGCGCAGATCAAGGGGATTGGAGATGCGTTCGCTGAGGCTTATGGTAAGAGTCTGAATGAGGCTATCAAGGATGTCATGGGTGGCGATTTAGAAAATGCCATGATCATCAGGGCCTGCGACAAGTACGAATACTTCGCTGATGCGATTAATAAGGCATGGGAGGGCTTTGGAACTGACGAAACTGCCACCAGCAGGATCCTTGGATATTTCAGCAAGAAAGAAGTCCGAAAGATTGCTGCCATGTACGAGAAGAGGTACCCCGACAAGGGAGGATTCCAAACACAGCTCGTGAGTGAGTGCGGTGGCAACTACAAAAAGGCCATCATGGCCTACCTTTACACTGAGATGCCCGGCTACGAAGAGTTGGAGGGAGATGCTGCGCCCATCAATGTTGCGGTGTGATTAATTTTGTAAATACTTAAGGGGGAAGAAAACGTAAAAATGCGAGGAGATTGAGGAATGAAATACTGACTGTGAGGGCACGCACTGCCTATGCAAACTTTTCCGTTAATAAAACCCCATTTTTAAATGTCCACCGTCTACTGCGATTACTTGCCCGGTGCAATAACTACTGGCAGGCGAAGCAAAGAACTTCACAACATTCGCAACTTCATGGACCTCACCCACACGTCCCATCGGGGTGCGAGAGAGAACAGTTTTGAGATAAGCCGAGTCCTTAAGTACTTGTTGAGCGAGAGGGGTGTTAATATACCACGGACATACACAATTCACCCGGATCCCATCCTTAGCCCATTCACAGGCGAGATTGCCAGTGAGCTGGTTCATGGCCGCTTTGGTCATGCTGTAAATACTCCCCGTTTTTGAAGGGAGCATTCCGACGACACTGCCAATATTCACTATGGAAGCACATCTGCTTTCACAAAGAAGAGGATGAGCAAGCTGGCAGAGAGCAAAACAACTTTTCAGGTTCGTGTTCATCACGTGGTCGTATTCGTCCTCTGTGTATTCAACCGTTGTCTTCCGAATATTAGTTCCCACATTGTTGACGAGAACGTCGATTCTCTTCTCTTCAAAAACACGTTCAGCTTCCTCTATAAGTTTCTGACGCCCAGAAGAAGTGCTCACATCTGCGACAACCCCAAACACATTCGGACGATCCTTCAATGAGGCTCTCAACTTTTCATCGTTACGAGCGCAGGCCAGAACTTTGATATTTGAGTCCTTTGCCAGTTCATCGACGATTGATGCGCCAATTCCATCACTGCCTCCTGTAACAATTGCGTGGATGGTCCGATCGGTTGGAAACTCGGAGGTGGCAGCGATACAAATCGAAGCTAGCAACGACGAGAGGATAATTCTAATCATGGAAATTTCACTCAAATTAAGAGAGTAATTTATTTTTTGGGGCGTGCGCGGCAGATCAGAAGACACAAAAAGATACGTTGAAATGTCAGATGTTGAAATGTTAGGAAACGTCCCGTATTACTCTGTTTTCGAGAGAAAAAAAACAAAAATTATTTGGAGAAGCATTTGACCTGCCGATTACCATCTTTATTTTTTATTCAATCTTCCTGGAGCGTACGCTCTCTGATCTTTTCGATGTTAGGCTTTTTGACGAGTGTTCTCCTCTTTCTGGCTCCAGTGCAAGCATTTGTCACCTCGCCTCGCACAATTCCACGGCGTCAACAACTGCGCATGACCTCGCCGCTGGATTTCGTGGTCCCCGGAGAATTCTCGAGTGGGCTATCGATTGGACTTTTACCCTCTATGCTTGTCGCAACGAATGATGTCCCAACTGAACAACAATCCGTACTTCCTGTAGCTCTTGCAAAATTAATCACTACAGTGATAACTACGCCGATAATTCTTCTCTTTCCAATCCTTGCTGCTGTGGGCATTGCGTCTCTTGTCGCGTTTGGAATTCTTGGATACGCTAAGCCCCAGGAAGATTTTGACAGTACTGAAGGTTCTGAAGATGACTACTAGGGGCCCCAAAATGAAAACAGAAAAATAATAATAGGAAGGACAGTAGCGGGGCATTTAAACAGTATCTGCCAGCTATTAAGCAGCTTTCCTCTTATTAACAATCCCAAATCTATCGCTCGCGTGGACGGATAGAACTCATACTTTCTCAAAGTCGGTATTGGTACGAAGCATGTGAACAAATTTTGCTTTTGCTTCTCCCTCTGTCATTCCCTTGAGCTTACGCCACTCGACCAGCTTTTCTTCCGCACCCTCTTTATCGCAGTCTCCTTTCGTCGATTGCTTAAATAGTGCATACAACTGTAGCAACAACTTCTGCTCAGTTTCATTGTTGCTTTCTTCAGAATTCTTTGTGGTTGTTTTGGGTGCAGTCAGACTGGAAAAATACTTCACTCCAGAGAGAAACGTCGTGGAAATATCTTCGCGACCCCTCCCATCGCCTCCGATGACGATTCCGCTCTTGAGGTCAGCAATTTTTCCCCCTCCTTCCCCCTCCCCTCCCCCTTCTCCTCCCCCTTCATCCTCATCAAAAGTGTCGCTTTCCAAGTAGCGCATCTCCTCTAATCTCATCTTCCTCTCAACGCACGCCTCAATGTTGCTTTGAATTTCATGCATCCATGCGTGCTTCTCTCCCTCACTCTGACAATAGACCAAGAAGCTCTTCCTTGGGTGGTTGATCTGAAAGGACGGTTTTCGACCTTTGACTGCATTGATTTTCATGAGGCTCAACAATAGGACTTCATGAATCTTGTAGTCTCCTCTGATGGCGCTCTGATGAGTGTAAATCAGCCTATCGTTAAACAAGAAGAAGCGGTAGGTCTTGTTTTGACCTGTTCCGCACCTTTTCACTAAATCGCCTTCCTTGACGAATAAGCGCCCAACATCGTTCAAGAGGGACCGGCCACCGCGAATCTTGCTACAAACGCGTTTCAGTTCTGTCCGCAACCTGTTATCATGCATGCTCGACTTCAGGTCCACGAACAGTATATGCATGTCTTGTATGGCTTGGAGCGCATCTGCGCCTTCCCCACCCTTGACAGCCTTTTCGATATCGACAAACCACTTTTCCCCCTTGTGTTTGCCAGACATCAAGTAGAAACTAGCATCTTGGACCCCCTGCACAGTGCGCGAGCCAGAGCTCGAAGCAGGAGCTTTGAGATGCTTTTTCATCCCATCCGTTGTCATTATCGTAGTATTCGTCGTTGCTCCCGAAACAACTGACGACGAATCTATGCTGCCACCAAAGCTACTACTAATGAGCGACTCCTGCTCCTTGACGAATTTAATGCGGGCGAGTTGGTTCGCAAACGCAAGAGTCTGGATATCCATGTGTAAAAAAACGCAGCAGCTCAGCGCATTTTTTAACGTGTCTAAAACGCTCAAAACTGCGATCAGGTCCATTTGCGTGCTCTCCACGAAAAAATTGATTATTCCATGGAAGTGGAACCATGTCGCCTCCACAGTGTACTTAATGAGTTCCGTAGACAGCATAGTGTCCTTCCCGACCACATTGTAGCTGTTGTGGTAAAATGCCAGTCCACGCAGCAGCTCCTCAGCCTGCTTCACACCTTTGTTCAATTTTTTCTTGTTACTCCTTAAAATACGATTTTCTAACGCCTCGTCGTCATCACCATCTTCTTCTCCTGAAGCAAGGCTACCCGTCAACCCCCTTTCTCCACCGGAGCCTCCCAAGCCACTCCCGACTTTGAAATCAATGCCTTTAGATGCGATGCCGTCGTAAATGTTGCTCAGGTAATCCTTGTTGAGGTCCGACGCGCTGTCTACGCCTCGCAAATTGTTCATAAACTCGAGTTTAGTCATCTTCTTTCGTTTTCGCGAGCTATTTTTGCCGGCATCTGCCTTATGCAAGTCTGTGTTCAGCATAATTACCGCAAAAGCGAGGAGGTAGACCGTGTCCTGGTGGCTAAAGGGACAGCACTCCACGTTTCCGCTGTTGTCCTCCCAAAAGCACTGCGCAAATGTGGTCAGTAACCGATCAATGCGCTGCGCCTCCCCAGGTAGGCGGAAGCCACCGTTCGTGAGAAAGTGGCGGAGTCCTTGCTCGACATTCAAATTTTCAAAAGAAATGGCCCTGACGTATTGGTACCGGATCAGATTCCAGTACTCCTCGTCGTTCAAACCCCCCTCGCTTAAATAATCCCCAAGATTCACAGGATCGAGCCGAGATTGGTATACACGCAGAAAATTGCTTATTTCTCGTGGGTTTGGGGCCAAAAAATTGCACGCAGTAAGGTAGTTGAGCGCCTTCTTGAGGCCCTTGGTCTGATTAATTTTGAATGCCTTGTTGAGAGTTTCCTCAGTTTTCTTCTGTTCCGCTTGTTTGTAAACCACGCTTTGTGAGCGCTTGATCGCCGACTTTCCGGACATTTTTTTGCTATTCTCACTTGTATCATTTTCCGTCTTATCCCATCCGCCAGTTCTGCTACTTTTTTCACGAAGGCTCTCGTCACTAATCATCATGTATACATGACCAGATGCATCCATTAATGATCGGACAATATGACCCACTGCGTGGAGGGATTTGTCCTGCAAGATTCGTGCCGCTACTTCAGCCGCAGCATCGGCGGGGGCATCGGATGGGCTTGAATTTTTGCGCTTTGAAAAGCTGAAATTTCGTGCTCTTGTCTGCCCGGTGAGGGATGGATTGGTAGTTGGGGAGGTGGTGCTCGACCCCCCTATGACCGCCCCGCACTGCTCTGCGAGAGTACACAGAGCGCTGCAAATCTGTTCGCATATCTTCCACTGTTTCACGTCACTAGTGTTGTCAATATCGTAATTCAAAAAGAGTTCTACTACATTGTGCGGCATGTCAAACCACCGCACAACCTCAGCTAATACATCGATTTGCTGTTGGAGAAGAAGCTTCGAGACATTGCGCCCGACTTGAGGCCCCAACCTCAAAACCCTCAGCATAAAGTGTTCGCATAAGACGGCGATTTCGATCTTCATGTGGGACCTGAAGTTACTCCAGAGCGCAGTGATGATCTTCAACAGTCGGCGGAACACTCGATAGTCATTGAGTCCGTGGCTATAATTGTTCAGCACTAAATTGACAACCAACCTTCGGATGAGATACCCAAACAGCGAAGACGACTTGAATTGGCTGCCAGCAGTCTTCAGATAGTGCAGCAGTAATTCGAGGCTCAAGAGCTTGTTATACAAGTCCCTCATGACAGGCCGCCCGTCACTGGTTAGTTTTCTGACGTCCCCGCACCCCATCTTGATGATCTGCGCGAGGAGAGCAAAACTCTGGACTCGGAGTTCATTCGCCCGATTATTATTCCTTACCGAACCAAAAACGTGAATTCCACAGCCGTAGACCATCTCCCTCCAGAAGGATTCGCCCCCCCCCGAACCACCATGACGCGCAATCGCCGCCAAGGCAGATTGCGTCGTGTTTGTAAGCTCTACACGCGACACAGCAGTGTTCACTATATTGTAAACAATATCCGTAATATAACCTCTCGTGTCGTCATTGCAATTTCCGCCATCATCATCGTCGTGGTCATTACCAGCTGGAGAATTAATCCCATTCGTTTGATTACTCAAAATATGGCAAAACTCAAGGTCCCCCCCGCTCTCTACCCTGCGAAGAACAATTGAGACGAGGTTTTTCAGCTCAGTGCTTGCCTCGTCAAATACGTCTACCAGCGTAACGACGCTTTTCAGTTGGTTATTCTTCTTACTCGAGAGTAGCGGGGCGTCCAGTAAATTGTCATTGGTTATGTATTCCTCGGAGCCGAGGAGACTTTCCCCATGGATCGGCGACAAACCGGTATTAGCTGTTAGGCTGCTACTTCCACTACGAGCACTTGCTCCGTAACCGCAAACGAAAAAATAAAACCTTACAATAGCACCTATCGTCTTTTGGTCAAGATGCGATTTTTCGAGAGCCAGGGAGGTGAATTTTATGGCAGGCGAGAAGAGGGATTCTCTAGACGAGCAAGTGGTAGAGTCGCAGATTATTTGGGCGGTAAGAGCCAAAAGGGTAACAGTCGTATATGGCGATGAGATGTTACTATTTTTGTTGTCGTTGCCGTGTTTGAACAGAGGGGTTGCAATAGGAACAAGCTCATCACTAAAAAAAGAGCTCTTCTCCATCAACCACACAAGCCCCTCTAGCGCCACACGACCTGTTCCACCATGTACATTATACAAGGCGGTAAGAAGGGGCACCATCACCGCCATTTTTTTCTCCGAGGTAGGCTCAAACGACAATTTGCCGTTAAAGGTGATAGGGCTTACAACCCTCGTTGAGCCCTCAAGAAACAAACTCTTAATCGTGGCAGTTTTGGTGACGATATTTTTGACAGCAGCTGCGGGGGGGGTCGTCGCGGTCGTGCTTTCGATCGAAAGGTTTGTAGAAGGAGCATTGGGGTTTGTTTTGATTTTTCGTGTCGAGTTCGATGCAGATTTCGATGCAGATTTCGACATAGACTTGGACGATTCTGAGCGCGAGGGAGCCTCGGAAAAAATTGTTCTCAGTACGATTCCCACGCCCGAATCGTCCAGAATGTCGTCGTCTTCCTCTGTCAAAGTAGTACGCGTGGTGAAAGAACTCGTCTCAAAAGAAGCGTTAGACGCGGAGCGGGTGCGACTGGGGAGTGTGGGATTCTTTGCGATGTTCTGTACATCACTTTGGAATTTGATTCCATTGTCTTTTGCCGTCTTCGAAAGGAACTTCTCCTCACCGCAGTCATTCAAATCAACATCAACATTGACATCAACATCGACATTGACATTGACATCGACATCCACGTGTTCTCCTTCGTCCACATCGACGCAAACGTCATCGCCATTTAAACTCTCCTCGTACAAATTGTTTGCGTCCTCCACTATTTCTCCTACAAAGTTGACACCGTCGCTGCCGTCATTAACAGTCGTTTCTGTCTCATCATCATCGTTATCAATCGGCGCGGCCGCCGGCGTCTTCGATGTCCAACGCCGTTGCTGATCTTGTTGCTGGTGCTTTTGCTTACTCCCTCGCGGGGTCTTGATGGTAGCGCTAACGTCAGCCTCTACTGCTCCTCCTCCGGTTGTGAAATAGACACTCCTCTCTTGTTTCATCACCTCTTCCTGCTTTTTCACCAGCGTGTCAGGAGCGAGAGGCTCAAGGATAGCCAACCGTTGACGATAGGCCAAGAAAAGGGGAGGGGAATTAAATTGGACAGTATTAGGGTTGTAGTTGGCATTGCTGGTGGCGGAGGTAAAATTGCCTGCATTCAAATTCGCAACCCGATTCCTCACACTTCGCTCAACAATCGTATAACCCGAAGGGATACCCTGCTCCCCTCCCGCCTCAGGTACCACGGGACTGACCGAAGTAATCGGGTTCCCTCCCCTAGACCGACGGAAGCAAATATAAATCCTCTCCGTGGAGGGCGTCGCCTCATTAAAGTCGGCTATTTCGGACGAGTTAAACCGATGAGGATTGCTGTCAAGGTCTGGGGAAAGATGCGGTGCAGAAGAAAAAGAAGAATCACGAGGGAAGTCATTGTTTTTTTTATTCAACGCCTTCTTCTTTCCATTGCTCTTGTCATCCTCCCCATCTTTGTCCTTCCGACACCTCCTCACAATTGTAAAGCCAGGTGGTACGAACTCCCCTCTATCGGGAAAAACAACGCACAACCCGCTCACAAACGGCACTTTCCCGATCATAGACCAACGGCCCTCCATTCGCACGGCAAGATACACCTTCTTTGACGCAGATGAGACGCCAAAATTAAAATCCGCGGGGGCAGATGGCGAGTCGCACCGCAAGTCAACGCGAAAGAAGCCGGGGGGAGGTGGAGTTGAACCTGTGATCATGCAAAGGTCGGTGATGAAGCCTTCTGTTAGGTGATCGGGCGATTGAGAGAGATTATTGGGAGAGTCGCTGGGGAATTTAGGGGAGAAGAGTGAGCTGGAAAGACGGTTGACCCAACTGCTCCTTCGTCGGCCGATGCTTCCTTGGTGGCCGGTGCTGCCAGTGCGGTTCTGTTTAGATCTGGCAGACATGGAGGGGTCAGAGAGCTCCACGTGAAGGGATTGGCCGGAAGATGCCCGGCGGTTACTACCCCGTTTCTTCTTGGACGAGGAGGTTGAGGCGTGCGCAAGGGCGGCATAGAAAACAGATTGTGGGGGGGCATTTGGATTTTGGGGGACCTTCTTTTGAAGAGAGGAGGGATGAACAATCGACGAGAGGGCATTTTCTGTAAGGGCTTGCAGCGGAGAGGGTGGAAGGGTGGAAGAGGACGACAAGTGACCGCCGTCGCCGTGCGTTAGTTGCTTATGCAAGTACCAGAGAGTGTTGGTAATTGGTTGAAGAGATTCATTTGCATCAGAGGAGTCATCATCGTAGTCGGACCGCTTGCCGAGTCGATTGGACGGTGGAGTTGGCGGAGGTGGGTGATGAGTTGTACGGGCGCTGCCTACCGGCGGGGGGGGAAGAGTCAAGTCCACTGCAATGTGTTGTTCCATTTGGGGAGCTGATTCAAGGCAGAGTTTAAGCAAAGAGCGCTTGATCCTTGAGTTCACGCCCTTTGCCCACAAGGAAGATAATAGTAAGAGGATGGGGGGTAGGATGCGATGACGGGTTAACTAACGACTGCAGGGGTACAGGAGAAGTGGGTATCAGATTTCGCCCCCACCTACTATTCCTCTCCTCAATTGCACCCAATATTCGCTTTCGACAATCCTATTATCTGCGCCAGCCAGCTGCTGCTCATCATCATCTTACATCTGAGTGTCTGAGTGTAAAAAGACATTATAAAGCGGAAAAATAGCTTGACCCTCAATTGAGACCTCTCTCCCCCGGCGATCTTCCCCATTGTCTACCTGTTGTCCCTCTCCCTCCTTTCGCCCCCCCACCTCTCCGGCCAGCAACCTTGTACAAACTTACCAATTCCCGACTATCTGGCAATGAGCTCCCCCGAATTGATTACCTCTCTGGACACTGCTGTAAGTCTTGTGGCGAAAAGCCTCCCCCCTGGCGGTGAAGCAACTTTCAAGTTAGTGAAGCGCTCTCCTCGTGTTGTGTCGGCAAGCAGCGACGCAGAGTTCGAAAAGAACAGCAAGTCGTACAAGGATCAGAACTCTTTTTCGGCTTTTGGAAAGCGGGAGGAAATAATTGAGAAGATGGGGGATGAACGGGAGAAAGAGGGCCAGAATTACTGTAGCTACCCCCTCGTGGCTAAGTACCCTTTGCTGTCGAGCACCTCGGATCTGAAATTAGAAGAGTGGACAACACCAATATCGCTCTTTCACATGAAGAAACCTCCTCCTCCCGAAGAAGACCTCACAAGTTCTGATGATAACAATGATGACATGATGGACGATGACATTGCGGACGACAATGCGGCAGCAAGACGAAAGAAAAAGAAAGAGCAGAAGCCGCGGCCCCTTATTCTCTCCAGAAAGTATCAGAAGGTTCCCCCGAGGCAATTTGTGCTGCAGGAGGGATCAGCAGGGAACAGCAATATTGGAGGTGTAGATGCAAAGAAAAGTGCCCCAAAACGTTGGGTTGGAACGCCAGAGTTCTCTTCTTCAAAGTATTTTCTGATCAACCTGATCCCGACGCCCCCTTCTCCAAGCGGTCAGTACGAATTTGTGATTGAGGTGACTCCAATCGTCGGGTGGCACAGTTTTCGAGTTGATTTTGGCGAGGGCGGTCTCGGCGGTGGACTCGGGACTGGCACCACAAGCGGGTTCAAAGGAGCGATCGAGAAGCGCGATGCGATAATCAAGAGCAGGTCGCTTGCTAGTAACGGGCAGAATGTGAGCAAGTTTCAGTCCATCATTGGGGGACTAGAGGACACGCACGAGCCGAAAAACGCTGCCGGAATAGCGAAAAAAAAGGACTTGTCCCACGACGCCATGGAAGACATTGCGTTTTTCAACAAGGGACCGGCCAGGGGAAGGGACAGGATCAGACAAAGCATCATCAATAACGCCGAATTGGGCGTGCGTGCGGACGAGGATGGGGTCTTGGGAGGCGCAAATGACGAGCTCTTCGCCGTGAAGGAGTTCAACTCTCACGCATCAAAAACTAGTGGTAACTGTGCGATGGATTCACTGAGGGATGTGAAAGATTTGGGAGGCGTGATCGATGACATGGACATGGACACCAATGAGCTCTTCGACAACAATGACGTAGCTGGCGATGATCTAGTTGACAACCACTTTGACAGGGACATTGTTGATATTATGGACGCGGTGGGCGATGACGACGAATTGGAGTTGGATGGTCGACAAGAAGAGGTCCAAATTGGGGGGATAGGTAGCGGGGAGGAGGGTAGCGACGGAGAGGTTGACCCGTCCTTACTGGTGACCAGGAAAAAAAGGGGGAGGGAGGATGAGGAGGATGAGGAGGAGGAGGAGGGGGGAGGGGGTGCGCAGAATAATTCCAAGAAGAAGGCAAGATTAACGTACAACGGCGGCCCGATCACCCAGCAAATGATGGTTTCCGAGGCGATGTTGCACGGGGGACAAATATCATTGAATATGTTGCTGCAGACATTCAAAATCTATAAAGGAAAAAACAAGGAAAAGAGGAAGAATGATGCGGACCGATTGGCTGACTTCAGCAAGATTTTCAAACGAATTTTTATTGGTAAGCCCATCATTCACCCCGTGCGTGGTAATGAGTACAGGCTTAAGCCAGAATTCGCAGGATAATTATATAAAACAAGAAAATGCGATATTTTGGCCAAGATAGTCTACTTTTTTTTTGCTAACCCTCTTTCTAGGATGGAAATTTACTTTTCAAAATGCGTAAAAAAAGGCTAGCACTGTTCAAAAAAATCCCACCGCAACTGCCTTACGCTCTGCATTGTCCATGCCATTGAAGTGAGTGCCACCGCCACCACCGGTAAAAACTCCGTTGAAAACCAGCCAGTCGCCAACCTTCAGGTCATCTGCAAGATGAACACAGCTCGCTAATTTATCTAGACCATCGCAAGTAGGACCCCAAACCACGGTAGGAATCCTTCGAAAAGGAGTGCTGGGGTCAGGACGCACCTCAGTGATGGTCATATTGTCACTACTTCCGCACCCTCGAAGCACTCCATACAGACCGTCATCCACAAAAACGTGCTGAGTGGTAGTACTGTTATTTTTCAAGTCGCCGCCGGTATCGTCGCTGTTAACGCAGTCTGTACAACTAATATCGTGAGCAGGCTTTTTGATGACAGAAATGATCCGGACGGCGATTTCTTCTGACACCTTCATTACGCCCGGCCCAATTTCTGCTGAGAATGATACTGGATTACCACACTTGGCCCTTTGTAAGTGCGCGCTCTGAAGGAGCGGTATTATTGTCGCGGTGAGTTCTTCGCTATCTGATAAATATGAATTATCTATCGATTGCAAGTCCACCGAGGTTATAGAGGGCAGCCTCTCCAAGATTATATGGGTCGATTTGTGGAGGTAGGGTGGTAGGGAAATTTTGTTGACAGCGGGGGGGAAGCTCTCAACAGTTGCTATAACGTGTTCCAATTGCTGTTCGACGTCACCCGAGTCGAAAAGTCTCGGAGGATAGACATTTGGGCTAAAAGGCTGAAAAGTAATGACGAGATTCGCGTCTTCAACGCCATATGATCGAAGGCGATGGTACTCAGAAATGGACTCCACACCCAAACGGATGTCTTCTGACGATGACAAAAGTGACTTGTAAAAGCTCTCAGGTCTTCGAGCGTAGCTGAAATCATCGAGAGCAGGGCCGTCAAGCGCCCTTATTACATTTAGCGACGCGACATCGTAAGCGCAGAGGTCAACACCGATCTCACGCATCAATTTCAGCACAGTCAATTCGCCGGAGTGACACAAAGAAAATCGGAACCCGCCGAACCAATCTGCCGCGAAAATATTGCCGAGTATCAGAGTCCGCTTGGCAATCTCAGAGAGATTGTAGAGGACGAAGGCCGAGGTTTGGTGGCCTTTCTGAATGTTCCATGAGATAGCCTTGGAAATTGTGCTGATGTCACTGGAAGGGAGCTGCGCAGCGATAGGTGAAGTCGAGGCGGTTGATGGGAAAGAAGCGGCCGAAGACGATATTTCCAAGGCTGGTATGGATTTAGATTTGGTTTCAGATGTGGAGAGCAGTCGGCTCAAAATGTCTGTCACATGGATGTCAATTAGTGTGGAGGATAATTCGTTCTGGTCGGTATGAGAACGCACGCGCCCCGCAGTAAACGAAGATTCTGGAATATTCCAACTGTCGTCCTCTGCATCTGACTCCGTCTCGAGCTTGTGGTTGCTTTCATAATTGTTTACATTTTTGTGAGAGTCCCACTCCTGAGCTTTCTCCTCCCACTGGAACATGAGACTTCCAAGCAAGGAATTTGGCGACATAGCCAGCGGAGGTGCTGGAGGTGCTGGAGGTGCTGGAGGAACCGGTGACGACGACGGCCTAGGCATTTCCAAAGATGAACAGCAAGGAAGGGAGGACCACTAATTCCAGAACCAGGCAGCCTAGCAGCAGTAACCAGCAAAATGGACGGGTTCCCCGTCACTTTTAATGCTGCAATTGAAACTCAAAGTTTAATTTTAATATTTTTCTGGAAAAAGAATGAATTTTATTTGAAGAGAACAAAAAGCCTCCCAAACCGAGAGTATTAACTCCGTTCGAATAAGAAAAGACCCCCAACGGGAGATATATGGAATCACAACGGAATGTAATGGTATTGTGCTCCAACAATTCTTGTAGGTCGCAGATGTGTGCTGGGTATTTGTCGCAGATGCTTCCCTCCTCTTTTGGAGTGTTTTCGGCAGGAGTGAAAGGCAAAAAAGAAATCAAACCGGAGGCAGTTAAGGTGATGGCAGAGGATAAAGTGGATATTTCTTCTGCCACTGTGAACCATGTATCAGAATTTGATCCGAACAATTTTGAGGTAGTCGTTCGTTGCTGCGGCTGCGACTTGGAGGTGGGGGGGAATGCGGGATGGAATGAGAGGCCAACATATCGTGATTGGAACGTAGATGGGAGCGTTACTCGTGCGGGATCTTCTCTCGAAGATTTTCAGAGCTTGAGGGACGAGATAAAGAAGAAGTGCCAGTCGTTGGCGGACGAGCTTTTACTTTCAACTTTTAGCGTAAAGTCATGCTAAGAAAAATGCTTTTGTTATTCCTGCAAATCAAATCAATTATCTTCTGTTATTAGAGAGATACACGACGTCGTCTAAAGCTTCTTGTAACAGGAGGCGAAGTTCCTGGTTTTTCTTGGCCATGAGTTTTCGCTCTTCCTCAAAACCGTCCATTAGAATTGCAAAATCATGATATCGATCATCTAGCGCCTCCCTCTTGCCCATCTCAAGCAGCCCTTTCTCGCGTGTCAAGCTTTTGTGTAGAAGATTAGCGTGAGAACGCTTCATTCTACCCTCGTCCATCAATTTTTCACGCAAGCCGAGGATCTCCTCGTCTTTTTCTTCACAAGCGCTCTCAGCATCGACCACTCGCTCCTCGAGTTCACCCACTTTAGCCCTTAGTTTCACAAGCTCTGCTTCCATCTGCGCCTTCTCATTTGTCATCATCTCAACCTGATTTTGCAGGTACGTTTCCATTCCACTGCGCTCCTTCTTCATCTCCACCTGCATCTTTCCGAGGCGCTTGATCATCTCCTTCCGATTAACACCGCGGCTGTCCTTCATTCGTTTTCGCTCCTCCTCAAGCTCTTTTGCGAGATACTCTTCCTTCATTGCCTCCATTTTCTCCATCTCCTCCTTCTGGATCGCCTTTCTTAGGTTGTCATTTTGCGAGAGCAGATCTGCATTTGCAACGAGCTCTGCTCGCTTGGATATAATTTCCTCCTCGAGTTGCTCGCTTTTAAGCTTCAGATCCTTCATTTTTGATCGGGCAGAAACAAGTTCGGCGCGGCCCTGCTCTATAGCATCGAGTAGTTCCGCCATTTCTTCTTCTACGCTATCCTTTTCCCGCCCCTCCTCCATCCGATCGAATTGGTTTTGCTTCTTCTGATACCTAGACATCTCGTTTTCTAAACCTTTTTTTAGCTCGCTCACAGTTGCCTGTAGCTCCTTGTATTGCTTCACGGCCTTGCCCTTCTCGTGCTGATCGTGCTTGATCGCCTTCATGGCGGCAATTTTCTTTTCCTTTATGTCGTTGATCACGGATCCCATCGTGGAGTTGATGTTGTTCTGCCGCTCCTTCTCCAGCTCGGCAGCTAACCTCTCGCGCTCCTCCCATGTTTCATTCTTGGTGCTCTCGAGCTCCTTCAATTTCGCGAGCAGCTCTTCATTTGGTTCCTCTCCTCTATCACCACCACCACCCACGCCCCCTTTCCCCTCGAGCGCTTTTTTCAATGCATCTATCTCCTCCTTCAGCTTTCGAATCTCCTTCTCCTTCACGTCTTCGTTCTTCTCAACCTTGTTTTCAATTAATTTGGCTCGCTTTGCGTAATTGAGCGTCGACATCGTCTCATCATAATTGTAGTCGGCCGGAGAGAGTGCCGCGAGCATGAGCGTGCTACTATTGCCACCAAGACTCTCTTGAAGCAAGCGAGTGAGCTTACTGTCCCGGTAGGGAATATGCTTTTTACTTTTTCCTGTGGCATTCTCCCCGAGGGCGTTAATAACGTTCCCGAGTGCCATGAGAGATTTATTGATCGCTGCACCTTCCTTCAGTGTCGAACCCGTCGCACCGGTCTTGTCAGCTCGCTCGCTACCGGCGAGATCGATCAAGTTGATCTTGGAGGTGAGCAAGACTTCCTTCGTTGTGTCCTCATTGGTAATGACGGTGCGCCGCTCCACCTTTATCGTAAAGACGCTGTGCGATCGAGAGGACTCTGAATTCATTTTTGTCTCGGCAACTCTCCTTACTGCTGATCCTTGCTGCACCAACTTCATCAGGGCTTCCTCAGACTTCACAATCACCTGACTCACGCCCTGGATGAAGACACCCTTGGCTGTCGATTCTCGAATCTCAAGTTTCTGGTCAGTTGGGTTCAAAAGATCGCGTAGAACTTCATTATAAATCTCAACGTATGTCACAGTCACTAAAAACATTACCTTTTCTTTGTCAGTACCCGAATCCACCGCACCCTGGATGCGGGAAAAAAGATCATGATTTAGAGAAGGAATTAACCCCGGATTGGAGGGAATCCCCATCATTGACCACGTCTTGCCACTTCCTGTCTGACCGTACGCAAAAATTGTGCCATTGAATCCCTCGAGGGCCCTCGTCACGAGAGGTTTCCCAAGCTCATCGTAAACCAAACTCTGCTCCGTGTTGTCGCCGTATGCAAAATCAAAAGTGAAGAGCTTTGGACCGTCACTCGATTTCGGCTTCTCAATCGTTACTCGCCCCTTTTCGCCAATATTTACGCAAGAAAGCGAACCCCGAGCAGTTTCACTCTTACTCATTGGCCGTGTACGCACTGCAACACGCACATTTGTCGATGGTTTTTCCTTCATTTTTTTGGACTTTTTTGTTAATGTTTTAAGCTTCTCTCTGTTGCATACTTACTTCAAAAAAACAAGCGAGTGACCTATGAGACTCGACAGCAAGCAACCAATCTGCGCAACAAGTTCGTTTTTATGGGCTTGTCTTCCTTCTTGTTGTAATCTTAAATTTTTTTGTTTTTTTTTCGGATTTTTGGAAGTTAAGTTACGAATTTGCCACAAGTGTCAAAGTGGAGTGTTAACCGACCTTTGAACGTTGATACGTGCAGTCTAACTGTGCTTCTTAGGGGCTGATAGGCTGATTCCAGAGCTGATCGGAGAGGAGAGAAGCTCAGCTAAGAGGTCTTCTCAGCTGCGGACGCCTTTATTGGGCAGTGTTCAACGAACAATATTTAGCCGTTATAATGATAAATTCACAAGATCCCCAAACACGGGAACAAAATATTGGTGCTTGGAAAGCTGTAGCTGAGAAGCTCTATGATACAAGGAGCACTGACCACATGGAAAGGACAAGTCGATTGCAGGAGATATTTGAGGACGATGAAATATTGTTTTCGCCGTTGCTGGAACGGTGCCCCAGGTTCATCGACATCCTCCGCTTCATCTTAGAGAATAAGTTCAGCTTTCGTGTCAAGAATGTTGACTGGACAAAGAAAATGACTGACTGGGGGGAGGAGGAATGCAAGATAGTTGGACGCTCATTAGCGGCATTTATAATTGGGGCGACGGCAGGAGAGCATGCCGTCGACGCTTGGAGATCGCATTATGCTCAGTTGAATGTCTTGTTTGAGGAGGTTGAGGGATTTCAAGAGTTTATGCTGGTCGTTACAAACAATTTGTTGCGGGACAGCATCTATGGGATGGTTATGCGAGTGTCAGTTGGAGCTGTGCTAAGTACGATGGATGCGGCGACGGACATTTATGTCATTAGCACGTACTACAAGAGCGAAGAGTTGTATGGGCAGGCAAATGCTATGCTGGCAATGCTTCTGGCCAATATTTTTGCTCAACTTATCACAACGTTTGGCACATACAGGAAGAAGGGCTGGTTGGTAATTGTAAGGGAAACCTTAGTCACGATGCTGTTTTTGCGTCCAGCTGTCGATGCCTACAGGGTATCCACAAATCACGAGGACGACGAGACAGGCGTTAGTCAGCTTAAAGAGATGATGCACACAAAAGCTATCGAACTCGCCTTTGAGAGTATTCCTGGCTGCATTTTGCAGCTATATGTCTGGCTGGAAAATCCAGAGACAGCTGGTAATTACGCTTTGGTGTCTATCGGAATCAACTGCCTTACAACAGGATTTACAAGTGCCATGATTGCATTCGACAGTGATATCGATGTATTTCGAAGGAAGAACCAACCCAAGTTCTATGGCTACATCCCTAATGAGAATAGTCTTAGGGGAAGATGCTTTATCTTGATGACACTGATGAGTGCTTTACACAACCTGAGCCGAAGTATTGGATATGCACTGCTGGCATTTTCAGATGCTGAAATGACCATCCTTTTCATCGGAGGTGAGATCGGTTTATATCTCGTCTTCAAGATTCTTAGACGAGATTTTTACTGGTGGCCTTCTCATTTGTCAAGAGGCCTCGCACTGTGCGTAGCCATTTTATCAAGGATCGTAATAAAAGTTATCGTGGACTTCAGCGGTTGTATTCACTTTCGTCACCCTTATGATCTGGGCGGGTTCGGCTTCACCATTTCAATGATTTGGGCCCAGGCTTTCCCCTTTGTTGCTCTGCAGTTTTTCCCTGAAGGGGGAATGAAGGGTGCCATTACAATGATTTTGGCTGCAAGCCTTACACTGTGGTTGCTCCTGAACATCGTCTTTTTTTGCACGATTGACCTGAGCTACCTGAATACATTCTTTGGAACCAAGACTGCACCGCAGTACACATGCGAGCTTTACTTGACAGGACAGGGTGATTTTCAGAAGTTTGATGCCATTTTTACTAATCGAATCGAGTACACTAAGAGCATTCACGAGGAGGTGAAGGAATGGGTAGGACAAAACATCAATCAATGGAATATAGAGAGACCGAATTGGTTCAATATCGAGATGATCCCTGATGAGTTCTTGCCAGTAGATATATTTGAAGCGGAAGGTGGAGCTAAAAGAGCAAGGAGCAGTATGAGCTTGAGGGAGATAATTGGATTAAAGGAAGGAAGTGTAGGGACAGACCATCCCCAGCAGATCGCTGAAGTTTTGCCTCCTTCGATTCCAGCTACCACGGGTGAGATATTGCCTCAAATTGAGTCGGCTGATGCAGAGAGGTCGACGAAGGAATCTTGGAAGGCTGTCGCTGAGAAGCTCTACGATAAGAGAAGCAATGACCACAGGACCAATATCATTGTTGTGCGGAAAATACTTGAGGATAGCGAGGAGATGTTTGCTCCGTTGCTGATGCGGTGCCCTAGACTTGAAATCATGCTCTCCTTCATTCTGGCAAACAAGTTCGGCTTTCGTGTGAAGGAAGTTGACAGTGCATTGAAGATGACAGAGTGGGGGGAGGAGGAGTGTGAGAGAGTTGGACGCTCGTTATCGACGTTCTTGAGGAAGAGGAAGACGGGTAACGTTGCCGTGGCGGCATGGCGGCTGCACTATGTGCAGCTGAATGTCTTGTTTGAGGAGGTTGTAGGGTTTGAAGATTTTATGCTTGTCTTTGCAAACAACTTGTTACGGGACAGCATCTATGGGATGGTTATGAGAGTGTCGGTTGGAGCGGCGCTTAGTATAACCGATGCGGTGACGGATATTTACGTCTTGAGCACTTATTACCAGAGCAAAGAGCTCTATGGACAGGCAAATGCCATCCTGGTAATGCTTGCTGCCAACATCTTCGCTCAAATTATCGCAATGTGCGGCCAAAATAGGAGAAAGGGGTGGTTGGTGATTTTAAGGGAAACCTTGATAACGATGTCATTTTTGCGTCCGGCTGTAGATGCCTATAGGATATCTACAAACTACGAGGATGAAGAGAAAGCCTTTAGCCAGCTTGCAGAGCTTGTCATCAATAGAGGCGCGGAAATTACCTTCGAGAATATTCCTGCCGGCATCTTGCAACTGTATGTGTGGATGTCAGCACCAGATAAAGCTGGCACGTTCGCATTGGTGTCCATTGGAATTAGTTGTCTCACAACTGGGTTCACAAGTGCAATGATTGCATTTGACATTGATGTTGATGTGCCCCACAGGAAGTCACAACCCAAGTTCTATGGCTACATCCCCAATGACCATGGGCTGAGGGGAAAGTGCTTCATGTTGATGACACTGATGAGCTCCTTGCACAACTTGAGCCGTAGCTTGGGGTGTGCTCTGCTGGCATTATCAGATACGGACAATTTGATTATTATTTTTGCTGGAGGAGAGATGGCTTTATATCTCCTTTTCAAATTACTCCGGAGAGATTTTCTTGCTTGGTTTCCTGTACCTGGAGCACTTGGGGTATATGCATCGCTGCAGTATAGGGCGAGCGTGAAAATCATCGCAGACTTTACCGGGTGCCTCCACTTCCGCCATCCATATGAGCTGGGTGGGTTAAGCTTCACGATGTCAATGATTTGGGCCCAGGCTTTCCCCTTTGTAGCGCTGCAGTATTTTGATGGGGAAATGAAGGATATCATGACAGGTTTCTTAGCTGTTAGCTTTACAGCATGGCTGGTGTTGAACTTCA
>ERZ651776.1135-NODE-1135-length-33401-cov-6.078082_pt1 | contig 33401 bp, 41 predicted proteins | sample MGYA00514761_ERZ651776 | MGnify/ENA metagenome assembly ERZ651776
AGTGCGCGCCGGACATGGGCTAGGCTCCGGCCTGATCGGCCGAGGCTGGATCAGCGAGAACCTGCCGACCGGCGGGCGTGAGCGCACCGCTGCGCGTGACCCATCCGGCCTTGACGAGTTCGGAAAACATCGCGTCGGGCAGCACAAACCCGCCGTGCAGTCCGACGAAATTTGCGACCGCTTTTTCACCCGCCATCACCGCCGGATAGGTTACGGCCTGATGGATCGGGCCGAGGTCAGCGATGGATTGCAGCGCGTCGCGTTCTTCCGGTGTGGGTTGAATCGTGACGTCGGGAAAATCCCCATCCCGGGCCCGCGACGGCAGGGCCATCCCCATGATCGATCCAAGGCCCGCCCCCAAAAACGACAGGGTCGCCGCAAAAGGCGAGCCCATCCCGCGCCCGATCCGGTCAAGCGGACGGGTGGTGTCAGTGTGGGTGGGTTCAATTAAAAGGTGCATGGGAATATCCTGTGTGGGTGAACGGTGGGCGGCGGGGCGGGTCATGAGATGTCCTGCTTGGCGTCCGTGTGGTCCGTCCCGGCGACAATGGCGGGGCGGGTTTTGATGCGGATGGTGTCGATCAGCGCCGTCAAATCGGTCAGCTGCGCGGCGTCCATTTTCTTGACAGCGAAGGGCGTCTGCGGATGGTCCAGCGCGCGGGCCAACGCTGTCGCCGCGCCGAGCAATTTGCGGCGGTGGCTTTCCGTCCCGTCAACCGGTGCGGACTTGGCGCGACGGCGGCGGGGCGCAGCGATATCGGGCGCGTCCAGCACGGCCATGCGGTTGGCGATCGTGGACCGGACCGCCGCATCGCTGGGCAATGTGCGGTCGCGACCCGCGATCTGTTTCGCGGCGGCGGCATATGCGCCGGGAGCGTCGGCTTCGGCGCGCAATCGCGCGGCAGCACGGCTGGCTTGCCGCTGGCCAATCCCAACATCGGCGAGGCTGGCGGGCGATGAACCCGCAAGTGGCGCGTCCGTCCACTTGGGTTGATCATCCCCACCCAACCCAAGGTGACGATCTGTCACCTTGGGCCCGGGGGTGTCGGCGGAGGTTTCGGATGTGTCAGTGCGCCCAAGTGGCGCGCCTGTCTGCTTGGACGGACCGGACGCCGCGAAACGCGCCGCGCCGCCATGACCCGCTAAATCTCCGCGCGCGCGGGCCGCATCAATTTCGCGGGCGAGACGGCAGAGCGCCTCATGTTTCAGGATCAGGGCCTCGGCCATCTGGTCACGGACCTGCTGGAACTGGTCCTCTGTCGTCAGCGGCGATTGCCGCCCGTGCAGGGTCCGCGCCGCCGCGATCGCCACATCAATCACGGCCTGCGCGTCGCGCATGTCCGACAGGGTCGACGCCGTATCGAGCAGCGCCCGCGCCCGGTCGAGCATCCCGACGAGGCCGGGCAAGCCGGAGGTGGTTGCGGTGATGGGGGTGAGCGCAGACGTCATGCCACCGACCCCGATGATGTCGAGGCATCGGTGGAAACTGCCAAGATGGGATCAAACGTTTCCTTGAGCCAATTGAGGTGCTCTAACTCTTCGCTCAGACTGCGGAGCGCAGCTTTGTGTGTCTTGATCTCATCATTGACCGCAGCGACACGCGCATCAATATCAACAGCCACCCCGCGCACCGCATCCGGTGACAGTAGAGCATTGATTTTCGCCTCAATCACCCCAGCGTGCTTCGTCCGCCAAGAGCTCATCGCGACCCCTCCACCACGGAGAGACCCTTGGCCGGGTCTTGGCCGACTTCAGCGCGGATGGCGTTGATGGTTTCGATCAGCGGTTGCAGGCGGGCGTCAATGTCTTTGCGTTCATTGGGCGACAGGACATTATCCGCCAGCGCGCGGTGGACGGCGCGGGCGAGTTCCGTCGCATCGGCGGACAGATCCAGCGTCGCGCCCGGCAGGTCGCTGCACCCCGGACCATCCGGCGCGGCGCGGTGCATGGCGTCGGAATAAATCCGAATCCCGGCTTCGCGTTCCAACACGACGATGACATCCGCCGGAAGGCAGTAGGGGCTGTCCGGATCCATCGCCATGTAGAGCTGCGTCGAGCGGATGCGCCCGACATGCTCGGCATTTTTGACCCCGCCGACGGCGTCGATCAGGCGCTTTGCCAGCGTGGTATGTTGACGGAGGTTCATGGGGCCTATGCCCCCCCAGATGTGGTCAGGCCGGGGCAAGTCGGAAGGGGACGGGCCGGAATCGCGGGCGATTGTTCCGCTGGACGGGACGGCGACGTTGGCGCTAGAGGTGCGCCATGATGACCGAGCGCCACAGAATCACGACCAACCAGGTCATAAATCTGTTCCAGAAGATCGAGCCCCACACTCTTGCCTTTTCGCAGGCGACCGATTGTGCGGGGATCCGTTTGCGCTTTGACTGATAAAGCCGTGTCCGACAGGCCGTGTTCGGCTTTGTAGGTATCAATGGCATTGAGTATGATGGATCGAAGGGTGTGCATGAGCTTGGCTTAAATGCACAATAGTGGATATGCAAGAGCGACAAGAGACATTTATGCACAATAGTGCGCCAATAAAGGGTGATGTCACTGACGACATTATAAAAATTATTGTCGGAAACCGCATTCGGTACGAGATCGAGAACAAAGGCCTGACCCAAAAATGGGTGGCACAACAGGCGCAGATTTCGGAAAGCGGTTTGAAAAAGATACTCGATGCCAAGAGCGCACCCTCCAACATCACCGCTGGCAGGCTTGCGCAGGTTCTTGATGTCAGTCCCGACTGGTTCGCGCCAAAGCCGGAGAGCCTGACCGCCAAGCGGATAGAGCTGCACCTGACCGCGTTTGATCAGTTCGAACGGTCCCGGTCACTTGTCAAAGACGCCCGGAAGGCCGCCGTGCAAGAGGGGCTGGAGATGTTAGAAAACACCCTGCCCTATGAAGGCCCGGATGAAACCCAACAGGCCACACCGCCAGAGATCAACATTGTCGGCTATGTCGGCGCGGGCGAGGAAGTCTTTGCCTATGACGATTTTTCCCATGGTGACGGCATGGACACCGTCGAGGGACAGGTAGGGATGCCACCCTCAACCGTCGCCGCACGGATGAAGGGCGAGAGTCACGGTAATTTCTTTGGACGAGAGGCCGTCATCTTCTGGTCGACACGGCGTTATGACGTCACAGAATTCATCGGGGAACTCGTCGTCTGCCATTTAACCGACGGGCGGAAATTAGTGAAAATGCTGGATTGGGGCAGCGCCCCCGGCCTGTTCAACCTGAATTCAACGAACATTGGCCCGCTCAAAGATCAGGTTGTGGAAAGCGTCAGCCCGATCGACTGGATCAAGATGCGTTGATGGAGCGGTGAGGTCATGGCGTGACGTCTGACTGGATCCAGTCAAGTAAGGCCTCTTCAAGCGACCCGTTCGAATTGCAATCCACTTGCAGCGTTGTGTTCATCAAGCCCACAGCGGTGCCGGAATAGCGAGTATTCACCTGCACAGACGTTTCGGAGGCGGAGGTCGGTCGCACAAAAACGTTCACGCTCATTTGCGCCGTCGCGGGATGCCGGACGCTACAATCCGCCAGTTTTTTTAGGGTGTCCACTGACACGCGCTCATCCGACGCGACGATCAAACCAGAGTCTTTTTCCACCGTTGCAATTGGAATATTGTTCTCAGCAAAATAGGAGATTACGCCTTCCCAAGTTTTATCGAAGCCAGCAGCGACGTCGCGGGACTTATCAAATGCGAATGTTTGAGGAGTCGTTGCACACCCACTGAGCATCAACGTGGCTGCCAACAAGAATAAAGAGCGCGTCATAGCAATTCCTTTAGAATAGTGTCGAAACAATTACCTACGATGGTAACTATCAAGAAACATACTCAACGTCATCTTTTTCCTGGGCCAGCCAAATCCTCACAGGCGCCCCTCGAATATCTTTCATTTTGCGCACTATTGTGTGTTTATGATTGACAATGCACTTTTGTGTATTTTATGCAGACACATGACCCAGCCTCTGCACACCACCCCGACCCACACCAAAGCCACCCGCCACGCGATTGACCGCGCGGCGCGCTTGGCGATCCGCTTGCAGCTGGCGCCGACCGTCGAGACCTTGGAAGAGATTGAGGACGCCCTGTCCGCCGTCAATGGACAGATCGCCCAGATCCGGCGGGCGCATCATTTGCGGGTCGGATGGGAACAGGCCCGCACGGCGGCGGGCGGACGGGGTCCTGCGGGTCCTGCCGCGTGAGCTGGCCTTTGATCATCGCCACAATGGTCATCATCACGCCCGCTCTGCTGGGCCGTTGAACGTGAGCACAGCCAGGACCCTGACGGCAGTCAGGGACAAGACAATCCCGACGCCCATCCGAACTGGCGTGAAGCCGTCCGATTGCGGGACCTATTTCATCTGGGCCGCCGCCGACGCCGATAATCAAATCCTCGTCTGCGCGACCTGCGCCCTGCGCGGCGACGCTTGCGCCCAAGCGGATATTTGGAAAGCCGAATTCGACACCCACGCCGACCCCCGCGCCGCCACCGCCAAAATCATGGCGATCCGAACCGCGCGCGCGGCGGTGACGGGCGGGATTTTGAACGCGGCGGGGTGACTTTGAGACAGCGCCTACAGGGCGCGTTACAGCGCGCTGTTGTCAGCCTCGGCTACTGCTTTCATACAAGCTGGAAATGATGTGAATTCATAAGAGAGTGTCACGTAAGAATCCCGACTGGAAGAGGCGGCTACCTTAAGCGTAATCGATTTTATATCATCCGGAAGAGGCATCTCGATCCATGAGATTTGGTGATAACGCTCCCCTTGCCGGATAGACATCACCCAATCATCAGCGTCATCCCAAATCCCACCCAGATGCATTTCATGGTCACTGCTCGGCTCTCCATATTTGCTTATCAACCCCTTTTTCAGGCGGTCGTAGACGGTGCGGACTGACATTCCATATCCGTCTCGCTCTTGCGTCTTTCCTAGCGCCGCAATTTTACAGATGGCACCATTCTCGTCATGGACGACAATATAAGATTCAAAATCAGAATGAGGGTTCGGCACCTTACCGAGCGTCGACATATGATTATCTTGGGCTTTCGGCGCGAAAGACGAAATTGGATCGCCCATGTCCACCCCAAAAGGCCCAGCAAACGCAGGGGTCGCGAAGGCCGCAGCGGCCAAAGATACAAAAATAGTTTTCATGTTAAATCTCCCGTATGATGCGATAATCCAAGGTTAAACTTTTGGCAAGTATGCGGCAATGATACGATTTTGACGGGAAGTGAGGTCTGTCTGGCGCTACAGATTCAGGATCATTCCCCACCCAACCCGTCCAACACCGCGCCCTCCACATCCCGCAAGCGCTCTTCCTCCGCCTTGATCACGGTCGTCGCGCCCTGTCGGACTTCGACTTTGTCTTTCAGGGTCAGGCCGAAATTGACCCATTCACCCAAGGCTGGGACGCAGAGGCGGGCGCGGATGTCGGACGCGCCGTAAGTGCCGGGCGCGGGGAAGGCCGGGACGTCGGGCGGGATCAGATATTTACTCTCGATCGGGGTCGTCCGAACCGTCTGCGCCGTCGTCTCCAAGGGTACGGAGAAAGTCGTCGGCTTTTGATTGGACGCGCAGGCTGTCATCAGGAATGCGCACAGCAGCGCAAGGGTGGGTGTCGGTCGCGACATTGTCGAGATCCTTTCTTAAAATGCGGAGTTGGCTTTCGGCCCAGCGGGCGCGGGCGGCGGTATCGCCGTCCATCCGTTCAACGGCGGACAGGGCAGCGTTGATGCGGGTCACAGACACGGCCCGCTGCGCGGTCAGCTCACCCTGCGCCAACAGCAGTTCAGTGCGAAGTTCCGCCTCAGCCGCCGTCCAGCGGGCGTGTTCATCGGTCGTGCCGGAGTCGTAGCGCGCCTTGCCCCACAGGCTCACGCCCACAACGATACCCACACCCATTCCGGCTGCCAGGATGTAGGGGATGAGCGCGCGGATCATGCCGGGCACCGCGCGCCGCGGGTGAGATCCAGCGAATGTTCCTGAACCTCGTGCACGCGGCGGGGCCAGCCATTTCGATTGGCCCACCAATTTGGCAAACGCCGCATATGGGCCAGCCGTTCGACGGCAATGCGGCGGATGGCGAGGTCTGGCGGCGTATCGAGCAACAGCCCCCAGGTCTGCGGCCCCATGATCCCGTCGACCCGCGCGCCGATGGCGCGTTGGACCGCTTTCGCCACGCCGCGGGGGGATGTGTTGATGCGGAAATCGAACAGGGTGTAGGCCAGACCCGGATCAATATCGTCGCCGCGCACGGGCTTCCAATAATTCTCAAAATAAATGTCGGCGGCCTCGCTGGCGGTGAGCGCCCTCACCTCATCTTTGGTCACGGGCCGTCCGCGCCACCGCGCCAATGTCGCGCGGGTGATGCCCATCATCGTGGCCCCGCCGGGATCCGCGGAGAGGGGCCGATCCGAGAAGCCGCCTTCATGGCCGAACACGCGGGCCAAGGCGGCGTCAAAGCGCGCACTGCGGCCGGTCATGATCCGACCCATAAAAAAACCGCCTGTCCGGCGGTTAAAACGTTGGTGATAAGCATGAGATGTCCTTTTCAAATTTCAAGACAACGGCGGCAAGCCAGCTGGCGGGAGGGTGGGGTCATCACTCCGGCAGCACCGAGACCATGACCGGGCGGGATTGATAGTGCAGGCGCATGCTCGGCGTGGTCGCGCCGAAGCCGCCGACGGCTTTGCAGTTCGTCTCAACGCGGAAATAAAGCCCCCAGCGCCCCAGGGCGATGTCGTCCGGCAAATTATAGGCGTAAGTGTGTGTTCCCAAACCGTCCGGCCACTGCGCATCAAAGTTCCTCAGCCGTATTTTTTCCGACCCGTCGGCGCGGGCGGCAAAGGTGAACACCTCACCCGAGCATCCCGGTCGCTTGAACACCGTATAGCTCACCGGAACCTGATCGCCCGGACGGGCCGTTGTTTCGAGGGGGAGGACTTCTGTGATTTGAAGATAGGGTGTGTCATCAAAGGCGGCGCGCTCCACGGCCGGCGAGACGCCAACCCAGAACAAGGCGACGCCAGCCAACGCGTGCGCCACAACACGAACGCGCTGCAAATATCCGCCCTCCATCCCGACGGCGAAGGCGAAGGCGCTAAAGAAAGCAAACAGGCCCAACGCCATCCAAATGATGTTCCACATCATTGTTCGGGCTCCGACTTTTTACTTCGGCTGAGAAGATCAATCAGGGATTTTTTGATCGCGTCCGAGAAACTCTGATCTTCATCGCGGACCTTTTTGACCGTGCCGAGCAGCAGTTCCGCCAAAAGAATGCCGGTGATGCCGTAAAGCAAGGCGAAGGCCGACACGATTTCCGCGTCATCTGCGTCCATCCAGGGCAGGAAACTCACGGTCCCGGGGGCCAGAAAGACGGCAAAGGCGACGCCCACGAAAATGACCGCAAGCCCGCGCCAGAACGATCGCGGCGGCGCGAGGACAACATGGCAAACCGCGCCAACAACGCTCGCCAAAATCAGCGCCGCATTCTGCGCGATAATTTCAACAATTCTTTCAGTAATCATGATATCGGCGCGGCTTTCAAATTTACGTCAAACATTACAGGTCGCCGAGCGTGGTGGTTGCGCGGGATGATTTTCTAAGGGGCTGTCGTTGGTGTGTCTTCGAGCGCCAGTGACGCCTCGTGTTTTTCAACGAACTTCTCTGCGAGACTTAAGGTTCCGGCCGCGCCGCCGATCACGCTGGACCGTAACGCGCCCGCAAGGACGCCGCCGTTGAGTCGCAAAAACTCCGCCTGAACAATGGCCAGCCGCTTGGTCACTTCGCTCTCACTGTCGCGGATGATGGATTTGGCGTAACGGTAGAGCTTCTGCGCGTCGGTCTCCGCGCCCTCGTCAACCGCCGACAAGGCGGCAAGGCGGGCCTGCTCTTTGCGTTGAATATCATCGGCAATCGCGGACCGGCCTGTCGCTGTGTCGGGATCGAGGGGTGGGGTGTTATGGGTCATGCTTCGTTTCCTTAAAAAGTTAAATCATGTGTCTATGACGGTGGCGCTCAGGCGCGTTGAGAACAAAACGCCTGTCGTCACAGATATGTTCGTGGCTTTTGCCCGCCAGCGAACGTCACTCCCCGCTGCGACGGTCGCGGACCCGTCCAGTTCAAGGGTCGCGTTGACTGTGATGATTTCGACATAATCATCAGCCCCACCGTTCAGCGACAAAGACGAAACCTTGTTGATATTGACGTTGGTCTGAGAGGTGGCGGTCGTCCAAGTCGAACCATCATTGGTCGAGTATTCCAACGTCAAATCAACGTCGCCAAAACTCTCAATCGCTGCAACGCTGGGAGGCGTTGGTTGATTTAAATAAGACTTTGTTCCCTCGCCTACACCTTTGAAAACCAGACTAGCGCGCATGGCGTTGCCGCGCGTTTTGAAGTCATCCACAGTCACTGTGAGCGCCGTCGTGCTTGTCCCAGTCGCGGCGTCACCCGAATAGGTCGCGGGGCTTGTGGTGTCTAAATTCGCACCTTGATAGGTGATTACATTGTTGCCGGAGCTGTCGAGGGCCAAAATCGCGTTGGCGTTACTCATGGCTGCGAGCGCAATCGTCTTGTCGCCATACCAGAGAAGCATTGACGCATTTGGGAAGAGATAAAGCGCATTGTCGCCCAGCTTGACCCCAATAGGCACGTTCGATAAAATCCGATCAGACAGCAACTGAAAGACTGCCGTGCCGCTTGCCAGCGTAATCTTGTTCGCAAAAATGACAAATTCGCTAACCGCCTCGATACCACCTAGCGCCGTGCGAATTGCGAACCCTGCGATAGCCCGCGCGCTTCCAACAACAGACGTGAGGACCGTCCCGTAATTTGCCTCTGTAAAGCCCTCAAAGTCAGTCACAGATGATTGCAGCGTAACAATATCAGAATAGCTCTCGATCTTTTGAATGCTGAACGCGACATCAACATGGCCGGCGGTGATGTTGCCTCTAAATCTGAACTGCCATTCTCGACCAGAGTTATTTGTTCCCGGTTGTGCGGTATATTTATGCAAAAAAATGTTGGGCGTAGCGCCCGTTTCAAAAACAGTCGCGCCAGACGTTGCGGTGCGGTCAGCCTGCGCGCCCAACTTAATCCCCCACCATGCAATCAGCGGCATGTGAAACAACGGCTGGAAGTAACCCGCGTAATCGTTTGACGGCACAACCTGCATAACAATGCGGTAAGTCTGTCCCGGCTCAATCCGAAAGTATTGGGACCGAAAATCAAACGCTCCTGCTAACCGAATGACGCGAGGGAACTCAAAGTCGTAACTCGCATCCTCGAACGAGCAGAGTCCCGTCATGCGCCAAAAATCATTGTCGTAGAAACCGGGGTCAGGGATCACACCGTCGCGAGCATACAGCGTTGCGCGCACTACTTCTGTCGCGAGCGCCTGTGACACAGCGTTATTGACAACGGTCAAGTCGGTCGCAGCAATGCGCGCGTCAAAATCAGAATTGGTCGATTGCTGCGCGTTGAACTGCGTGGTGCGGGCCGAAGTCTCGTCGCTGATCGTTGTCGCGTTGGTGGTGATCGACGCCGTATTTGTCGTGACTTGGCCTTGGATCGCGTTATCCGCCGCCGCAAATTCAGTGCGCAGTGCCGTCCCCTGCGCCACGATGGCCGCGTCTGTCTCGGCCGAGGCCTGATCAACGTCGATAAACTTAGCGCTCACTTCCGCCGGGGCTTGCGACCACGGCGCGGCAATCGGGCTTTCGACCAACATCACATCGGTGACATCGACCGTCTGCCCCGTGAAGCCCGTGCCGAAAATACGGAACCGACAGTTGGTGATCGCCGCAAGCGGGGTTGAGACATTTTCCCACGTGAAATACTGCCATTCGGTCGTCAGCGTAAACGCTGTTTCCGGTAGCGTGTCAGGGTTGAAATCGACCCTGATCTCCTTTGTGCCGGTCGAAATTTTGGCTTTGAACGAGGCCGAATAGGCCGTGTTTGGTTTCAGATTTTGAAGGTAGAAGTCCTGCAAATTAGTGGTGCCAGTGGCGACAATGGATCGGCCCCATCCCGACACGCTCTCGCTGTCCGCAATATCGTCGGTGGCGGCGGCCTTGTCACGCGCCAACAGGTTCGCGCCGCCCACCGCGCGCTGATTGGCGTCCAGCGCCGTGATTTTTGTGGCTTGGGTGTCCGTCGTCTCTTGCAGCTCCTGTATCTGAGCGCCTTGGGTCGCGTCCGCGGCTTCAAGCAAAGCCCGCGCCGCATTCGTGAACGCATTGGCGTCGGCTTCGATCTGCGCGCCGTCCACGGCGTCAAGGCGGGAGTCGATATCGTCAAACACATTCTTCGAGCCCCGGTCGCCAAGGGCGAGCGAGCCGGTTGAGACCAGCGTTTCGGGAATGGTGATGGCCGTCAGGACGGGCCGCGCCGCAAGCCCTGTCAATACGCCGCGCGGCGTCTGCCATGCCAGGCGAATATCGAGCACGCTACCTGGCGGCAAACCAAACACGCGGGTCGAGACCTGCGCCGAGCTGGCGGTGGCGACGATGACCCAGGGATCCGCCGTGGCCGTGGTTCGCGCCTCGACAATCAATTGCGACAGACGTGTCGTATCGACGGGGTCGACCGTGATATCCAGCACCGGAACCTTTGTGCCCGTCGGCCCCGTCACGGTTCCCGGTGTCGCGGAGACGCCCGCAGGGGCCGGGACGCGCGGGGCGACGCCGGAGCTTTCAACGCGCAGCGGCGCAGAGCGGCGATCCGTCGCCGTCACGGCCGTGATTTCGACCTCATAAATTTGATCCGGAATGGTGATGGCCAGAGACAGGCTGCGCGCGTCGGCGGGCAGCGACGGATGTTCGGTCCACACACCGCCCGTCGCGGACACAGGGGGCTTGGCCCTGTGGCGCACGCTCAGCCGCGCCAGCCGCGCCGACAGGGACGGATCAATGTCGAAACTGACCGACAGGGTTTCTTCATCCACGGCCACCCCCACCAGCGACGGCGCAGGGACTGGGGCAAAGGGCGGGACCCCGGACGGGGTGTGGCCGGACGCGGGCGGATTGATCAGCGTGTCGGGCAGATAGGCGACCATTTCGACCCGCGCGGCGCGGGGGCCGGTCGGTTCGATGTCGCGGATAAGCCCCTCAAAACTGTCCTGTCCGGCAATGCCGACGATGACCAGATCATCCGGCGCGATGCTCACACCGTCGGGCAGATCATCTGCCAGCGTGAGCTGATCGGCGCGACCCGTTGGCGTGACAATCGGGTACAGCCCCTGACAATCGAGCCATGCGCCGTCTGCGTCCGAATTGATGCGGCGGTGGCGCAGCACGTAGCTTTGGGCAGGATCAAAATCATGCGCCGTATCGATCGCGATTACGCGCGCGGTCTGGTCCAGCACGCGGGCGCTCAGCACAGTTTCATCCAGCACCGGATGGGCGAGCCGGACATAATCGCCAAGGCCCAGCGTCTCGAACTCCACATCCATATCGCAGGACGCGATCAGGGTCCGCTCCGCCATCTGGGCCAGCAGATATTGGCCGTAGCCGTGAATGTCATCGGCGTGGACCAGGCCCGGCATCGGCGTGTCTTCGATCAGGGTCGCATTGCTGTCGTCAAACCCTTCGGCGTAGATCCGCATTGTGTCATCGCGGTGGTCATTGGCCGCATTCGGAAACACCACCTGCAACGCGTGGATCGGCGGCGCGAAGCTGCGGGTGAAACTAAAGTTCCACGCATTGCGCTCAGTCAGGATCTGACTCGGTCCTTCGGGACGCGGACGGTCAATGGCGATGCGGATCTGTCCGTTCTGGCGAAAGGTCCGGGCGCGGGCGACGCGGGTGATGGCGTCAAACAAATCGCCGCGCGACATGCCGCCATCGATCGGCAGGTTGAAGGTAAAGTCATTGTCAAAGCACCAGTGCCAGAAACGCGCCAGATCTTCGGCGTTGATCTCATCATCCGGTGTCGGCACCAGCGTGTGGGCGCCCTGCGCCGCTTCCAGCAGCACATCGGCATTATTGGACGTGCGGACCAAGTCGCCGTTCCAGTCCGACAGGGTCGCAAGACCGGGATCAGACGGCCCGTCATAGGTCCGGGCGAGACGGTGCAGCAGGCCGTTCAGCTCGCTGATTTGCCCCGACAGTTGGTCCGAGGCTTTGATCCGGAAGAAACTGGTCGCAAGGCGCGGATCGCGCACGACATCGCCGATTTGATGGGTCGTCAGGATGGCCCAGTTGACCGTGTCGAGCACGTCGGTTTCCGCGCTTTCGGTCGTGGTGCGGCGCACAGAGATGTCGAAGCGCTTGCCGGTCGGCAGGGCGATCGGAATGACGGCTGAGAACGGTTTGAAATCAGAGCGACTAAACACGCGGCCCAGCGACGAGACCCCCGCCGCGCCGAGGCCCGCAACATAATTCGGCCAAGCCGAGCCGATCCCGGAACTGAGAAAGCCCGACCGGCCCGTCCAGCCATAATCGATCGCGATCTGGTCCGCGAGCGCCGGATCATCCGTGCCCAGCGTGGTCCAAGCGTCGACCGTGTCATCATCATTGACGGCCCGAACCCGGACATCCACCCCGACTGTGACGGCTTTGGGATTGCCTTTGTCGTCCTGCGTCCCCAGCCCGCGCGGAAACTGGATCAGGATTTCGGCGTCCGCCGCATCCGCCGCCGTGCGGCGCGTCGTCCAGCCCGTGTCTAGCGTTGCGCCGACGGCGTCCTGCGTAAAATCAGACCGGATCAGCGTCGTCGGCGGCGCGTCCGGGGTCAGTTGGTGCTGGACCTGAATGCCGTCAAATTCACTGATCGGGGTTTCGCCGATGCGCAGATCTTCGACCTCGTAGGATCCAACGCCCCAGCAGACGCCGAAGCGCAACCAAATGTCATCCCCGACCACTTCCTGATATTGCTGCGTGATCAGATCCGGCGTGTAGCGGTGCGAGCCCAGCGTGATCGGGATCGCCGCATTTTGGCGCATCTGGTTGCGGGTGCCGGACAGGCTGTAGGTCGGATCGACTTCCTGCTTCGCCCCGTCACCCAGACCGGGCGGGGGGATCAGAGCATTAATCGCGAGGCTGGCGACCGCCGTGAAGCCTGCGGCGGCAATAGAGGCCGTGAAGCCGGAGCCAAGCGCGGCAATACCGCCCGCCGTGATCCACGTCGCGACGACGACGACGGCGATCAGCAGAACCGTGCGCAGCACTTTGCGGCCCGTCTCCCCGCGCGGACGCAGGGCGACCCGCAGGCGCTGCCCGGCTTTCAGGATTGTCGTCGCCCAATCCGCGCGCGGAACAGTTTCGCCGTCCAGCTCGACCACGGCGAAACTTTGCAACACCGGGTCGCGCAGGTGATGGCGCACGGCGGCGTCAATCGACTGACCTTCGGGCGCGCGCGCGACTTGCGCGGCAGTGAATTTTTCAAAATCAAGGGGGCGCATCAGGCAGCTTTCACACGGAGCGTGGTGGCGGCGGGCCAGTACCAGCCCGTCAGGCGGGAGCCTTTGGCCGTGCGGTAGTTGCTGACCCGGTCCTGCCGGACCTGTCCGCTATCCTGACAGGCATGAACGAACAGACCGCCTTCGGCGTACAGACCGACATGGACCGGAAAGCGCTTGTGCCGGACGATGCCGATGGCCAGTGGGCGGGGCTGGGCCAGCGCAATGAAACGCTGCGCGTCCACCGCGTCCGCCGTCCAGACCGCCACTTGTTTGTGACGCGCGCGGAGCTCACCCGAAACCTCGCCCGCGCGAAACGGCGACAGGTCAAGCCCGGCCTGTTCGGCCCAGACATGTTCGACGAGACCCCAGCAGTCGAACGCATCCGGCCCAGCCGCGTCCAATTCCCACGGTGACCCGATCAGACCAGACTGCCAGCCCACCGGCACGCAGAAAAACGGGAACAGACCAGCCATCAGTCGTGCAGCGCGGGCGTCGTTGCCCGGTCATAATTGAAACTGGAAATCGCAACGCGACTATCGTCACGGACCGCCAAGGTCGCCGTGATGTCGAGCGCGTCAAAATCAATCGCCCCGACCCGCAGGCGCGGGGTGGAACGTTCGACCGTGTCGGGGTCCCCGGACAGGACGATATCGACCCGGGCTTGAATATCGGCGTCCGCGGGCAGTAGTTTGATCGCCTGGGTGATGCGGCGATCGACATTATCCATCCGCAGACGCGGCGCCGTGCCCGCCAGACCTTGGGCGGGCGGAACGTAATCAAACCCCCACGCCAGATAAAGCTCGCCGTCGCTGATGATGTCTTCCTCATTGGCGACAAAGCGCAGGACGCCCGGGTCAAAGCCGTCAAATTCGTCAATATCGACAAAGTCAAAGTCGGCACATTCCAGCCGCAGCAGCGGCAACCAGACATCCGTGTCTTCGCTTGCCGTCATGGCTTCCAGCCCGGCGCGGGTCTTGGCGATTTTGGGCAAATCGGTCACGACACAGACGCCCGCAAGCTGGCAATCGTCACGGTCACGCGCATCCGCCCGCCCGGCGCGGGCACAGCGGGCGGGTAGGCGCGGCCATCATTGATCACAAATTTGGACGGGCGCAGCACGGCGGCTTCGGGCGGTTGCCAGTCAAACCAGAGGGTCCCATCGACAAGGGTCTCGCGCACCCAGACTTCGAACAACAGCCATTCCGCCCAAGGCAGATTGAACGGCACGGTGCGTTCTTCCCACGCCGCGGTTGATTTGGGGCGGCGTTTTTCGGAACTCCCCGGGTTGGACACATCGACATTGGCAGGCGGGCTGTAGGCGTAGCCATCGCGTAACACACGGGTGCCGGCGGCGCGGATATCGGCGGGGAAAGCGGGACGGGTCATGGGCGGGGGTCCGGGCGGGGCCTAGCTGTTCCGTCGGCCCGTCGTGGTCGGAAGAAGGCCGTAGCGATCCTTCAGCCGACGATCGCCGCGCGGGCCGGAAAAATAGCCGTCGATCTGTTGGTTCACCATATTGCCAATCATGATGCGGAGCTGGCGATTGCCCTGCGCGTCGGTGCTTTCTTCGCGTTTCACGGGTTCCCCCGACGCGTTGATGATTTCAACATGGACCTGCGGCGCGGACGGGCCCGCAGGCGCGGACGCGAACAGGGCCGACATGTCGATGACGGGCATGGGCGCAGCGGGCGGCATGTCAATCCGGGCTTCGACGGGGGAGCGGATGGCGCGGATCAGGTCGCGGTTATCGCTTTCCGAGAAGATCCGTTCCTGCCGGCGGACGACGGCAATGGTTTCGTCGCGCCCAAGACGGGATCCGGCCCCCAGCTGCCGTGTGCGTTTGGGGCGCGACGGGCTGTGTGTGCCATCGTGGAAGACGCCTGCGAGAACGGAGCCAATGGCGTCGCCGAACCCCCCGCTGCCAAAAATCCCGCCGAGAGCGTCCGAGCCTTCGAGGGCTTTTGAAATCACGTCGCCGAGGATCGACAAAGCCGCCTCCCCGAAATCTTCAAAGGATTTGATATTGCCGCGCAGCGCGTCTTGGATCAGCGAATTGACGCCTTCGAATTCACGGCCCGCAGCCGAGGCTTCGCGCAGTCCTTTTTCATATTTTTCAAGATAGGTCGCCGCTTCATCATCGGACAGGCGGTCGCCCAGCGCTTCGATAATCGCCTTTTCCGCATCGATCTTGGCTTGAATGACGGCTTCCGCGCCCATCGCCGCTTCGCGAATGCGCGTCTCTGCCGCGTCCAATGTCTCCCCAAAGCTGTCGCGTTCCAATTCATCGGTCAGGGCTTTTTTGCGATTGGCGAGGATTTTGGCGAAGTCCCCGTCCGAGAGTTTGCCCAGTTCCTGCAGGCGGTTCAGCTCGGCCAGTTCCTGATTATAGCGCGCCATCGGGTCGAGCGTGTCCAGCAGCGCGGAATTCAACTGCCGCTTGGCATCATCAACGCCGAGCAATTCATCCCGATAGGCCGCGAGCGCGGCCCGGACCTGATCATTGGACAGCGCGCCCGCGTCTTGCGCGGCTTTGAGTTCCAGCGCCCGCGCATTGAGCTTGGCCTGCATTTGCTCGGTCTGGGTCATCAGCGACAGGCCGACCTCGGCGGCGCGTTGTTCGATCACGACCTGCGCGCGGCCGGCGTCGGTCTGGGCGCGCACGGTGTCGGTGTATTTTTTCAGGGCGGCGTCCGCGTCGGCGCGGTCGAGGGTGCCACGGGCGACCAGATCATTCAGCTCGCGTTCCTTTTGCGCGACGAGGCCGGAGATATTGCCCAGCGTCGCCAAGACCTGCGCGGCGCGTTGGCGGGCCGCGTTGAGTTCATTTTGGGCGGCCGTGCGCTCCGCTTCTGTGGGGCCGCGCGGTGTGGCGGGATCAGCGGCAGGTGTTGGATCCAAGACGGATTGGGATCCGCCGAGGCCGAACTGCGCCCCGACCGCCGCGTCGGCCGCGGCAAGCCGCTCGCGCTTTTTGATCAGGGCATCCAGCTCACCCTGAGCCGCTTGGGCGCGCGCCGTAAAGTTGCCGAGAAACACCGAATCGCCGCCGAAACCTTCCGCCGCTTCATTCAGGCGGTTGACCTTTTGGGTGAGTGTGATGATTTCGTCGTCCAATCCTTCGGGTGGGAACAGCCCGACCAGAAATTCGGACGCCCGCGCCTTCAGCTGGGACCCTGAGAGGCCGAGATCAGACAGGCGCGCCGTCAGACGCAGGGCCGCAGCCTCGGCCTTTTGACTATTGGCTGTGATGTCCTGCGCCATCTGTTCATATTTTGGCAGCAGGTCGCCGGAAATGATCAAGCCTTGCGCCTTGTAGGCGGCGGTGGTGTCTTCGATTGATCCCTTCATCATCAAAATTTCACGACCCGCCGCGATATTGCCGTCGCCAAATGTTCGGACCAAGATCGTGTTGCGTTCCGCTTCTGTGCCCGCATTGCGATAGGCATCGCGGATGAGATCGATCCGTTGGGATGTGGTGGTCGCGAGGCGCACCTGTTCGACCAATTCAGGGTTAATCTGCCTCACAGCAGAATAAAACTCCCCCGTGCCAAGCGTGGCCTCTGACAGCGTCTTTTGCGCCGTGGCAAAGGCCGCGTCGGTCGAGTTTGTCGCGACGCCGAGGCGTTCCATTTCGAGGCGGAGGGCTTGGAACTGTTCCGGGTCGAGTTCCAGCTGCTCTGCCGTGCGGCCCATTTCCGCCGCCGTCATGATGAATTGCTCACCTGCGGCTGACATTTGTTGCAGGCCGAGGACGGTCGCGGCAAAGCCGGCACCCGCCACGATGCCAACCGGCCCGATCCCTTTGAGGGCCGAGCCGACGGGTCCGAGGCGACCGAGCATGTCGTCGGCGCTACGCTTGACGTCCCCCATGACATTGTCGACGGCTTTCAGGCCGGGCTTGGCCCCTTTCGCGGCGCGGTCAATATCGCGCAGGGCTTTTTTGCCAGCCTTACCCGCGCCTTCCAGCGCGGCGCGCACGCCTTCGTCTTTGGCGACGAGGCGCAGGACCATATCGGCTTGGTTACGCGACATTATTGCCCTTTCGAGAGATCCGCCGCGCCCATGAGTCCGCCCTGTTCAATGGCGTCGAGCAGGGCATTGACCGCCCAGCTGGGCGTGTCGGGGTCAATCCAGTCGGAGAGCTGCTGCCGGGCTTCGGTGCGGTTGAGCGACCAGCGCATCGGCGCGCCCATGGGGATTGACTGGAACGTCCAGCAGCCGCGACGGTCGGCAATGGCGAGCGCTGCGCGGCCCAGATCATCCGCGAGCGGCCAGTCAAAGCGCGGACAGCGCGAGCGCCCATCGGCGCAGAGGCCACCCGTGGCGCAGGGCGCACCAATGTCGACGCAGCCGTCACAGTCTAGGGGGCCGGTGCCGAGTTCGTGTCGGATCCGGCCCCGGATGGCTTTCCCAGCGTTTCCACCGTAAACACGTCCGCCAATGCCAGCTCGAGGAAGTCGTCCTGATAATCCTTTTGCCGGAACAACCACGCCAGATCCGCGCGAGTTACGGAAATCAGGCGGGGCGGGTCGATATCCCCATTTTCGACACCTTCAACCGTCGGTGAGAGGCGCAAAGCAAGAGCCACGGCGAAAAGGGCAGTTGAGAAAGCCCGCAGATCCCGTTCACCATTTGCGACGCGGGCGATGATCTCTGACAAACCCATTTCCGCCATGCCAAAATCGTTGGCCACAGCCTCTGCGCCAATGATTTGGACGAACCAGCCCGCCGCCGTTTCACGGGCGACGTCACGGTCCATGGAGGTCGCACGCGCAAATGTCAGCTTACCCGCTTCCGGCCCCTTCCCAATTGTTAGGACCGCCGGCCCTGCCGATGTCAATCGTACAGCCATTAGTAGCTGGCCAGCGAATTGATGAGGGTGATAGTCATGGCCGACCCGTTGTTGCGTTCCGCCGTGGCGGTCAGCGACAGTGAGCGAAGCTTGTCATCTTTGGCGGAATAGACGGGCGGGATTTTCGCCTGCGGCAGGCTGATCGCGATGGAATGATTGCCCGCCGCCGTGCCGGTCAGGGTCAGGGCCTTGGCCGTGTTTTCATTGTCGAACAGGGCGCGTTGCGCTTCATTGACGTGGCGCAGGCTGACCTGCAGCGAGGCTGTGGGGTCGCCGACGTAGGACGCGCCGATCGCGTCGCCGCCATCGACATAACGGTCCGTGCCGATATCGGCGGAATAGTTGAGCGTGGCCGAGAGCAGCCGCCCGACATTGGTGCCGTCCATCGCCACGGTCCAGGCCTTTTGCGGCACGAACAGACGCGTCGGCGGGGCGGTCGCCGCAGCGACGCCCGCCGTGATGGTCGCGGTCGGGACCTGCACCATGTCGCGGGCGACAGTGGTGAAGTCACAGACCTGTCGGCCACCGCCTTGGGCGATCGCCAGCGCGAGGCTGCCGACGACGCAGCTGTCGATCACGCGCGCGCCTTCCGGGTCCTGCAACAACAGCGTGCCGATTGGCAGTTGGGATTTGCCGGAGGTGAAGACATGCTGGTACCGCCCGCCCGTCAGATCGGTGCTGGTCGGCGCGCCGAGCAGATAGGCGAGCCAGAAGCCGATTTCATTGAGACAGAGATTGGTTTTGAGCGGCGGGGTGACGGTGATGTCGCCGAACACGACCTCCCCCTGATCGATCGCGCCGTCCACATCCGCGCCGCCATATTCGCGTTCTTGAATCGGATCGCGGGGTTTTTGTGGGTCGAAGTCGGTGAAGTGGAGCGCCTGCAGGCCGGTGTAAGTCGGCGTGCCGAAGGCGGCCTGCGGGGCCAAGAAAAACGCCGTTTCCGGGTCGCGCGGGAAACGGGGGGTCAGGTCAGCATCGGTGATGGGCATGGGAGGGTCCTTTTAAAACAGGCGAAGAGAAGGGGCGCGTTAGCGGGTCGGAAAGCCCGCGATGGCGCGGTCACGGGTCGTGGCGCGGCGGGCCCCTTCCGGGGCATCGCCGGGTTTGACGCGGCGGATCACGCCATCCGGAAAGACGAAATCGACAGGTTTGACGACCTTTGGGGTGGGTGTTTTTTTGTCAGGCATCGGGGGTGGTCCTTTCAGGTCAGGGGGCAGGTCAGGCGAACAGGGTCTGGGCGTCGAGGATGAGATCGACGGGGATGGAGGCGGACAGGGCCGCGCGGTCGCCGAGGTCAAATTGCATCAGCTCCACCTCACCGACCGACAGATCGAGGAAGGCGGGATCGGGATTGCGCTGCGCGGCAGTCAGAATGGCCCCGATCTGGCTCAGAACATGGTCGAACACGGGGGCGCACCAATCGGTCAGCGTGCCGGACGTCACGACCGACCAGTCAATGACGAAGGCGGGGAAGACTTCGGCGCCCGTGCCGCCGAGATAGGCCTCACCGGACAGTTTTTCGGACAAGACGGCGAGCCGTGTTTCAATCGTGGTTTCGCCGTCCCAGCGTTCATCAATCGGATTGTCGATCTTGACGCCCAAGACGAGCGGCGCAGCCTTGACGCCCGGCCAGTCCGCACTGTCGGGGGCGTAGGCCGCGCGCACATCGGCACGGCCGCCGAAATCATGGGATGACAGGAGCGCCGCGAGCGCCGCTTTGGCCGCGCGGCGCGTGTGGTTCGCGCCGGTGTAGGCAATGGCGGATGCGGGTGTGTCGGTCATACCCGCACCGCCGTGTCGCGTTCGGAGAGGGCCATTTCCTGTTGGATGTGGAAGGCCAAACGGGCGGGATGTCGGCGCGCGGCCTTAGCGAGAATTTTACGGCTGTCGAGACGGCGGCGGGCTTTGTGGGATTTGATGAGGGTGAAGACCGGCACATCGACAAATTCGCCTTTATTGATCCGCGGACCCTGTCGGCGCTTAAGCGGTTTGAGGGATTTCACCTTTGAAAGATTACCGGCTTCTGAGCGCCGCAGACGGGCGACCATCAGATATTGCCCTTTGGCCGTTCGCGTGAGCCGCAGGCTGTCATTGCCAAACCGTCGCCAGAAGGCTTCGATCTTTGTTTCCCCCATCCGCCCGCGCAGGTTTTCGGCGGGGCTGCCCGTGATGGGAATGGGTAAGAATTCCGAAAACTGCGGGCGAACCGTCGCGCCATCCGCATGACCCGAGGCAATCTTCGGGGCCTTTGAATAGATGAGCACACTGGGTTCGTAGGATCGTCCACCCTTTGGATGGACATCGGCCCGCATGGTGAAAGCAATCCGTTTGCCGAGGCCAGACTGCATCACGTCGCGACGCAGTTCCATCTTCGTCTGATCTGCCGTGACCTTTGATCCACCCGCCAAGCCCGAGATGTAGGCATTGGTGCGGGAGGCGAATGTCTTTTGCAGATCGCCGCGAATGGCGAGGTCAAAATCAGTCATGATCAGACGAGGTCCGCGTCCGCGACGTCCGGCGCGGCGGAGAGTTTGAGCAGGCGCTGATGCCCGCCGCGCCCGAAGGACAGCGGATCGGCATCGACGTCAAAGGCGGTATGGCCATCGAAGGTCCGGTCATCCGCCAATTCCAGCCGCGACCCCGTGAACGGCGCTGTCAGGCCGGTCAGGTCCGTCGTCTGGATCTGGCAGCCATAGCCCTTGATCCGGGCCTCAAAGGCCGCGCCGTCCACCCCCTCTTCCGCCTCTGACACGCGCATGATCACAGTGAGGCGGGTCGTGGTTAGATCTGATTGGATCAGATCGGCTTTGATACCGCTGTGTCCGTAGAGCACGCCGAGGTGGCGGGCGACGGCGCGGTCGCGAGCGGTGGGGGTGGACATGGCCGGAAGGGACCGAAGGAAACCGGGGGGCGCTTTATTCGCCCGCCGCCGCCTGTTCTTTCATAAGCTGCACCGCCGCGAGGCAGTCGGCCAGCGTTTCGGCCTGCGCCCCCTCATCCACGCCGTCATTCCAGCCGTCGATGAAGGTTTGGATCTTGGCTTCGGCGTCCGACAATTCTGCTCGCGCCGATGTCAGAGCAGCCTCATGGCTTTCCACCTGATCTTCGAGGGTCTTGATGCGCTTCGCGGCGGCTTTGGTGGACGCGGTCTTTTCGCTCGCAGCCGTGACCTCGTCCTGAGACGCGGCCTTGAGCGCCTTATTGACGGCGGATTTTCCACCTGCGTCTTTCAACAAAGCCATGGCGTGATCGTCCTTCGTCGCGCCTGCTGCGGCGGCGCGGATAATCGCGTCTTGATCCATGCTGTAGGTGATGCCTGCTTTGTAGCGCAAGTTGGTGACGGGATCGAACCAGGTGTCGATGATAGCGGTTTGCATGGGGGTTCCTTTCAGGAGGGGGGATGGGCGATGACAGTCTGAAAAACCCCGCCCACGCCGCGCGAAGGTAACGCGGACAGCGGGCGGGGTTTAACCGAATGTCGCCGGATGGCGGATTACGGCGCGGCGCCCGCGCGGACTTCGACCAAGACTTCTGGACGGTTACAGAGCGGGATTTTGCAGCTTTCCACATCCATCTCGACGCCGCGATCGCGCGACAACTCTTCGGCATAGACATGGATGGATTGCGTCGGCGCAAGATTGACGGCGCTCATCCGTTCAGGCGGGGCGTCATATTCTTGGAACGTGTTGATCGTCCCTTCGGGGAAAGCGTGACCCTTGCCCGCATCGATATAATCGACCGTCGAGCCATCGGCGCGGACGCCCTGCCCGGTGTAGCTTTCGAAGATAGTGTTTTCGAGGATGACCTGACGCTGGGCATTGGGGTTGCCCGCCGTTGCCCGCGACATTGCGATCTGATTGAGCGCCGCGGCGTGGCCTTCGAGATAGACTTCATATTTTGGATGGCGCTTAATTTTGCGAACGAAGTCAGCGGCCGCCAGAACGCGCGGCCCTGTCGTCACATCGCCATTGAGGTTTGTGGCAATATGATCTTCCAGCTCTTCGATCTTCGCAAAGATATCTGAGTTGGCATTATCGAGATCAAAGTAGATGATCTTCTTGGCGATGCCGAATTCATCGAAGAGATCATACATTTCATCACCCGTGCCCGGATCCATCACGACACCTTTGAGGGCGGACATGCGCAGGAATTCATGGGTTTCGTCATGCGGCTGACGTGTTTCCAAAAGACGGCGATTATAGGCTTCCGCCATACTGCGCAGCTGTTCCGGTCCAGGTTGAAAGGCAGTGAAGCCTTGAATGTCGGACGGGGTGAGTGTGTCTTCGGTTTTGAAGGTCGGCACGTCGAACGTCACGAAAGAATCTCGCGCGCGGTTCAGACGCTGCCCCGGCCCTTGGCGAGACACGGAGGACAGCAGTGTGACGCGGTTATTGCGGCGCAAAACGGTAACATTGGTTGTCGGAACGCCGCGCGGCGCGCCGAAGACGCCAAGTTCGCCGACGCGGGAATAGAGGTTCGGCAGGCGGTTAACCGCCGCGCCGATTGTGGTGACTGAGAAAGGGGCTGGGGTAGCGGGCATGATAGGATCCTTTTGGAAGTGTCGGGTCTATGAAAAGAGTGCGACCCGACAAATCGGATCGCGGTTGAGGGACGGGGCCGTTAAGCCGGCAGCCCGTCGACGAGTTTGATGCCCGCAGCGACCATCGCTGTTTTGAGCGTGGTCGTCTGACCCGCATCTGCGGGGAAGTCGATTTCCTTGGCGTTGGCCAAGGCTGGCCCGCCTTCGAGCGTGCTGATCGGGACCGTCGCGCCGGGCTGCACCTCGACATGCGTCAAGCAGAGGCCGGTGAAGGCGGCGGGGGTTCCTGTGTCAAAAACGGCCGGAGTCGCGCCGCCCGTCATGATCGTGCCGGGTTGAAGCGTGACGACGCTGGCGCCGCCATTGGTGAAAGTCCGATTTTCCCGGCTGATTTCAGGATTGGGATCGGATTTGAGCATCGCGCCTAATTCGCGCGGGGTTGTGCCTGTCGTGGTTTGCATGATGGAGTCCTGTATCTAGGGGGCTGAGTGATGGAGAGCGGGTCGCCTAGGCGGCGTGACCGGCCCGTTTGTGCATGGAGGCCGCGCTGGCGATCTGCGCCTGTTCAAAAGCCGAGACTTTCGGTTTCCCGCTACCCGAGCTGCCAATGTTCGGGTCGGGGACGCCTGCGAGGCGACTGCCGGTGGCTTTGCCGGAGGCGGCGAGGATGCGTTGGGCATTATCGACCGTCATGCCGGGGGTGATGGACAGGGCAGCGGCCTGTTGTTCGCGGCCATTGGCCTCTTTCAGGCCTTGGATCGCCTGGGCGGTGGCGGGGTCGATGGCGTCAGTTTTAGCCGCCTTGGCCGCTTTGCGCCGTTTGGGTTTCGCGGACGCCTGTGTGCCCGCTGTCACCGCCGCTGTCGCTTTGCGGGCGATGCGGGTGGCCACGACGCGGGCGGACGGGGCGTCCTCTGACTCATCATCCTCGGCGGCGTCCATGTCCTCATCCGACGCCGCTTCGACGGGTTCGTCTTCGTCTTCGGCCTCTTCCTCCATCGCGTCTGTGTCTTCGTCGTCTGTCATGGCATCGACGTCTTCGTCGTCCATGGCGGCGACGGTTTCGTCGGTTTCCGTTTCCACGGCGGCGGTCAGGGCCGTGCGGTCAAGGCCGGGGGTTTCGGCCATGGCGATAGACGCGGCAGAGGCACAGAGCAGCGCGGACAGAGAGGCGCGGGCACGCAGGGTTTTGATCGACATTGGGGTCTCCTTGGCTGTCGAGGTGATGACCGGAGACATTCCGGCGGGTGACGAAGCCGATTGATCCGGGGGATCAATTGGCGAGGAACCGTTCGGCTTTGCCGGACGGCGGCGCGCTGTCGGTCGGACAGCGGATTTGGGTTTGGACCCGCCGCCGGCCCCAGCATCAGCGGGCGCGGGATCGGCGGGCACATCATGCGGGCCATTGTCGGCAGAGGCTGGTGGGGTGGCGGCGAGATCGGCGAGACGCGCCAAAGCGGCGGCGCGAGTCATTTGGCTGTCGGCGAGGCCGTGGGCAATCGCGTCATCGGTCAGGAAATATCCGGCCTGAAGGTCGCGCACGGCATCGACAGTGAGGCCGCGCGCGATTGCAACGCGGTCAAAGAACATGGCCCCGAGCTTGTCAATTTCGGCTTGGGTTTCGGCCAGTTCCTGTTCACCCAGCGCCAGTTCGGGATGGCCGAAGGCTTTGCGGGTGCCGGTGGTGAAGAAATGGGTCGCGAGGCCTTTGTCGGCGTCGCGCGCGGAGGTGTCGAGACGGCCATAAATGACGCCGATCGAGCCGATCATGGCGGTCAGCGCGCCGTGCAGTTCGGTGGCGGCGCAGGCCACGGCGTAAGCGGCGGAACAGGCGAGCCCGTCGGTGAAGGCGACGATGGGTTTGTCCGCTGACCAATCGCGGATCCGGTCCGAGAGTTCAAAGCAGCCATTGACCATGCCGCCGGGGCTGTCGATATCGAGGAAAATGCCGAGGCAAGCGGGATCGGCCATGGCGGCTTCGATATCCGCCGTGATGCGGTCATAGCCATCGACACAGAGTTCGCCGCAGAGGATTTCGGCACGGTTGAGCAGTGGGCCGTGGATGGTGATCTGGGCGAGATAGGGCTCCGCCATCGATGTGGCGGGTCGCGACGCCAGTGGCAGGCGCGCCGCGGGATGGGTCGCCGCCAGCCCGGCGATGTCACCGGAGTATGCGCTGGCGGCGACGTCTTCGGGATCCGGCAGGGCGGACCCGATCCCGAAAACAGATTTCAGCAGCGACGGCTTGTTCGCCCCGCGGCGGTGGGCCCTGTCAGCGAGCCGTCCGGCGCGGTCCGAATAGGCCTGCGCCAGCATCGACTGCATTTCGGGCACGACGGGCGCGTGCAGCAGCAGCGGGCGGCCCGTGAGGGTGAGATGCAAAGGAATCGTCATCAGTCAGTGCGCCCATCGTTCGGGTTGGTGGGGGCGAGCGCGCCTTCGCGGATGGACGGATCGAGGCCGGCGTCGGCCATCATGTCCATTTCGTCGCGCATGGTGCGAATGCCGTCTTCAAAATCTGCGCCTTGGGACGCCCAGATGGCCGTGCGGGTCGTGAGCTGGCCTTCGAGGTTGAGCAGGTTGGCTTTGGCTTCTTTTTCCGGATCAATTTGACCGCGCGCGGGACCGATAAATTCGCCGCGCACCCAGGCCGCGGGATTGTCCCAGAGCGGGGCGCAGTGATCCGGTACATCGAGCAGGCCGCGGTCTTCGGCTTCGTCGATCAGAGCGAGCACGATCGGCACGGCGATTTGCGCGCCAAAGTCAGAGCGTTGGACCGCGACCTGTTGCCAGACTTCGTTGAACACACCGCGCAGCGTGGAATAGTTGAGACCGCGATAATTGCCCGTGATTTGGCCTTCGAACAGGCCGAGATGGGCAGCAGTGGATTGCATCATGGTTTGGTAGAATTGATCGAACGCGGAGGCGGAGCGCGGCACGGTGTTGAGATCCACACTGTCGCCGGGCATCAAAACGGGAATGCGGGTGCCTTGGAATTCGACAGGGCTTTCGGCGTAAAACGCGGTGCGCGCGTCCTGGAAGCTGGACAGGTTGACGCCGGAATTGTCCGACACGCCGAGGATTTCGGCGACGGATTGCGGATCAAAGCCCGACCGCACAAACGCGCCGAACAAGGCATTGATCAGCGCGGTTTGCAGTTCGGCCGATTTGTACTGGCCGATCATGATGAAGGTTTCGATCAGCGGGCCAAAGGCGGAGACGCCGCGCGCCTGCCCCGGCTGCGTGGTTTCAAACCCGTGAACGACGACCGGGCGGCCATAGGCGGCATTGCGGGGGACATAGTCCCAGATCAGCGTGTCGAGCGCATTGGTCGTGAAGTCACCGGGGTGGCCGCGTTGAATGTGATAGCCGATCGCCGCGCCGTCATCATCCAGCGCCACGCCTTCGCGCAGGTTTTTGGTATCGAACGAGCCGTTGGGATTGGACAGGCGGTCCGTATCGACGACATTGAGCGTGGTTTGCAGAACCGGGTTCCAGCGGTCACGCAGGTTGAGGACGCCGAGCGTTTCGCCCGCCGTTTTCCATTCGCGCCACATCAGGCGGAGCATCCCGCCAAAATCATGGCGGCGGGACAAATCGCAACGGCGCAGCGGATCCGTCGCCCATGTCGCGATCAGCCGTTCAATCGAATCGCCGAGGGTTTTGGCCTCGTCCTTGGTGATCCCGAGCGCGCGGGCATTGGGCAGCGAGCGGAAGCGCCAGCCGGAGCCAATGACCATGCCGACGGATTGGCGCACGCCGGTGGCGGCTTCGGGTTCGTCGCGGACCAATTGGCGCGCGCGGTTGGAAATCGTCTGGCGTTCCCAGCGATTGGCCGCATTGGCCGAGAGCGTGGGCGCGCGGAACAGGGAAAGTTCCTGCGTACTGCCGCCCGCGCCCCGGTGCGCGCCGCGCCCGGACATTGATAGTGCTGCGGCGTGGCGGGAGGCGGCGACGTCGGCGCGGGTCACGGCGCTGCCATCGGGCTTGATCAGGCCCGTTGGGGAGGTTGGGTTGGGAAGGGTCATGGCGGGTTAGCCCAAAATCCTATCGACGTCCCACCGGGCCTGCGAGGGGCCCGCGACGGCGGGCGGGCCGGATTGTGTCGGTCGCGGTTTCGCCCAACACGACCGCGCAAGACAGCGACCGATAGTCCGCTTCCCATTCGCGCAGCTGGGCTTCGATCTGGGCCACGGAGGTGTTGGCGAAGCGGGTGACGTCCGGCCCGGTTTGGACCATCACGGCCATATTGCCGAGCCGTTTGTCGGCCAGCGCCTGACGCGCGGCGGCAATGTCGGTTTTGAGCTGTTGGCAGGTTTCGAGCTGGCTCATGATTGACGATCCCCGCCGGATTTGTTCAGCGGTTGGGTCGCGCCTTTGTTCATGGCGATTTGTTTTTTCATCCAGTCCGGCATTTTGCGCCCGTCGCCGGCATCTTTATCGGATTGGCGCGGCAGCGGGGCGGGTGCGGTGGATTCGTCGCGCGCGAGCCGTTCGAGCGGGGTGAGGTCTGCGGCGGCGCTGTCGAGGGCTTCGCGCAGGAACAGCGTTTCCCAATCGTCCGACGTCATGCGGAACAGGCCGAAGTCAATCGCCATGGCGAGATTATAAACCGCGAGGTCCAATTGTTCATTGGCCTGGGCGCCATTGCGGACCCATTGTTCATGGTCACGGACTTTGTCGACGATCAGGGACTCCGCCGTCAGCTGCCGCGTGAATTCGCTATCGACTTCATCATGCAGGAAGAGGTGGAAGCCTTCGCCGACGTCGCCATTGTCATAGGCGAGCAGCGCATTGGCCAGACCGACATAGATGGATTTTTTGAGCAGATGGGTGTTGAGCAGGGTCAGCGGCACACGCATCGTCGTTTGTCCGTCGCGTTTGAGCCGTCCGCCCTTGCGGCTTTTTTGCAGGGGCGGTTCGAAGCGGGCTTTGGGTCCGGTCATGCCCTTGATGCCGATCACGTCCGGATTGCCGAGAATGAAGCGGTAGGCATATTGGGTGTCCTGCCCGCCCGTATCAGTCCCGAAGCGGCGCGCGGTTTGCGGACGCAGGTGTGCCGAGCCATATTCGCGCGCGAACACGGCGCGCAAGTCCCGCCAGCCCGCCGGTTGCATCGGGTCTTTGTCGATGATGCCGTGGTCGATACACGCCGTGCGCGGACCGGGGCCCCAGGCATAGGTTGCCCATTCGAAGCGGTCGCCCTGCAGGTCGGCGGCGGAGGTCAGGAAGCCCGCCCAATTGGGGACGATGGTGCGGCGGACGGGCGAGGTTTTGATATTGGGCGCGCCGCCCGCCATGGCGAGCAGTTTTTCATCATCCGGCGTGTCCATTTCCGCATCGTAGGCTTCGCCGAGGATCTGTTGCGTGAAGGCGATCATCTTGGCCGGGTTGCCTTTGGCCTGACGGTATTTGCGGTGGATGATGTCCCAGGTTGAAAAGGGCGAAATCAGCTGATGAACGTGGAAGGACTTGTCGCGGCCTTCGCAGTCGCGAGATGTGGCGGCATCAATCTGATCCGCCGGGATGACGCCTTTGATCCGTGTGTCGTCGCCGCCTTGATCTGGCGTGTCTTTTTTATCCGGAGCGGAGGCCGGAGCGGGATTGTCGGGATTGGCCGAGACGAATGTGGGGACCCAGCGCCCGCGCGCATTCATGGCGCGTTTGTGGCTGTGCCCGATCAGGGCGCCGCAGCAGGGCGGGGCCAGATCAACGCGGGCCGTGGTGCCCGATCCGGTGCGGGTGAGTTGCGAGAAGTGCGGGATGAACCAGTCGGCACAATGCGGGCATTCCCATGCCCAGCGGCGTTGGTCGCCCGCGTTGTAATGGTCCGTGACGCGGCAAGAGCCGATGCGTCCGGGCGTGGACGGGATGACGGTTTTGAGCGCTTCGCCGTAGGTCGTGCCACGGGCTTGGGCCTGGTCAAAGGCGTCGCCGCGATCATCATCGGGATCCGGCAGATCCCATTCAGAGATTTCTTCGCACAGGATGAAGCCGACTGTGATCATTTGCAGGTTGGCGGTGGCGTTGGCGGACGCGACCTGCAGGAAGCCGTCGCGGAATTTCTTGCGGGTTTGGGAACTGCGTTTTTCACCGTGGCGGGAATAGACGCGGCGGGCCAATTGCGGGGTCGCCGCGATCATCGGTTCCAGTTTCAGCTCGGCCCATTTGGAGGCTTCGTTATGGGTCGGCAGCACGGCGAGGATGCCCATCGGGGATTCTTCGATGATGCGGCCGATGGCGTTGAGCGCGACTTCGGATTTGCCGGATTGGGCGCTGCCCGGGATGGCGACGATTTGCGACGGGTCTTGGGGTCCGCAGGCGTCCATGATGTCGTTGAGGTAGGGCACGCGGTGCGGATCCCACGGACCGGGAAAGCGGGTGCCGCTTTCTGACGTCATGACGCGGGTGGTGCCCGCCCAGTCCGAAACAGTGGATTGCGTTTGCGGGATCGCGGCTTCGGCGAAGCTGGCGACGAGCACGGAGGCACAGACAAGGCCGGAGAGGATGCGGCGGCGGGGGAGCGTGAGCAGACGCATCAGGCGGCGGCCTCTAACAGCTTCGCCGTTTCGGTTGGATTGTCGCGCAAGTGGGCGGCGGCGGCGGTGAGATAGTCGAACCGCAGGCGCGTCGCCGTCGGGGCGTCGTCAGCCATTTCGGCGAGCAGCTCCGTCAGGGTGGCGGAGACGGCGAGCAGAGCCGCGGCGAAGGTTTCGCGGATGGCGGCTTGGGTCTGGCGTTTCTGTGCGTCGCCAAGGCCGAGCACGGAGATGACGCGGTCGGCGGTATCGGACAAAGCGGGACCCAGCAGGTGATCTTTCAGGACGGTGAAGGTCTCGGCGGCGGCGGCTTCGGTCTGGGCGAGGTCGACCAGCTCGCCTTTGGCTTTGGCGAGGGCGAGTTCTTCGCGTTCGGCCTGCGCGTTTTCTTTGCGCGTTTTGGCGCTGCGGGCGTTGTCGAGCGAGGCAGGGCTGTTGGGAGCGTCGGTGGGCGCGGGCGCGGGTTGGGGGTCGGTGTTGAGGTGCTGGCCGCGCTGGACCTCGCGGGTGAAGGACTGGCGGGCGGCGGCGATCTCGCTGAACTTGACGGCGCGGCGCTTGCCTTTGGGGTAGGTCGGCAGGTCGTGGCGGGCGATGTAGTCCGTGATGGCCTGTCGGCTGACTTTGGCACCTTCGGACACACTGAGCCGCTGGGCGCAGGCGGTTATGGAGATCAATGGTTCTGACATAAAGCGGTGGGCGGCGAAGCCCGGTGGAAAGCGCAACCCTGAATGCGGGAAACGCAACCCTTTTCAAAAAATCCGTAGACTGGAAAATAAATTGCCTAAGGCCCACCATTTACCAGCAGGCCCCGAGGAAGGACCCAAACGGCCTTTTTAGTCGCAATTTCCCAGGATGCCTGATCTACACGATGACTCGGGCCCGCCCGTCAAGAGTAAAACCGCACAAGCTCATCCAACGCCACTTCGAGCAGCCCCACAGCATAGCTCCGCTGCTGCTTATCCCCCGCATATCCAGACCCAGCCCCCGCCGCCGACAGACTCACACCATCGATCAGCACCGCCTTCGCACACGCCGCCGGCAGCGGACGCATCGCCGTCATCGCATCCGCCGCCCGCTGCCGCGCCGCCTGCCCGGACAACGCCCGACCTTCATCCCAACCGCCGCCGCCCTGCACCCGCTCGCCATAATTGACCGAGCCACTGCGCAGATAGCCCGTCCGATAATCGATAATAAACCGCGCCGCCGCACTCCCCATCGCACGGCTCACCCGCCCGCGATCCATAAGAACCCGCACCGCTGGCGGCAAAGCCTCGGCCAACCGCGCCGCCTGACCGTCAAACGGCTTAGCCGACGCCGCCGCGTCCTGCCCGTGAGCCCGCCACGCACTCCGCCGCTTCTTAAACGCCGTCACCGTCTCGCCCGGCGCGCGCCGATCCCGATAATCGCCCCACTCCGCCGTGATCGCGACCGCCCGCATCACATTGCCCAACCCGCTCATGCGCTCACCTTTCCACGGATCAAACGATCCACCGCCCGCCCATCCCGATCCAACCGATCATAGAGCCGACCCAACGGCACAGACCGCCGCCAAGCCAACCGACCCGGAAATAACGCGACACTGTTTTCACCCCTCACGACACTGTTTTCGAATATCGCGACACTACTTATAAGCTCTTGTTCCTGTTCGCTTTTTTTAAAGGTCAATAGAAAAAAACACCCAAAACAGTGTCGTGTGTCGCCATTCCCAAAAAGCATTCGCAAATTATCTCCCTCAATCGGTAACTCGGACGCCGCATCGACGGGCAGTGGGGAAAAATAAAGTTCCGCAAAGTGGCGACACTCGCGGCCTTGACAAATACAAACACCACTGTGGCCTGACAATATCCGCCCCTTCGGGAAGACAGCAGGCGAAACAGGGCGACACACATCCGAATATCGCGACACCAAATCCATGCCGGATTATACGATAAACGATAAATTGTGGCGACGTCGCCCCGGTGCGCCCTTCCCTGTCTGCCCATCACAAGGGGGCGGGGGCAGGAAAAAGGGCGTCGATAAGGGGGGCTAGGCTGGGGGAGCGGGGGCGAAATCGGGCCAAAACCGACCCAGGTCGCACAAAAAAGCCCGGATCAGCAGAGCCAATCCGGGCGATAAGGGGGGTTAGACGCGGCGACGCGCAGCAGGGTGGCGAAGCGCGCCGCTATCGATGCTGAACGCCCGGATTGGGTACACCCACGACGGGCGACGCCGCCTCGATGATGGCCCAAATACGGTCTTGTGATAGGCCGTAATGCCGCGCCAACGCCGCCACATCGACCGCCGGATCACGCCGCCGGATCGCCGCCAATTCGCGCCGGCGGGCCACCTCATGCGCGGCCTGACACGGCCCGCAGGTCACGCCCGTCTCCACGGCCAACGGCGTCGAACAATGCCGACACCGTCCCGTCTCGATCGCCTCACCATTCACGGTTTTATGCGGCATGGTCTGTCCTTTTACTGCGCCGTCGCCCCATCCGGCACGGTCGCGCGCGCAACGGCCGGAATAAACGCGACCTGATCCGCCGCGTCCACATCATCCCTGCGCAATAATTGCAGCACCAACGTGTAAAGCGCCAGCGGACAATGGTCCAGCTGGACGCGCCCGCGCGTATCGATCCAGATTTCGGGCTCGCCATCATGGCCACGCCCTTCAATCCGCCGCAGGCCCAACACATTGCAGGCCATACCCAATACCGACGTCGATTCGGGCGTCGTGTCGCGGGACGGGCTCGGCCCGGGGTTTTCAAAGGGGACGGGAACCTCGCTCGGAACGGCGCGCTCAGACATGACGGCCATCCGGCGCGGTGGTCTCGATCAGAGACGCCCGTCCAGCCAGCAGCGCAATGACAAGGTCCTTGCAGGCTTGCGTGTGCCCATCGCCACTGATTTCGTCGGAAACGTCAATCGAGATACGACAGCCGCGGCTGTTCGTGAATTCGGTGCGCCGGAAGCCCAGCGCGCGGCACGCATTACCCAGCAAACTGCCGGGCAGCGGGGTCGTGTCGATGGGAATGGGATTCGTGGATTGTGTGGTCATTTTATGGACTTTCGATAACCACCAGTTGTCAATCTGGTGGGCGGATGAACCGGGGTTGACAAACCAAAGCACGCGACCGAAAGCCGGAATCGCGGCCCGGCAGCCCCGAAGGACTCCCCAGCCACCCGCCCATAAAAGACGAATTCGCAATAACGCGAGGCAATCTGCGCGCGAGCTTGTCAAGACCCGGACGTTCCATCGGAACGCCTCGGCGGACTCCCACACACCAGTGCCATCTGTCAAGCTACACAATCCACGCCGCAGTCTCGACCAGAAAAACAGCCCGTGTTTCCGGTATAAATGCCGAATTATTCCGCTTTTCTATTGACATATGCCGGATTTTCCGGCATTAAAATAGCATGGACGGGCAATGAAGCCCGCCCAATAAAACATAGAAAGGATGGTGATTATGGAATGAAAATCCCACGGTTGTTTAAGCTGACGGTCAAGTTTTTAGGGTTCAAACTGAAACTGACCATCAAGTTCTAAACGAAGCAGTGTCCCCTACGGGGGGCGCTGCACCGTGACTTTCATTTAATCACCATGATCGAAAAATGCAAGACACCCATAAAACATCAGACGCCACCGACTTCGCGGCCTGGATGGCCGAGATGGACTTCAACAGCCATGGCGGCCAAGCCAAAGCGGCCGAGGCGTTGGGCAAAAGCCGGGACCGCATCCGTGACTATCAAAACGGCGCGGCCATCCCGCGTGACACGCGCCTCGCCATGACCGCCTTGGCGCAGGATCTCCACCCGTGGGACGCCAAAACCCACGGCCTACCCAAACTCCATGTCGGTCTCAGTGTCGATTGGGGCGGCAAGCGGGGCAAAGACGGGGGGAAAAGGGGCGGCAAAAAGGGCCGCGAGAAAGCTTAAAACAACGCCCACGCCGCACCGCCGACAACGACGGGAATGGCCCACCACTGCGCCCCCATGATCCAGCGTTCCCGCCGGGTCATCAGGCTCATCCGGTGCATTTCGATCTGAATATCGGCGCGCTCATG
>ERZ651776.1138-NODE-1138-length-33361-cov-4.729660_pt1 | contig 33361 bp, 23 predicted proteins | sample MGYA00514761_ERZ651776 | MGnify/ENA metagenome assembly ERZ651776
GGGGGGGGGGGGGGGGGGGGGGCGGGGGACAGCCCCCCCCCTCTCCCCCCTCGGATGAACCGTCGCCGTCCTGGGTATCTTCTCAATCCCAGCAGCGTCAACCTCGGCTAAAGCCTCCCTAATCGCCTCCCTATACCGTACGAATTTCTCCACACTCTCCAATTTCTCCCCTAAAACAATGTAATTCCCCGATCCCGGGCGGGCTGAGTCTTCCTTGCGAAAACCGAGGTCGAAGAGGACGTCGACGGCGCCTTTGCAGGGATGGACCTTCGAGACGAAGGTCTTGTTTTCGAGGTTTATTTTTCGGGGGCGATTGGAGAAGTTTTAAGGACGTTGTCAATGTATTTTACTGAGAGGGGGAGAAAAGGGGGGGGGGGGAATGTATGTGGGTTAGTAAAAAGCGAGAATTAGAGACCGACGCGACATTCTAATGAGAGAGCGAGCGCGAGCTTATCTATTTATCTATCGAAGAAAACATTTCTCAACGACGAATAGTATTCGCAACAGCACATGAATAGCAATATCACCCCTGCTCTCAGGAGCTAACCCTATCTCAGAAAACCTTTCCCTATTCTACCATACTTACTCAATATCTGTAGACACGGTGTCGAAACTGCCGTGAAGTTGGAATTCAAAACAGCCTGCAGCGACTGAGGCACCGGAGCGGAAGCCAAAGATGCCATCTCCACAGAAGGTGAGTATTATGGAAAAAATTAGGGTGGAGGAACGGAGTCGTCAGAACTTTAAGGCCTAGTACGGGCACAAATTTCAAGGTGGGACCGAAAGAAGACGAGTCTCTTCACTATTATTATTCTTTCTGGTAAATTAGAACATCTAATTCTAATTTTTCGGGACTGAAGAATAAAACCCTCTACACCGCCGTTTTATCGACTCTCTAAACGCAGCATTGGCTCAAAACACTGTTTGAGTCACAGTGTCATAAAAAGACCCTCAGTGGCGCAAAGGCCTTATACATCTAACTAGTCGAAAAGCGGCATGGAGGACGAGGCGGCTGCCAGGGAGCATGCGGAGCGTATGGCTGCGATCGAAGCAAGGCTGGAGGAAAAACGGCTCCTAAAAGAGCGCGAGGAGCGACACAGGGCGCTAGGGAAGAGCGAGAAAACGAAGGTGACTAAAGTCAAGCAAGTTTTGCTTGATGAAGTATCGGGGGGCTATAATGATAATTATAACAATGCCGGTGGGGGAGCAACAGCAACAGCAACAGCAAGAGCAACAGCAACTGCAACAGCAACTGCAACAGCAAAAGAAGGGCCGAAGATTATTAAATTTATCAGTAAGAAGAAAAGAGAAGAAATGAGAAGGGAGGCTGAGGCAAAGAAAAAAGAGGAGGAGGAGAGCGCAAAGAGCCGCAACAACAACAAGATGAAAAACAACAACTCCAACAAAAGAACCACCACACACACAACCACCGCAACCAACAAAAACAACTCCAAAAAAACCCCACACACACAACTCAACGACGCATCGATCCTGAACCAAGCACAGATTTCAGAAATCCGCCGTGCCTACGTCGGGAGAACTTCCCAAGAAATTGCCATGGACGATAACAAGAGAAAGGAAAAGGAAAAACAGAAAAAACGAACCCAGTTCAAGTTTGAGTGGACCGCTGACGAGGACACGAGCAGGGATAGTAACCCGATATACGATTATACGGCGAGGAAGGTGGGAAAAAAGCGAGAAGTGGACCCGCTGGAACGAATGAGCATCAAACGGTCGAACACCACCGAGAATAACAACGTCTACTCGAAACCGATCGAAAATATGAATGTGCGAGACTGGAGGATTTTGCGAGAGAACCACGACATTCGGGTTCGCGGTGGGAAGGCACCAAATCCTCTCAGGCACTTCAATGAGGGGAATCCTGTTGCCATCCACCCGAGGGTGCTAAGGGCAATCAAAGAGACTTTGCGATACCAGGACCCTTCTCCAATTCAACGCCAGGCCATTCCCATTGGGCTGCAGCGACGCGATCTTATCGGAATTGCAGAAACTGGAAGTGGAAAAACCTGCGCTTTTGGGATTCCCATGTGTCACCATGTCTTGAGCATGCCACAGAGTGTACAAGACACTGTCAGCGACAATGGCCCTCTAGCGTTGGTTATGGCACCGACTAGAGAGCTGGCAATTCAGATTGACGAGGAGCTCGGGAAACTTTTGAGTTTCAGTGGAGGCTTAAAAACTTTACCAGTTGTGGGAGGTCAGGACATCGAGACGCAGGCTTTCAAATTGAGGAAGGGTGTCCACATTGTCGTCGGAACACCCGGTCGTATGGTCGATTGCCTGGAGAGCTCATACATGGTTCTTAACCAGTGTAACTACGTAGTTCTAGACGAGGCTGATAGGATGCTTGACCTGGGATTTGGTCCTGAAATGAAGATCATCTTGGACAGCATGATGGAACTCAAGTCAGAAAATGAGATGGAGGCATATGAGCAAGAACAGAAAGATCTCATGGCAGTCGCAGCGGCCGAAGGCACAGGCCAGAATACGTCAATTGATCCGACTTCCCTTCGACGTCTGACGGCAATGTTTTCTGCGACGATGCCCGCCGAAGTTGAGCGGCTGGCGAAAGAGTATCTCCGACACCCTGCCATTATTCAAATAGGAGACCAGGACAGCGGGAAGAACAAGCGCATCGAGCAGCGCATTTTATATCTTGCCTCGGAAAGGATGAAGGACAGCAACCTTCAAAATATCCTATCCAATTCTGGAAGAGACGAGAAAATCATCGTCTTTGTCAACGAGAAAAGGACAGCCAACCAGGTCGGAACTTTACTGGATAGAAAGAACTTTGGCAAACCCGTCGTTGTGCTGCATGGAGGAAAGCAGCAAGAGGAGCGAGAGGCAAATTTGGCCTTGTTCAAGAGTGGCGGCGCAATTCTCGTCGCTACCGACGTGGCTGGACGTGGTCTAGATATCCCTAACGTCAGTCACGTAATTAATTACGATCTTCCGGGGCGCTCCATTGACAATTACTGTCACAGGATTGGGCGCACTGGCCGAGCCGGCAAGAGCGGTATAGCAACCAGTTTCATGACGGATAAGGACGAGCAGATCATGCGGCCGCTTCAGCAATATCTCGAGAGCACTAAGGCTGCGATTCCTCCCCAGATGGTTGAGAAGCTAAGGAAGGGTGATCACGACAATCGACTTTGATGATGGGTGTTGATGTCGATGTCGATGTCGATGTTGATGTCGATGTCGATGTCGATGTTGATGTTGATGTTGATGTGATGGATGATGATTTGATTTCAGTCTCAGAAATAATGGTGTAATGTTGTGATTAATATGAACGAAGTAATTGCCGCATTAATGTGCTGTGCTACTCTCTTTACGTCATTCAATTAACTCCCGCCGTCCGTATCAGGACCGCCACCACCATTGTCGTCGTTTTTCTTGAAACCAGAATCTGGTGCTATGCTAGCTGTCAGACCTTGTCTTTGCAGACCTAAACAATATGTCTCAGCCAGGGCCTTCCAGACGATTATTACAGAAGCCTGGCCCGCACTGTGCGTCTGCACCGTGATTTGATGCGCTTTCTTCCGAGACAATTGCTTCACAACTTTGACAATCGAGTGGGTCACATAGTCAAAGGTGTGAATCTCATCATTGTGCAGCAGTACCCGCCACATACCCTCATTTTTTATCTTTTCCTTGGCCTTGGCCTCCACTTTCTCCTTTACCTTCGTCAAAACCTGGTACGAGTGAGATTGTACAAAAGTTAGATAAGCAATTCTACACAGAGACTGCACAGTCGAAACCGGAACCTCACATAACAAAGTGCAGAGAGTTGTCTTCATTGCCATCGCAATCGCAGCCACTGCCCAGGCTCACCTTGGATTTTCCTTGCCTTTCCCTATCCATCTCACCCCCACCCCCGCCACCTTCCTCCGCAAACAGAGCGCTTGCCCCACACGGCCGCAAACTCCTCGAGGTAGGGACTGAGGAGGTGGACGAGGGGAAAACAGGCTGGCCGTGTCGGCGAGAAGAGGGGAAGAAAGAGAAGGACCTCGACGCCGAAATCAGTGCCAAAAGCACTAATATTTTCATCGGGCCCAGTAAGTAGATAATAAAAAATATATGAGGGCACTTTGGATGTATAAATTTAAGGGAATAACATACCCCACAATTTCCCGTCGTTTATCTCTTCTCGTGCTAGCAACACCGACCTTTTGACACACTACTTGCGGCTCTAAAGGACAGGGCAAGAAAGAACGCAGCATCGATAAAGCTAGAAACTTCACTATCCTTCGTTTGGACAGGGGAAACTGAAACTGGAGTAGCTCCTTCATCATCCCGCTTCCCACATTGCGGCAACCACCATGCCCATCCTGACTTCAATCGCCCGGCTTAGCGATGCGCTGATTCTTGTTGCCTCCGTCTCCCACTCCTTGACCTCAATTCCTGCAGAGTCCCTTGATATGTATAAGTCTCAGGGGAAGCTAATATTGAGGCGGCTTAACGCTGGGACAGTTAAAAAGTGCAGTATCGAATCGGGCTCCTGCATTTTTCATTACGTAATAACGAACGGTGTGATATATCTAACGCTCTGTGAAAAATCGTACCCCAAGAGGCTGGCATTTTTGTATCTCGATGAGATTTCCGATGGGTTCATCATGGAGCTGACAAAGGACTACGGCGACCAGTGGCAGAACAAGATCGACACGGCCGCGCGGCCGTACCAGTTCATAAAATTCGACAAGTTTATCCAGCGGAAGCAGAGGGAGTTTATGGACGTGAACAGCCGGGGAGTAAAGGGGAAGCTGGAGGAGGACCTCACAGAGATTCAGAGCATCATGAAAAAGAACATCCAGGAGGTGCTCAACAGGGGCGACAAGCTGGATCATGTCTCCCGCGTCTCGTCAAATTTGGTGCACGAATCTAAGAAATTCAAGTGGGGTGCCAAGAAATTGAGCTTCCAGGCCATGTTGAATCAGTACGGTCCCATTGCCGCTTTGGGGTTCCTCTTCTTGTTTATAATTTATTACAAATTTTTCTGGTAAACCGGGGGGAACGACGACAACGACTTACAAAAGGTCAGATTGGACAGAGGGAGAGAACGGGTTAATGTGATGTAATTAGAATTTGATTAAGTACCGCTAGCTATGTGTTGACGAAAACATCTTTTTTTTGAGAACGAACTTTTTGTCTGGGAATTTGTTTCCGCGCCGCATTCTGATTCAAGAAAAAATCAACTTGGCACCAAGACAGGCCAAGAATAACACACCATCTTAAAGAAGGCAAAGCCATCCCCCGAGAACTTTGCTGTCTGTCTTTTAGGGTTAGAAAAATACATATCGAAGTGCCCTTTCTGAAATGGCACCGCCCCCTGCCTCTTCGAAAAAACCCAAACCTCCCTCTCTTCCTGCAGGGAACAATCCAGAGGATCAAAAGCCTAATACAAAATCGAAGCCTGCGCAGCGCCCTTCTCCACCTTCGACAAAGCAAAAGCATCGTCACGTCCCTACGGCAGGTGATAGTTATAGTGTTGGGGGTGTGCCCGGGTGTGCCCATCATGATGCTAAAGATGCAGCGGCGGTAAATGATCTGCCCCCCCCACCCCCACCCCCACCGCTCCCGATGCCCTCTACACCAATCTCGCCCACGACTGGCGATCCACTCCGATTGACTCTTACTGGCGCTGGGCCGAGCTTGTCGGAGGCCATTGGGGCTGCCAATGCACTGGAGAGGGACATGGAGGGGGTTTTGGAGGGGTTGGAGGGGATGAAGGAAGAGGCCGAGAGGTTAAAGAAGGCGAAACAACGAGAGCAGCAGGACCAAGAGGAGATGCAGGATCAGCAATTTCAGCAGCCGAAAAACTCCCCCCAACAACAGAAAACTCCAAGTCTATCGCAATCGATGCGCAAGCCCCCCCCTCCTCCACCAATAACCCCCCCTGTCTTAACGACAGATCCCACAGCAAAGCCATCATACTTAGCGTTCTTTTCTCCGAAGCACCAGCAGTTCTACTACGAGAACGTCCGCACAGGCTGTGTGAGCTGGGAGCACCCGGTAGATGTGGGTGGCGGGATCGTTGATGGTGAAAGGTGGGACGAGAACGGTAGGAGCTGGGAAGATTACAGGGGAGGTGTTGAAGGTGGGGTAGTTGGGGAGGAAGAGGACGCCGGGGGGGAAGACGGTGTTCGCGGGGCAAATTACATGAAGGGTTATAACAATGACTTGGGAAGGGGAGCGGTGGAAAACTATCTCAGAATGCATGCTAGTGTCGACGAGGGAGGCGGGGACGATGGCGGGGACGATGGCAGGGACGATGGCGGGGACGATGGCGGTGCCTCTGAGGATTACAAGAGAATGAGCGGAATCCCTGAGGAGGGAGAAATCGGTTCGTCCTCCTACCGAAGCGACAAAAAAGAGGAAGATGAGGGCGGCAGGAATAATGACAATAGCTACGAAATTGGCGAGGAACGCATGATTTCTTTCTCTACTGCTCGTAACTTGTTCCGTGCTAAGTCTTCCTTTGACGCAGACGATGATAATTCAGACGGCAGCCCTTCCCCGGCACTCCCCAGCGCGAAATATTATGCGAAAAAGGAGGAGGATGAGAGGAAAAAGAGGGAAGAGGAGGAGAGAAAAAATCAAAAGCAACGGCAACAGCAGCAGCAGCAACAACAACAACAAGAACAAGAACAAGAACAAGAGCAAGAGCAAGAGCAAGAACAAGAACAAGAACAAGAACAAAAACAAAAATTGAAAGTCACAACGACTGCCGCCATCTCCGCCTCCATCCCTGACTCGCCTTCAACGCAATCTCAAAAATCTACTACAACCTCTGGCCCGTCCATATACGAGCGAGAGGTGGCTCGTGCTCAAAGGCAAGCGGAGAAGATCCAGCGGCTCCGCGTGGAAAAGATCCAGTCCGAAATGTCACAATGCAAGGCCGGGCCTCGGATAAACAAGACTTCCCGGGCAATGGTCGGGGGGAGAGATAGACCCGGGGGCACGATCGGCGAAAGATCTCGCGAGATGGAGGAAGCAAAGAGAAAAAGGATAGAGCTTCTGCGCAAGGAGAAGGAGGACGAGGAGACCAACTTTTCATTTAAACCCGATCTTTCTCACGGTAAAGATCGGAACAGACTGGACAGCAACGCGAGCTTTATGAGCGCCAAGTCTAGGATCAGTGCTCCGACATCCGTTCCAAAGCGGCCGACATCTTCCTCCGCGGGAAGCAACAACTTAACCGACCTTTCATTCCACGAGCGGCAAGAGAAGATGGCGGCTGATAAAGAACAGAGAATACGGTTGGCACAGGAGCGTGAGCGGCACCGGAAGGCGGAGGAGTGCAATTTCCAACCCAAGATCACCTCTAAATCACAGGTAATGGTAAAAAAAGTAAGAGACCGGCAGGTGAATGACTTGGTCAAGATGGTTACGGATAACTACGGCACTGTGGATCCTGACGAAGCCAAGAAGGTCGTGACTGCAATCAGTGGGAAGGCTGGCCAGAGGCTCAACTTGCAGGCGAAAATCCAGAACGAGAAGAAGAAAAAAATGATAAACGAAGCAGATCAGGTAAGGTCCACTGTCTATACTGCATTTGTATGATATTTTAGCGGTGCCGTGTCGATGTTGACCTCACCACAATTTCTAACCTCCTTTCTCGGCGTAGCATGCAAGAATAACGGCGAAGCCAAAGATCGACTCGATTAGCAGCCAGATTGAGCGTCCAGGAGAGGTCAGCAACCGCCTTTACAACGAGCGATACAGACAGCGAGCACTGAAAAATGATCTGATGAATCGTTATGAATCGGAAAAGGACTATGACCCCAAGACAGGTCAGAAACTCTTCCAACCCAAGATAAACAGCAGGAGCGATAAGATTGCCAAGTCTCAAAGGTGGGACGAGGATGTTCAAGTGGAGGTGAGTTGAGTATTTTTTCGTAGGGAATCGGGGGCTAGCTCCATAAGTCTTCTTTTCTGACCACATCACCTCCTCTTTTTTATCTTTATCTTTTTCTTTTTGTTTTCTTCTTGTTTCTCCTCCTTCCTCGGCGCAGAAGGAGCGGCAAAACTATGCAAATGCCGCCCCCCAGGTCGGACGGGACCACTGGCCGATGGAAATGGCGCTTAATAATAGCGGCAGCGACCTTGCTACTCCCATTGAAGACCGCTTGATCAACCGGGGCAAGGTGTACACTGCTCGCGCAGAGGCAAAAAAAAAGTTAGTGGACCAGCGCCTTGTCCGCAAGACCGAGAAACCTAAGATCAACGAGACCTCGGCAGCCATCGCGAGCCAGCTGGAGCCTTCATCACAGCGTCTAAACAGGCCTATTGGGTCCGTGAAGAAAGAAACACTGGCATCAATGGAGGAGTTCAGCTTCCAGCCCAATCTTATCTCCAATCCAGAGTCTCACAAACTTGCCCCCACGCTCCACCAGCAGCGGTCTTCTCCCCCCCAAAAGAAAAATAATTCGACTCCTGCCCACATTTCGGACGATGCAAACAATATAGCCAATCGCTCGGCAGCTTGGGAGGCCGCCCGCCGGGAGCGCGCTGCCCAGGCAAAACTCGCGAAGGACCAGCTTGAAGATGCGCAGTTGACTTTCAAGCCCAATGTAGACAAGAGGCGCGGAAAGAATGATACGATGTACTCGAGGGGGTCCATTGCAACCCGCAGCAAGCAATGGATGGAGGTGAAGGAAGTGAAGGCTAGGAAAGCGAGAGAGGAGAGCGAGAGAGGGGAGCTAGCGGGCTGCACATTTAAGCCAAATATTACTAGGGCAGCACCAAGTGGGGATGATGGTGAAAAAATGGCGCCGAATAATACGATCGAAGGTTCCGAGCTGTCTCGCCAGTCAGAGCTCTTCCATGATCACACTTTTACCTCAACCTCTACAACTACCAATACAAGCCGGCAAAACCGCCGCAAGTCTGTCGAGCAGTCTCTCCGTGAGCTCGATGACTTTATCGCAACTGAAGGAGACGTCCTCAATACATCTTATCAGCACCCCTCTGACAATTTTGTTGAGCCTGCTTCTGATGATGACGACTCTGGGATGATTTATTACGAGGAGGACCACCTCGATGGGGCTCCTGAAGGGATGGACGAGATTTTGCCGGCAGGCTGGCTCAAATTTTTGACCGAAGATGGTAAGCCTTACTACCATTGCGCATTAACTGGCGAAACAAGCTGGAGCAGGCCTGATTCCAAACAGATGTTCGTAAGCACGCCGGCAAAGAGTCTGAGTAAGCAAGTTCGGTCAAATTCGATTGACGACAATGATCACGCCAACCTGACCACAAGTGAGAACTGGATAGATGCCTATGGCAATAATTTCGACCGGGAAGATGACCAACAGTGGCGGCGATGAATTGTAGAAAAGAAATGGGTTAGGGACTTTTTCATTTGTGCAAATGAATATGGACCACCAAGCTGAAAATAAGCTTTAGATTTTTGTCTGAAGTTCGACCTTCGTCACGTGTGTTTTACAAGCTTGTCCTAAATCATTCGTAGTATATTTCTTAATTTAGTCAAACAAATTATGGCACTAAAGAAATCACCTCACCCGCCCTAGTTTCGTGGTTAGCATCGCGTATACCTTGTCTGTCCTTTCCTGCAATGTAGCGATCTGCAACGAAACGATGTCATTATTTTCGAAGTTTGTGGTGCTCGGCATTCGTGACTGCCTACCGCTGAGTTGAGGCATTAATCTCATGTCCCCACTGTTACGGTTCCTCCTTTGACCTTCGTTCTCCACAACTTCATCCCTGTCATATGCTTCCGCAACTGTATTCAGCGGGCCTTGCATCGAGTTGCGGGTGCCTGCTGACTGCGACTTCATCGCTTTTATCTTCACCTCTTCTTCTTTTTTAACTTCCTGGTCAATCTGGTCTTGGATGGGCTTGATGAAACTCGACCTTAATGACGTCTTCTCAGCAATGGCCTGTTCTGCGTCAACATCCAAATGACTCTCCACGAAAGATTTCATCTCTTCTTCTGATTCTGGGTCGTCGAACTCAACCAGGTGTCTCATATTGCTCATGAGCTGCCGGCTCTCTATGGCATCCACGACCGCTGCCTCAATTCTTGATTGAGTCTGGCCAAGGCTCACTCCGGTGAAACGCTTGCTACCAGCAAGGCTACTGTTGCTACTGCTACTGTTGTCCTTCCCCCCATCCTTATCTTTTGACATACTGTCTCTATGCTTTTTCCGCTTGGCGTTGTGTAGTTTCCTCTCGGTGACCAAATTCTTCATTTCCTCGGCAAACTCAGGGCTCTCTCTTAAGATCTCCTCGAATACTTCCTGGACGAGCACGTTAACCTCACAGATGGTCCGCGCCTGGACACTAGTAGTTCGTCTCGTCTCCATGAGCAAACTGACTTCGCCGAAAAACTGCCCTGCGTGCAAGAAAATGTGAGCGTCACCTGTGCTGTCTCTCCGTTTTGCCGGGTCTTCCTTAGCAGGGATTATTCCTTCCGGTTTAGGATCGTCAATGTATACTTGGACGATGCCCCTAGCAATAATGTACAGCTCGCTTCCAATGTCACCCTTTAAAATAATCCAGTCTTGGGGGAGATACACACGAGTTTGAAGCTCCATGCAGATTTTGGACAAGAACGTGTCGTCCACTCTCTCAAACAGGCTAACTCCTTGGATCACGTCCTTGTACAAGAATAGGGCTAGCTTGCCGCGAAGATCCGATGACATCCCCCGATCATTCATTAGCATAATTTTGTCGTCATACTGCTTCTGATTGACCCACAAATAATCATAGTAGGCGAAGACACGGTTCTGGAGATCCCAAGGCACTTTATAGTACTCGCACTCGGCTTTGACTCTATCTAGCTTTATACGGAAGGCAGCGCTTGCCTGATAGCGAGAATTTAAGACAAGGCCTAGCTGTCCATACAAAACTGCTAGGTTCGCAAGGCCGATCATGAGGACAAAACAGACAAACACAAAGTGGAGGGAGTCGGCTTCGTAGTTCTTGAGCATCCCAACAACATTTATAGGGCAGACAACGTCGTCCTGGGCGAGGACGACGTTGTTATGGTAGTCGAGGTACTCGCCATCAACGAAGCGGGTCGCATTGATGCTGACACCGGTCACATTGTTGATTTTGTTCATGTTCGCAGCCATGCATCCAATCGGCGATAAAGCCCCACCAACCCATGAGCTCATCGGCGACCCCACCATCATAGATAGAGATAGAAAGAGTGATTCCGCGTAAAGCTCGAACACCATTTGCGTCGAGCAAAAATGAGGAAGATTGCACTCGGGAGTATTGTCGAAATCGGTTTGGGATAGCTCAGCACAATCGCTAAATGTATTTGGTAGGAACATATACGTGCCATCGTTAGCATCGCTAATGTAAATGTCTTCGTTATTAACGCACGCGTCCACAACCCAACATAGCCCACAGGCTGCAAAATGGAGGGCAGTGAATGTAAACATGATTGCAAGTGTCAAGCCATAAAACCGCGCATACCTGCCGTGGAGATGTGTCAATAATGGTTGGTGGTATTTTGTATTTTTAGTCCCCAGTTCGGAGGGAAAAAAAGAAATGGGTGAGTAATCTTGCTTGGCAGTCCTGCCTGCATAAGAAATGGTCTCCCAAAAAAAAACTCACTTGGAAAAAAACCTGATCACCCTCGTCATTCTCAGCAACTTTGGAATTTTGAAATACTTCGTCAGCTTGAGACTTTTTCTCGCTCCACCAGTAGTTGACGCACCCGACGTAGCAGCAATAAAGTATTCCCACGGCACACTTGCGACGACATCGACAAATAGATAAGTCTGAGAGTAGTTCTTGGCAATTAAGTTTGCATCCATCACCATCACTCCATGGTCCACATAGCCAGTCCGGAAGTTCAAAAAGACGTCCATGATGAACCAAACGTCCAAAAACAAATTAAGTGCTGACAGGGTATTGCCAGTCTCGAATTCGGAAAAGCCTGGTTGATTTTACAGTTTGGGTTGGGGTGTGTTTCATGTTTTTGTGTTTTTGTGTTGTGTGTTGTGTGTTGTGTGTGTGTGTGTGTGGGTGTGGAAGAAGTGTGTAAGGGTTCGGGTTACTTTTTTACTCAGTGTAAATGGACTGGACAAACATTACGCAATGACTACTCACCGACATAGAAAGGCACGAGCCAAATCAAGTACAAAACGCTCAGCGCCGTCAGCATATCCCACCACAACCTGTACCTACTCTCCGGATGAATGAGCCAGCGGTTTTGTTTGACTTCTTCTGTCGTCATCATCTTCTTGATCTCCTCCTCGCTCAAACCATCTTTTTTCAAGCTATTTCGCCTCACCACATTATATATCGCCTTCTCATTTGTCGAGTCGTGCAGGATCTTCAACTGCTTGGTATCACCAAGCCGAAAGTATCGCACCCACCAAGCGGGCTTTTTCTCAAAAGAAGAGTTACCAACTGACATCCTGCGCAACTGTTTTCGGCTTCGGCTAAGGCTGTGATAAGCGAGTCCAAGCATACGAGGAAAAAAAAAATTAGTTAAAAGTTTCCCTGAATGTCTCTCTGGTGGAATGAATTGGAGTAACTGCTGTGAGACTAACCTGTCTTTCTCAGAAGACAACCTGAGTGGCGGCGGGCTAGAACCCGAGGACGACATATGAGATACTAGTGAAGAGCTCAACTATATCATTATCTCCTAAAAAGTGCAAGTCTTTATTAATGATCAGGTATCTGGCACAAAACACAGAGACACACAAAAAAAAAAGTGAAAAAAGAGAGCCTAAAAATGGGGAATCTCCAAATTTCTCCTGCCTAGATAGACACTTCTTTGGACTAGTTCTTTTTTTCATTGCAAGGACAAAGACATCTCAAATTGTCGGTGAACATCTTCAAAATTGAAAACTAAACCTGGAAACCTCCACTTTCAACAGTTACAATGCATATTGGGTCAGAAGATGTTGAGCTTAATGCAGTCCACTCTATGTTCAAGGCATATGATACGGACAACAGCGATTCTATGAGCCTATCAGAGCTGCCGAATCTGTTGCTCGATATGGGATTAGACTTAGGTGGGGAGGATTTGAGGGGGGAGTTTGTCACTTTTGATGTTAGCGGCGATGAACGGATTGGGTTTAATGATTATTTAAAGTGGTGGAGAGGCGATTCTGTTGTTGTCAGCGACGGAGCCAATTGCGAAGACGACGTTGACGGAAAAAACATCACGACGACTACCTTGAACCTGAGCAAGACTGAGCGAAGACAAAGAAGAAAAATATTGCTTGAACCAAGCGTTTTTCTGTTCATCTACAAGACCAGGTGCAAGCGCAGCGGGGGCACGCGATACTTATTTTTCTACGAGAGCGGAAAGTTGCAATGCGGTGAATTGTCCATCGATTTTAGCGACTCTATAAATTTGATTCCTACTGGTATAAGTGAAGCCATCACCAGTGTCGGTAATGTCGATACAATAAATGCATCGACAACAAAAATACTCAACGCAAAGTCTGTAGTACGCAGCACCAGACTCCCACCCTTCTCCAAAGAATATATATTCAGTATGACGACGGCTTCTCCCACTGAACCCTACCAACTGAAAATCTCGACAAGTTTTGTAGGGCTTCCCCCTCCCTCCAACGACCAAAGTACTGGTGCATTTCTCAAGCGTGCCCGGAAAAATAACGAGGAGCACTTAACGAAAATGTTGAAGCACCAGTTGGATGTTGAGATGCGCTACGAAAGTTTTGACCCAAATTATTGCAAAAAATCGGAGTTGGTAAATGTGCAAAATCTTAGCGACGGAGGCCGCCTTTTCATCGATTTAGACTTCCCTCCCGTCTCGGCGAGCTTAGGGAAGCCGGGAACCTCCTCGGCTACATTTTGCCGGGACTACACGGAGTTTACATGGCAGCGATCGGGCGATCTTGTTGGCAAAGAGTACTCGCCTGTGATTTTTTCTGATGGTGCTGATCCTGCAGATATTCAGCAAGGATATCTCGGTAACTGTTGGCTGATGTCAGCATTAGCCGCAATCAGTGAGCAGCAACATCTCGTTGATCGCCTATTCGTAGATGTGAGTTGTTTCGATTGCGGGATGTTAAGGCTTAAGGTTTGCTCTGGTGGTGTTTGGGAGACAGTAGCGCTTGACGATTTCTTCCCATGCTTTCCCACAGCTGGAGTTGTATTCGGGAGAAGCGAGAATGTTCGCGAGATGTGGGTTCCTCTCGTGGAGAAAGCTTTCGCTAAAGTATCTGGAAGCTACGGTGCGTTGGCGGGCGGGTACGCCTACGAGGGCATGATGGACTTGACTGGTTGTCCAAGTGAAATGATGGTGCTTGGCGACAAGGAGGTGGCCAAAAGGTTGAGAAGCGGAGAGGTTTTTGGTGATATATTATCTTTTTTGGAGAAGAGATTTTTAGTTTGTTGTAGCACGGTCGAGAAAAAGACAGATGCGGTCGAGGAGGAGGGCTATCAAGAGAGGTCCGGATTGGTGAGGAACCATGCCTACACCTTACTCAACGCTGTTCGCCTGAATCTGAATAAAAAGGACATTATGCTATTACAGGTTCGGAACCCTTGGGGGGGGTTTGAGTGGAATGGAGACTGGAGTGACAATAGTATTTTGTGGACAGGAGCCATAAGGGAAGAGATAAGTCGACGAATCAACGTTGGCGTCGAAGAAGTGGTCAAAGAAGGTGATGGCACCTTCTGGATGAGCTACGACGATTGGCAGAGACACTTTTTCAGTTATAGTGTTTGCAAGGTCGTTTCTTCAGGAGGACAAGAATGGAAGGTTGTGCGACAGAAAGTCGAGTTTGTGATGGAAGGGGAGGAAGAGGAGGGAAACAATGGGGATGTAAGAGGGAGGGGAAAAGGGAAGGGCGGAAGGGGAGAAAACTTGAAAAGCAAAACATACCGACTTAGCGTAGAGGGCGATAAGACAGAGGTTATTGTTGGGCTGCACCAAAAAGATTCGCGGCGTCGTGTGCATTTGTCTGGGAGTTCCGACTGTGACACGTGTGAGGCGGAAGTGGACGACTATTTCGCTGTTGGCATCTCGGTTCTGAAGAAGCCACGGGCCAATGAGACGCATCCGAGAGCATTGGGAATCGGTGGTTACAGCTTGGTAGCGCACACTCCACTATGCAAAGAAAGACAAAACCAGGTTACAATGAATTTGGATAGTGGGGTTTATTTGATAGTTTTGTGGACAACAGAAACAGGCAGTGGGGGGATCAGGGGGGGGATGGGCGGGAGAAGGTTAGAGGAAGCCATGTTGGACAGAAAGAATGACGAAAGTAGTTGTTTGGAACAGAAATTAACAAGCGTTCTAGGCGACGTCTTCTCGCGTTACGACGCTGACAATGACAGCTGCCTGAGTGAGAGCGAGGTGTTGAAGATGGTGGACGAATATATTGTTGGTTGGAATGGGAACGGGAGTGGTGAGAGTCAGGCTAGCAGGGGAAAGAAGAAGAAAGGCGGAGGGAAAAAAGGGGACAAGCAATTAAAAGAGAACGAGGAGATTATAGAAAGGAACGGGATGATTAAATTTTTGCAAGGGAGAATGACAAAGCGCAAATTTGTGCGTGCGCTGAAGGAATTATTCTTTGCTGACATGGACAGGCAGAATAACGAAAAAGAAGGAGGGACAAAGGTTGAAAGCTTCGTCTGCAGGCTATTGGCAGCTCTAGGTTATGACGAAAATCTGGAGCTGGTCAACAGAATAGACGCCACTCTAACCGTGCACTCGGACAAAAATGTTGAAGTTGCCTGTGCTGGTTTCAATAGCCTCGCATTGTCGGATGCCATGGAGCTCCCCGTGAAACTCTGCGGAGAAAAAACTGACGCTCAAGAGATGGGATTACAGGTTTGTGTTCTTTCCAGTGCTAATTGCGCCATCATTGGGGTCTGCAACAGACAACCAAATCAAGTAGTATGCAAGATCACTGTTTCTGAAGAGAGTGACTGTTTGTGCATCGCTGGAAACCACACTATTACCAAGACTGTTGGTAGGGGTGGCTTCGAACTATTGCATATCCTACAGAGCATCGCCAACCGTGAACTCGTCTGGGATTTCGACATAGCTGCGAGGCAAAAATAAATGAAAAAAAGTGGAGTAGTTTTTTTGGTGCCTTCTCGTCTACCTTTAAAAGTTTTTCTTATACGTCTACGACGAGTCAAGCATCAAAGTACGTGGGAGTGGGGAAATTAAAATTTGCGATTCGATTTTTTTTCAGCCTTTTTTTTCATTGAGGTTGGGCTGTCACTTTCATTTTTCATTGACACGTGATTGAAATTCAGGAAATTGGTCAGACAGCTCAAAAAGCATTAAATCAGCAAATATTTCATATTTTTTCTCTCAGATACCTCTCAAATACTAACTTCAACGGCATTCTCACACAATTTTCCTGTATTAAGACCAATAAACCAACCCCCCAAGAGTTGAAGTACAACAAGATGGAGTCTGCCCCAACATCTTTTTTGGCCTCACAAGTAGCAATACTGACCGATATTCCCGGAAATTTATCGGTGACTGACTATCAAAACATTTCACTCACGAGCTCTACTTTTGGTGTTCAGTTACCCGCCAGGAGACCACGCCTGGTGACTCCCTTTCGTGAAACCGAATCCCACAACCAGACGACACCTACCCCAAACAGTTACATGAAAGAACATTTCCCTCAAATAAGGGACTCAATTGCAACAGGGCAAAGGAATCGCATACGCACAGTTACCGACGATGACTCATCTCATTTGAATCATGTTTCTGTCAAAAGTGAAAATGAGGATGTTTGCATGTCAGTCGGAGTTGGTGTGGGTTGCTTCTCTGCGAATGAACAAATGTCTCTCCCCCTGCCTCCTCCACCGTCTAAAAGAAGATCGCGCACTCCATCCCCTCGTCAAATGATCCCTCTTCAAAATACATACGGTGTCTAAAAATACTCTCTCTTCCTAGGCTGAACAACTCTCTCATCCTCGGCTGAACAACTCTCTCTTACCCGGGCTGAAGCTTGGTCGGACAAGCTCTCAGTACAGTAGAAAAAAACATACGAAGAATGATATATTTTGTTACAAAATGTAATTTTTACGTCCAAAATCAACCTCTTCATCCAATGTAATATGCGCTCCCTTTGCCTTGATTCTCATCAGCCACATTTCTCAAGTCTCGATTAAATGCCCACAACGCAATTTAAACGAAACGTCATTCAACATAGCTTAATGTCTTCATTGCTTCAAGCGACCCTCACTCCCACGTAAAACATAAATACACGGCCTAAAAAGCGAGAGCCTTCTTGATGGCCTCCACCACATCAGCCCTTTCTTCCTCCGTCTCACAGCGACCTTTACCCGCCCTTTTGCTGTGGATGAGCGCACCATCGATCTGCACGAATACATGTCAGCAAGAATGACAGTGGGGCGTTCACCGGCATTGCGAAGAAATGCAGCGACAGGGCCTCACCTTTATCTCAAAATTACCAGTTGTGCCAGGGTCTTCACTGCCAATAACTTCTACTTCACTGTCATCAAAGCTTCCAAGCAGATGATCCCGGAGCGATCGAAAATACTTCCCGTACCCTCAACCTGTGGAGCCAGTGTGAGCTACCGTTTCTTGGAAAGGGGAGAGGGGGGGGGGGTTCTGTGCTTTTGCTGGCAGAATTCCTTCTCCCTTAAGCGTTTAAATTTGATTCTTACCGCCGCAATATTGCACCTCAACTTTCACCATTCTTGATCTCTATGTCTGAGAGAAAAATGAAACAATTTATTATATACCTTGATTCGTTCTGTCATATGCACGTACTTACTTACTTCCTGCACGTATTTTACAGGTTATTCCACAACATTTTTTCACGTAGCGTAGTAAATAATACGATGTCTCCCGATGTTATATTGGAAATAAAATTATCCCCGTCTTGTTTTTCAAATTATATTAAAAGTTTTCCTTATGGAGCTGGAACTGAATGTCTTCTTCAACACTGCTGTGCTTCTGGCACTGGCGCTGTAGATCCTTGCCGATGACAGCTGCTCCACAAAAACAAACCCCAATGCTATCGTGCTGCCTTTGGCTCTTATTCTGTGCAAAGATTTTGTCCCAAGCCGGTCTGCCTTCCCATACCCATATGTCTTGAAGTCGATTTGACGCTTTCGCACTGTTCTCACTGTTCTGAATACCAACCTGGTCCTTGCTCTTCACCTTAGGATTGAGCATTAACTTATGAAGATGGTTGGCCCGGAAGGTCGGCTTGGTAAAATTAAAGTTCTCTTTCTCTGCGATCTTGAGTTGGGTCTCCTCGACTGGTTCCTTGGCGCAGCCAGTGATATAAATGTTGATTTCGACGTAATACTGAGAGCCAATCTGATTCTGCTCCCTAGCATGTTTGGTCTCATGGCTTAGGTCTGTCAGTAAATGGACGAGCCACTGGAAGCTATCAATGTCGCTTTGGCGAACCATCCAGTAAAAGTGCAGAATCTCTGGAAAAAAGTTTTTCTTCCAGCGGTATCGTAGCAATGCTGTGAGAATGCTCGCGCAAGGGGTCAATCCAATGCCTGCTCCGATGAGCATGACCGTTCCATAGCTGCCATAGTGCTCGCTTGGGGCACTATGAGGGCCGTCAACCCGAAGGATTTGGTTGAAGCCGTCGGGACCGTAGCGCCTTCCAACGTGCAGGTCACCCCTTTCGTCCCTCTGGTTAAAATAGAAGGGGAACTTTCCCGTTGGGTTCATGAGCTCGAAGTATTCCTTCAGCTTTCTGGTCCAGCTCCTGGCGTACTTGTCTTCCAGACCGTGAACCTTGACGTGACAGCTGACGAAATCATTGTAGCCAGTTTCGTGCTTTTCGAGGTAGTCACATTTTCTCATTTTCTTGTAGTCTTTGTTGACGGGGCAGTACTTGCTCCATTTCTCTTCCTTGCTCAAGCCGGCCGGTCGAGGTACCTCCATGACTTCCTCCCCCGTCTCAATGCTTACCCTCGGTCCGTGAGCCAAGTCACCACTTGCACTGCTAATGGTGAAAGGGTGCCACTCGTTCGGGTTGATATAAGGACAGTTGAGGTATAGATACTGCCCCTCCTTGAATTCAAAGTCGCTCTTGAAGATAGGTCTGAACTGGATGGCCATTACAGGCTCAATCCACTCCACCTTGTTTACGAGGAAAGGACGGTCCCCCCGTCGCTGCTGCATTATTCTCTCCCAGAGGTAAAGGGAGAGAGGAACAGCGCTCCACTTCCAGAAGACAGGGCCATGGAGAAGGAGAACAATGAAGAAGAGCACAAACCAGTGGTGGGCACTGAAGAAAATTTCGTAGTGTGCATGTCTCACATTGTCCCCAGCAGCCGTGAATATCATAAACATTGCCAAGCAGATGATACTACCAGTTACGAAGGCTGTTCCGCCGTAGCCCCACTTGAAGAAACGGGCCAAAGTTACCTCGCTGGCTTGCCAGTAATTCAAAAAGTGAAATAGTGTATGGCTTACCGCAAAGCCGCACATCGTCTTTGCGATGATCTTGTGAAATTCAATGTTTTTGCTCAAAGGGATGTATTTGGTGATCGGCTTCGCGAAGAATTTGGCGAAGACCGACGGGTTGTTCGAGAGGGAAACACCCCCTCCAATGTTGTTTAAGCGCCGGAGAAGGTGGCGCACAATAGGATAAATGATCAGACTGCAATTGAAGTTCAAACACATTCCGCAGGCCTTCGCATAAGGTCCATAGGCAGATATCCCACCCCTCTGAACTACGACCTGGTTGAACAGACACTCGTCAAACTCGCAGGTCGTGTCAAGGGTTCCGTCAACAAGAGCCTTGTTCCCATCGTTGACGATACCCTTCCACTTATCCAGCGTCACAAAGAAAGTAAACACGTTGGCTACGAAGTAGGCAAAGAGCCACAAGAATGCGGACAGTTTGTTCTCATCTACGAGCTTCGTGTAAAACTTTATCGGATCGAAGTTCCATGCTTCTGTGCTTTTGCCGGCAGCGCTTTTACCGGGGTTGCGGGCCTTATTATCCGCAGCTCGTTTTTTTGCCGCCGCAGCACGGGCACGCCCTCCATCGCCACTCTCTCCTCTCCAGACTCCGTATATGTTGCACAGAGCTGTTGCAGAGAGGCACGGGGCCGCCAGAGCCACGGGGAACTTGCGGTAAAAGGGGATGGAAGAAAAGCCGTATACGACCCCCCTGAAACTTACACGTTTCTCAAACGAAAACGTGTCGCTTGGGAAGTACAAACCGAAGCCCAAGCTTTCATTCTCAAAAAGGAGAATAAGGAGGGCACAAATGATGGCGAGGTAACCCGTCGTTTCATCACCATTAAGATCAGGGGCTTCCTGGCCAGGGTCGCATACTACGGAGCTGTTGATTGAGGTCTGACCCAAGTAGATGTCGTTGATAGGCTCCCCACCAACTGTGCAATCATACATGGCAGGTTTTGCCCACATGACCGTGAAAATCCCAAAAGGAAACAGCCAGACTGCAGAAGCGCGAGCCATGTTATGGGCCCAGAGTAGAAATTGCAAGCTGAAACGGCCCTTAAAGCGGTTGCCGGAGGAAGGATTCCCCCTAGGAGCAACCGCAGGGAGAGTTGTCGTGGAAGCAGTGGCCGTACTTACTTGGGGCGATTTTGGAGCCATGGGATTCTTCTCAGCCTTCATAGGGGAGTAAGCCTGTTGACTTTTAGGCTGCACCGGAGGCACTACAGAGGGTTTAGAAGAATTGCCCGGCAACGACGTCCGCTTTGAGGGGAGCCTAGGGGGAGTGCGTCGCGGCTGAGGAGGAGGAAGAGAAGCAGATGATTGCTCCTCTCTTATGGGCGGACTACTGCCGGATGGTGAGGCTTTCACAAAGTTGGCAGGGAAGTAGCCAGACTTTGATTGTGCCGGCGAGTAACCGTAAAACCAGCCTTCCTCTTCCGTAAACGTCACCACGTCAGAGTTCACGGAAAGGGATAGCTCATCTGCAGAGGAGTTGTTGTAGGCTGACACGGGGGACATGAACTTGCCTACAACTAAGTCATTCTTGGATATCTTCGAAACCTTGCTCGTGTCAGAAGAGTGACAAGTCACATCCGCAACATTGTACGTTTTCGAGGCACTATTTTGGCTGTATATTGCCACAATCGTGTCCTTTGGGAAGCTCGGAGAGGGGGTCTGAACTAGACCGTAAGACACCGAGGCCATCGTTCGGGGGGAGGGAGGGGAGAGGGGGGTTTAGAGGAGGTTGTCTCGATTGTTTTGAGTGTGTTGTCACCTCCTAATTTTGGATTTTTTAGAGTTTTGTCTCGAGGTCTCGGTTTTGAGCACGTGTTGAGGGGTTCTTTGTTCTTTCTGCTAATTGCATTTCAGAAGTCTTACCTAAATCAAAGCAAGAATTAAAGCCTTGGACTCTATTCTCATTACCCTTACTCGGGAAGTTGGCGAGATAACAATTAGGAAGTGACAACACCCGTATCATCCAAAGGAGACGAGGAACAACAGACAACAGCGATAAAAACATGCTATTTCGGGGGCTCCTTTATCTTATATTCCTGTTAGCATCTTTTTCGCAACCAACAATTTGGCCTGCTCCCTCGAGCATAACGCATCATGATGGGGAAGAACAAATTCTGATCAACCGATCCTTATTCCGGTGGGGGGACTTACCTCTGGACGGATCGGGCATCATTCAGCAAGGGGTGGAACGGTATGAAAGGATTATATTCGCCTGGGGAAATGGCTCCCATGTTGATAACAGCATCAACGTCTTTGTGTATTTTTGTATCGAAGACACGAGCAGAACTTCACTGTCAATTGAGACTGATGAGTCATATTCGATAACAATGACACGCGATGGCGATGACGGTGACGATTCCGCCACAATCAACATCAAATTACACTCTAAAACGCCCTTTGGTACACTTCATGCGCTAGAGACCCTATCCCACCTTATAAGCTTCTCTCCCATTTCAAAGTCTTACTTTATTGAGTATCTGGTCGACGTAACCGACTCCCCCCGCTTCCCTCACCGAGGTGTGATGATTGATACGGGGCGCCGATTCTATTCCACGAGCAGTATCAAACGAATAATTGAGGGAATGAGCTACTTGAAACTAAATGTGTTACATTGGCATGTTTCTGACTCTGAGTCCATGCCCTTAAAGTCTTACACATACTCAACACTTGCACTCGATGGAGCTTTTTTGGAGGATGCAGTTTACACGCACGATGATGTGAAGGGCATAATTGACTACGCCTTCCACCGTGGCATCAGAGTTATTCCCGAATTCGATATGCCTACCCATAACTATGCTTACAAGCTGTCTCAGCCTGAGCTCTTCACAAACTGCTCCAAAACGTGGACGGATCGCTACCTCAACAAGGATTCTTTCGACCCGACCCTGCCATCCGTCTACAACTTTATTGACAATGTTTTAGGCGAGTTTTTGGATTTGTTATTTATTGATGAATGGGTGCACTTGGGCGGGGATGAATTTGATCCTGAATGCTGGAATAGCACACCCTCCATTGTTTCATACATGAAAGAAAACAATTTGACAGACACCAACGATGTATTCCGATTGTTTGAGTCAAAAATATTTGACATCGCCCACAATAAGCACAAGAAAACGGTTGTTTTTTGGGATGAGGTTTATGAGAGTGGAGCTGATGTGGGAGATAGTATTGTTCAAACGTGGAGAAATGGGTCTATGGAGAGCGCTCTGGGTGACAATCGAAAAATTATCAACAGCTATGGATATTACTTTACACAGGGGTTATCGAGTGGTTACGGAGGGGTCACCTTCTCTGATGTGTATGACAAGGAGCCCATCCCTGAAGGTTTTAGCTCAGCAAGTGAAAATTTTTTGGGCGCCGAGGCATGCATGTGGGGAGTATCCATTGACGAATTTAACTTCGACCAAGTATTCTTCCTCCGTGGGATGGCATTTGCGGAGCGCATGTGGAGTTTTCCATTGAACATGAACATCAATGACGAAGGAAATATGAGCGCCAGGGCAATGCCGCAAAGGTGCAGGCTCTTGCAGAGGGGTATCAAAGTTGGCACAGCGGACTGGGGGCTGGTCAACGAAGACATGGATAGAAGAAATATATACACACAATGCGAAGTATGGTTACCCTAAAAACAGTGCCCTTAACCTTTGCTATTTTGGCCCTGGTTCTAGTTCTTCCTCTGCTGAAAGAACTAACTCGCGGTGTTCTTCGAAATAAATCCAAAAACTATTTTTTAATTCCTATTTTGTTTCTGCAGCATCGATTCATTCCATCCCCTTTTACTAGAACTAGTCAACGCCCGACGAAAACTCTAGGATTGGTTCTTATGAGGGAGGGGCTGCTCATTCTCCTCCTTTTCGTTTTCGCTTTCGCTTGGAGGGGGCAAGTGGTTGATGGCTTCGCGCTGGTGACAAGATCTCGAGTGACGGCCAAGCACGCACGACGATCACATCACACGTTTTCTTTACGTTGCGAAGAAAATCCCAACAATGATAATGGCCAGAAGGAAGACAATACGGTGGCAAGTGAGATATTCCCGATGACGACAATGTCTGCTGAATCGACAGCTCCACCTCCAGCAGCGGCAATAACGCTAACTGCTGCGCAAATACCTGAAACCGTTCCCAAGCTCTGGAACGCTGTTTTGCTGGCTTCTTCTTTCTTTTTTGTGCTGTACACAATTCTCAACGTGGACGCTGATTTTTCTCGCGGTTGGTCATTCCAGGAGACGATGCAACGGCTTCCTTACGACAACTGGCGGAATTACGAGGGAAGCCTCGAGGAGAGCCCTGTCCTGACCAAGACTACAATCAATGTTGTCATTTATCTGCTTGGGGACTGGTTGTCCCAGACTGTTTTCCAAGGTCAGCCTCTCCTCAATTTCGATTCGTCTCGGACCTTGAGGAACGGTTTCATTGGATTGTGTTTTGGCCCGCTTGTGCACTACTATTACCAGTTTTCAGATTTCATACTTCCCGTGGACGTAGTGACCAACAGGTTCTGGAAAATAGTCATGGACCAAACGATTTACCTTGGCGTCAAGTGCAGGTGAGTGAATATTGCCGCCACGAAAAAAAATCTCCGAACGGCACGGCACGGCACGGCACGGCACGGCACGTTGGAGCGACGATAAACTAATGCGAATGCTAATTTATCTGCTGACGCCTCCCTCGCTTTTTGATGCCCTCCATTTGATGATTTGATTCATAGCATTTACATTTTTAGTGTGGATGTCCTCAATGGTGGCACGACGGAGACGGCGTCTGATAATGTGAAGACAAAGATCAGACCAGTCATGATCAAGGCATGGAAATTCTGGCCGCTTGTACATTGCGTCACCTATGGGGTGATTCCCGGCAGGCATCGGGTCCTCTGGGTTAATGCCGTGGATTTAATTTGGAATGGGATTTTGGCGGGTGCAGCGGCTAAAGGTGGCGGTGATATAGAGGAGAAACACGTTGGAGAGAAGCAGGAAAAAGAACCCCAGGAAAGAAAATAACGATAAAGAACCTTCAAGAAGTTTGAGTAGGGCAGGAGGAGATCGCTGGCCAAAAATGCATTTTCAAAATCTTCTCTACCTACTTATCGATTATTTATCTCATCCTCCCTCTTTCTATCAGCTCATTTGTAAAGCTTTCTCAAGGTCTCGTCCATAAGAACCTCCACACCGTAGTCAATCGGGTGCACGATTAGGGGAATCACACCAAGTCCAAGAGCCGTTGGAACGAATTTATACCCCGGTTTTTTCAGGTTCTCAACTCCAACAAAAGTCCTCGCTCCCTTTACTACCATGTTGATCATAGCCCCCGGGATCATGACCGATGCCAAAGACTGCCAGATGAGTGTGTCGACAAACGTCATAACTTTCCCACCGACAGGGCCCTTCTTTGCGAGAAGTCCTGCATCCATAATGCAGTATCCAAATGCCACTACGTAAGAAGGGACCACCAGCTTGGGCACCTGGTATCGGAAGGCCTCACCGACCTCGTTAGCATAACCGAGGTATCTAAGAGGAACTTCGCGAAGGGGATTTGGCTGTGGGGGGGGCGACGAAGAAGAAGAAGATGAATCTGAATCTGGCTCTGCTGCGTCCATATTTTGCAACAGGAAACAGGAAGGAGTAAAAGATTTCTTCTCTGGCGGCTTTTTTATCTTTGATGATTGAATTGACTCGCCGTAGAAAGAAAAAGTGCTTAAAAAGTCGACAAGAAGGCACCAAAAAAGACTTTTTGCCCGAGCGAAATTCAGAATTAGATTATATCGCCAAAACAGCACTCAGCAGTCGCACAACGCAACGAAACCTTTTCAATCGCTTCTTCTCTCACTCACTCGGCGGTCTCACAAACGCACATCGTTTCAACCGCCAATTCACTCCCTCAGCGGGCACACGATGTCGTCGGACCACGATCACGGGGAGCCTCGTCCCGCGCAGCACCCGATGCACCGGCCAGGTGAACTACCCCCCTCCGCCAGCCTCAGACGAAGAAGCTTGCGAACGCGACTTCGAGAACGCAGTCACAGTCTTCTCGCAGTCTGCAATCTCTCCCCAACTTCCCTCTCTTTCCAACCTGCTCATCGAGACCCTCCCAGCCACTGGTCCCTGGGGCCCCTTCAAGCGACTCCCCGGCGCTACTTTTGATCTTATTCCGAGGGAATCGATCCGCAATTGGACGCTAGCGCTCAAACATATTTAGCTGGCTGCACGCTACCACCGGGAGAGACGGCATTGTATTGGAATATGTCAGCGAAGGTCTTGCGCAACTAGGCGCGGGCTACATGACGATGCTCTCCAGCGATGCACATGTAACCCACTCCCAGGGCTCAGGGTCAGGGGGTTTTGTGCGACAATTTAATAAAAGCGCTAAGCTAGAGCATCTATCTGGAGCAAAATTCAAAAACAATGAGCTCAACTTTGCAGGCAATCAAAAATTCTCCACGAAGTAAGTAAAATTTATTTTAATATCTCATTCCCACATCTGCTTTATAAAATTGAACCTCTGCGTCCTCTGCGCGCCCCCCTTGACTGGGGCTGTGGTTGGCCTCTCATTGTTTCTCTCCCTGCCGTCAAAGAAGCTATCAAAATTACCTCTCATGTTCGTCCCATTTACTCGTCTCAACTGGTGACCTCCGCCTCCTCCCCTACCTCCACCACCACTGCAGTTCTCATCGTCCTCCCTGAAGAGATGGTGAATACCGATTTTCCTAGCGTTCCCTGTGGCATGAATACTGACCGGTCGGGACTGTCGTGCCCTGACGCGGGGCTGTTGTTGCACAGCTCGGTGCGGTTCCTGCCTTCTAGGCTGAGGCGGTGGTGAGGAGTTTTTTTTGTGCCGTCTAGCGACGGCCGTTTGAGGTCGCTGCTGCTGCTGCTGCAATTGTCGTCGTTGGGGTTCATCATCATCATCATCATCATCATCATCATCCGATGACGACGACGACGACGACATTTCTACCTCTGTTGATGACGAAGATTCTTCTTCTGTGTTCTCCTCGTCAGCTGTTGCCTTCGGGATAGACTCGAGCTCCTTGGCCTGTTCGCTTTCTCTCTCTAGTTCCCTCTCCCTCTCCCTCCTCTCAATTTCTATGTCCCTCTGCTTTCTCTCCTCTGTTGCCGAAGCCACTTTGCTCAAATAAATGTCTTGGCTCTTCACATTTGTTGTGTTGGGGACCGTCCTTGCCCTGTGCTGTTGATCTCGCTCTTCCCTTGCCGACCTTACCCTCTGCAACCTCATCTCTCTCTCTAGCACCCTTTGCCGTAGCCTAGCCTCCCTCTCGTTTGCGGGGGGTGCGTTATTTTTCACTTTCACAGCAGCAGGGACCCTTTCTACCTGCTGCTGTCTTTGTCGATGCTCTTCGATAACCTTTTTGTTTCTCTCCTCCTCCTTCTCCTCTTCCTCCTCCGCCCTCCAAGCGCTCTTCACGGGCTGCGGCGGTGCAGTGGCTGCAACAAAGTCCTTTCCACCCCCTCCTCCTCCTCCTCCTCCTCCCCTTCCGAGCTTCTTCTTAAGCCTCGCGATTTCCCTCTCTACCAATTCGACCGCTTCTTTTGCACCAACGGCAGGTCGCATCTGAGGGTAGGCGCCGCCGTCGTTGCGCTTATTACCGCTCGACATGAGATTCACCTTGGTCATATTCTTCAGTTTTAGCTGCAACCTCCTAAGCTCGTTCTCCGTTCTAGCATTGCCGTTCCTCTTCTCATGGTTTGTCTTCTCTGGTCTTGGTACTCGAGAGGGCTTGAACAAAATGTTATCGTCATGTTCACTTAATTTGTTGTTTTTGTGGATTCTCGGTTCTTCTTCTTCAGTATCATCGGTGGGACGATGATGATAGTGTAGTCCCACGTAAATATTGCTGTTACTATTTCCGTCTTCGTCATCCCACTTGCCACTCAGATCCCTACCACTATCACGCCCCAATTCACTGGTAATAACACCATTTCTCTCCTCGAATCGCTCCCTTTCTCCCTCTCTTTTCAAGTTCCTCGTTTCCCCTCTTTCCCTCGATTTATCCCGCTCCTTTTGGAGCTTCTCGGACAATTCATTGTATTCTTTTTTCTTCCTTAGTCTCCTCTCTCTCTCCTCATCCAAGTCAATGCCCCTACTGCCCCCCAGCCCCGACCCGTCATTACTGCGACCACCCTCTCCCCCCTCTTCTGCATAGAGTTCTTCCATCTTCTCTACGTACCCTTTCCCGAACCAGCTTAGAATCTGCTTGATGGAGGGCCTTTTTGAGTAGTTTTTCTGCAGCATCATGCCAATCATCCGGGATAAGCTCTCGCTAAAAATAGCAGGCAGCTTAGGGTAGGTGGCCTGCCGAATCGCCTCTGCAAGAGCGATAAGATTTTGCCCCGAAAACGGCGGTTGTAGGCACGCCATCTCGTAAAGTACCACCCCTAAGCTCCAAATATCCGTCTTTTCATTATAGGGTTTGTTCTCGCAGAGCTCTGGACTCGCGTACAAAGGCGTGCCGTAGAATGTCTGCAGCATCATAGTGTCCTGGCCGACCTGTCTTGATACCCCCAAGTCACCAATTTTCAATAGACCCGACTTCGTTTTCATGATATTAAGCGACTTGATATCCCTGTGAATGACACCGTTGGAGTGCAGGTGGTCCACACCCAGACAGAGCTGGTAAAACATCTTCCATATTTTTTCCTCCGGCCAGTACCCTCCCTCCCTCCTCCTCTTGGCCACAGCCGAGAACAGATCTCCATCATCTGCATACTCCAATACCATATACAGCGCCCCGCTGCCATAGTCCCAGAAGTTCCCATAGCACTTGATCACATTCGTGTGGCTTAGAGTTTTTAATAAAGCCACTTCATTCAAGATGTCTCTCTTCCTCCCAAGTTCGGCAAACTTCCGCTCTTTGAGGACACACAAGGCACGATTACGCTTCCGTCGGACCTTGAAGACAGCGCCTGTTGCGGACCGGAATAACTCCTCTAGGATGTGAAAGTCAGGGAGAGACAGGGATTCAGAAGGGGAACATGGAAGATTAGAAGACATGAGAATGGTACACCAAAGCGGGTCCAGCCGTGGAAGGAAGGAAGGTAGGAAACTCAAAAGTATTTTCCTTTTCCAGGAGGTTCAAAATGGGAAATGAAAATTAGCTTTGCCAAGGGCAGTAGTTTAAATGGTTGATCGAGCGGACGGAGAGACACTGTCGGTGAATTATACTAATCTCAACTTAAATACCATCAACATTCTATTTCTCATACACCTTAAGCAAAACACTTTTTTCAAAGAGTTCATTTTTCTCCGCAGGACAACTTCCACTGAGGCCATCTCAGGGCGGATTGATTTCCCCAGAAAAAACCCTGACGAGGCACAGAGAGACGTTCATAAGCAGCTATTGTCAAGGATTCTATTTTGGTTCACCAGGAGCGCTCAATAATGAGGCTCCCCCTCCACCTCCTCCTCCTCTCTCCTCACCTGACTTCTTCCTCGACAGAATCGACTTATGGCACCCACCAATACCTAACAAACGACGGCACTTTAACTGCCCATGGATCCATTCACACATCACTCAAACCCTCCAACCCCGGCTTCATTTTTCACGCAGGCACGGGGAGTTGGACTCCTTGTCCGGAGGGTCATTACTGTCCGGAAGGAACAACATCCGAGACGGATTTATCCACGCTCATATGCGGCTCTGCCGCCTTTTTTTGCCCTTCAGGTAGTGTTGCCCCCCAACTAGTCGACAAGGGACATTACTCTGCCGGTGGTCAGGATGGTTCCACGAGGACCAGAGAGATGTTGTGTGAGCCTGGTCGTTTCTGTAAGAACGGCGTAAGGTACGAGTGCCCGGCAGGGTACTACGGCAGCACATTCGGAAACGCAGAAAGCCTCTGTGATGGCAAGTGTCGAGTTGGCTATTTTTGTGAGAGTGGCTCCTCGTATGAAAGGCAATTCCCTTGCGGAGATCCCAATGTGTACTGCCCTCAGGGATCCACTGTACCAATCCCAGTTTCCCAAGGGTACTTGTCGACAGGCGGTGGCGAGACAACAAGAGAAAGCGAGGCAATTGTTGAGAGAGGGCACTACGCGAGTGGAGGTATCGAGTACCGCTGCCCCCCTGGGTATTATGGTGACAGCCAAGGACTCTCGTCAAGAGAGTGCTCAGGAGAGTGTAAAGAGGGTTACTATTGCCCTGCCGGATCCACCCACGCGACTCAGAACGTCTGCGGCGGTCCGGAGAGATTCTGTCCCCGAGGGAGCAGCGCACCTCGGCTGGTGCTGCCCACGCACTATACCACAGTTATTTACGGGGACGAATGCGGTCCAGGACTGTACAGGAATACTACAAATGGCCCCTACGGTACACACGACCCATCATTAATACCCAACGACGATGGAAGCGTGGTCATGACTGAGGTCTTTTATCCCTGCAGTCTTTGTCCAGATGGCAAATTCAAGAGTGTAAGGGGGGAAGCGGAGGCTCTCTGCGCGGACTGTCCCTTGATAGAATCGGTCTCCTCTCAAGATAGAACCACCTGCGAGTGCTTCAGGACTTCTGGCGGTGCCCCATTCGAGAATTTGTTCTTCAATCTCACCACTGGAACTTGTCAGAGTGTACCTGTCGACTTTAACCCCCCAGACCACGTAGAAAGCGAAGACTCCCAGACGACGAGAAAGGAGCAGTTCGTATGTCCTAAAGGGCACTATTGCATTGGCGGAGAGCGCTACAATTGCCCCGTCGGTAGATTCGGCGCCGAGGAGGGCATTCAATCCGACGATTGTAGCGGCGTTTGCGAGGCGGGTTATTTCTGTCGGGAGGCTTCCATAAGTCCCAGGGAGAACGAGTGTGGGGGGGAACACGCTTTGTACTGTCCAAAAAAATCAAGTAGCCCAACGAGGGTTTTACCGGGGTATTACACGGACGAAGACCTTCCACCTAACGTTAAAACGAAGGTCACAATTTGTCCCCCTGGTAGCTACTGTATGGAGGGGGTGAGAAAGCCTTGTAGAGAAGGGTATTTTGGCAGCAGCGAGGGAAATACAGACGAGTTCTGCGACGGTATGTGCGCACCAGGGCATTTCTGTCACATGGGCTCTCGCACTAAACTTGAAAATGTTTGTGGGGGTAGCGACCGGTTCTGCAGGGAGGGGAGCTGGGAGCCGAGGATCGTCGCTCCCGGGTTCTATACCGTTCCTGGTACGATGGATCTTGAGCTTAGGAATAAAAAGGAGGGATTCGGGGGGAACAAGACGATGTCGAGGGAGAGCATCTGCGAGCCTGGCTACTATTGCGAAGGGGGCGTAAAATACCAGTGCCCCGAGGGTACCTTTACAAGCGAGCATGGCGTGGCAAGCGTCGAGGGTTGCCAGGACTGTGAGGTGGGATATTACTGTACCAGCCACCCCGGCGGTCCTGCTGATTATCATAAGCAACACGAATGTGGGAGTGTGGAGGTATTCTGTCCCTCTGGGAGCCACAAGGCGACTGCTGTCAGAAAGGGATATTATACCATAGGCGGGGACTACAGAAATACCACAAGAAGGGCGGAGGTAAAATGCGAGCCGGGATTCTATTGCTCGGGGGGTGTGAAACGAAGCTGCCGACCTGGGGTCTACGGTGGAGAATTCGGAATGACTGACCCTAATTGCGAAGGTTATTGCCCGAAAGGGTTCTACTGCCCAGAGCACAGCGTGGAACCGATCGAGTGTCCCGGGGGGAGCTACAGCACAGGAGGGGCATGGGTATGCACAGAGTGTGGAGGAGGTGTAGAGACCAGCACGTGCAAGGATGACAGGAATTGCTGCGAATATTAGTATTTGTACTACATACCGCCGCCGCCGTTGTAATTCGATGATGTAAATGTTTGTGTTTGCACCGCTAAAGTATACAACATCCTTTTATACTATTGATGGTTTCTTCCAATGTCGATTGCAACATTCTTTTGAATGTTGATTGCAACATTCTTTTGAATGTTGATTGCAGCGGCAATAATCTAAGCATATTTTGTTGGATTCCTTCTGCATGGGCGCCTGTATAGACCATCAGACGCATAATACGAAAGAAACTAGCGCAAACGTGTTTGGGACGAGGTAGACTCCCTCAAAAGTGAAGAAAAGTAGCCTTCCATCTCTCTCAGCATACTTCTGTAATATAGGTTGTCATCCATGATTATGATGTGTCGTGGCTGCTGTCATCCTTGCAAGAAGAAGACGAAGACAAAGAAAGTCATTTTAGGCATCAAATATTCCTCGAATCGCTGCACGGGTTTGAAGGTGGGCGGAAAGAAGTTGGGAGACCGCACAATCCCACACAATGATCATCTGTCTGATTGTTGCATTGCTCAACAGTGCCTCTCGTCGATTAATTTTTTTCAAGGGCTCAGACTCAGCAGGAACGGAAAATAAATTCCGGCCCGAAAATTTTTTGGAACACACAACTGAACTAACTTATCCCGTTTTTTATCAATATAGTTTTCGTGTGTAACCAGGTACCAGGTTTACAGTAATTGAGTGGGACATCAGTAGTGGTAGTATGGCAGCACTAAAGGGGAAGGTCAAAGAAGCAAATTCTCCCAAAATTGTTCGGAGTTTCAACACAATATTTTGGATCGTTTCTTCTCTTGTCTGTTTCTTGGCGTACTGTTTACAGCCATCGCTGTTCAAATCAAGCCGTCAGCCTTGGTTTGGGGATATCGAGCTCAAACCAAAAGTTAAGGTCGTCGACTGGAAGATATTTGCTGCCAACTCTGCTGCAAATGAAGCAGCAGGCAACGTTAGTCATGAAGATGATGAGGTTCGGAATCGAATTGTTAGGGAAGTTGTTAAATTAAGACAGCCGGTGATACTGAAGAATTCTCCGGTGACCGAGTGGCCAGCAATCGAACTGTGGGCTGACGATGCATACCTCACCTCAAAGGTAGCAAAGTTGAATAGCGTAAAGCAGACTTCATCAAAACTTTTCGTCTATCACGAAGATCGGAAATACAGCAAGTATGGCGAATTCGGCAATACAGTGAGCGAGAAACCATTCGGTGTAGTGGAAGAAGTTAGTACAGAAGACTTTCTCACGCTCCAGTTAAATATGCAGTATAGCGGCAGACTAGGATTAGAGGAGACAAATGACTTTGGAGATAATGAAATCTTGCCCCTCGATGAAGACGCGTCGCCGAGAAAATATCTAAGGGTGGATGATACGCCAATGTCGAAAAATGTCTTTTGGCTGGGTCAGCCGAACACAACAACAAGTGTGCACTACGACTTGCAGCACAACTTTGTCACGCAAGTTCGTGGAACAAGACGCTTCATGATTTACCCACCGTCTGCCTCATTCTCTCTCGTTCCGCATCCTTATCACCATCCGCGCTTTCGCCAGTCACAATTGTACTATGCAGAAACAGGTGGCTCATCTTTCTGGGGTCGTACCACCAAAGAACCAGTCGTCGCGGACCTTGAGCCTGGTGACCTGTTATATGTGCCACCATTTTGGTGGCATCGGGTCGAGAGCAACTCGAAGGGACCTTCGATCCAGGTGAATACGTGGAGCCCTTCGGACGAAGAGTCGGCATTTATCGAATTCGTATCCTCGATGCCTCCGACACTCGTGAAGAACCTGTGGGGAACTTATCGAATGCTGCCCTACGCCAAACAATACGTCCTCGGTGTAGTCACGGAAGTTCAGAAATTGTTCCCTTCTTATTTCACCGCCAAAGGTGGCCCAGAAGAGTTCATAGGCCAGGTTATACAGGCAAAGTATCTTTCTGAAGGCATGACACGTCGTATGATAGACGTCGAACCTCACTTGGGATGCACCGATTGGAAGAAGAGCCATTGCCCAAAGAAAACGATAGTAATCACGCAGGCAGACAAGGACAAAATGAAAGAATCGGCCGAGTCTCTCGCCCATAAATTTTACTCTGCGGTATACGCGAACGTAACGAATCCGAGCGATCTCGATCTCCAAGTGGCAGAT